>Ga0209344_10002315_pt1 | contig 21520 bp, 22 predicted proteins | sample Cruoilmetagenom6_FD_187293 | JGI IMG/M metagenome (GOLD analysis project Ga0209344, IMG submission 187293) | Oil polluted marine microbial communities from Coal Oil Point, Santa Barbara, California, USA - Santa Barbara Oil Seep Sample 6 (SPAdes)... | ecosystem: Environmental > Aquatic > Marine... | reverse complement strand
GTGGCCTGGGCGGTTACGGTCTGGCGGTCTCGAAAGGGCAGTACGAGACTAAGCCGCACGTGGTGCTGCGCGGCAAGGATGACTCGGGCGACTTCTCGGAGCCCGTGAGCAAGTAAAAGCAACCAGGAGGCATAACGCGCCCCCACAGGCTAATCGCCTATGGGGGCGCTTTGCTATGTAAGTGGCGTTCCGGATACGGCTGCATAGGGCACAATGCCCGAAATGGGAATTAAAGATAACTGCCCTTTTAATTCTATTCCGGATATAGGTTGCTGGAAATCAGCAACCAACACGTCCTATCCAACGGAGAGAGAGAATGCGACATCTATTAAAACTGTGTGCTGTCACGACAGCGTTGCTGATGCTGAGTCCCTTGGCATTTGCAGGGTTCATAGTTGGCACATGGAATGTTAAACACCTCGGGTGGGGCGAGCATAAGCAATATGACCAAGTCGCTCACGTTGCCCAGCACATGGACCTTATTGCTGTTCAGGAGGTAATGAGCGAGGAAGGTCTTGAAGCATTGATGTCTTCATTAGAGCGGATCAGCGGGGAGCAGTGGGGAGTAATGGCTAGTCACGCGATCGGCAGGGGAAGCTATCGAGAAAGCTATGCGTTTCTGTGGCGAGAGAGCAAGGTCGAATATTCCGGTGGTGCCGTTGTCTTCTTAGATCACAATGATGTGTTTTCCCGCGAGCCATTTATTGCGAAGTTCCAATCTTTGCAAACCGGTCAAGAAGTTGCGCTGGCGAACATCCATATTTTATATGGCGACTCCGTTGGAGAACGATTGCCAGAAATTAAAGCGATGGATGATATCTGGGAGTGGATGGCTGAAGTCTACCCGGGCACTCCCCGCATTATCGCAGGCGACTTCAATCTGAAACCTAGCCATCCGGGCTGGGAAGAATTAACACATAAAGGGGTTGAACCGAGTATCCGTCGTGGTGCTACCACCTTGAGTACACATGACGGGCGGTATGCGAACCTGTACGACAATCTTTGGCGTAGCCCCGGTCAGCTTAATGTGACGGATAGGGGGATTATTCGCTTTCCAGAGTTATTGGGCATTAGCCATGAGGTGGCTCGGAAGACAGTGTCAGACCATGCGCCGGTCTATATAGCATTGGGAGATGCGAAGCTGCAGCTTACGGCGTTCGACGGAATGACGATCACACAAGCCCAGACCAAAACCGCGGCCAATGACGGAAATTATGACTGCATTGATTTGAACAATGCCAGTCAGAAGGAGCTGGAGGACTTGCCGCATATTGGCCCTAAACGTGCCCAGGCCATCGCAGAACAGGGTCCCTGGAGTGACGCAGCATCGCTGCAGCGAATTCGAGGAATCGGGCCTTCGAGAGTCCAGGACATTCAGGATAGCGGAATGATCTGCCAATCTTGATATAAAACATTGCCATAGTGGCAACTATATCTTGCAGAGAGGCGGGGTGCAGGGTAATGTTATTGCCATATTGGCAATAAATGAGGAATTCGAATGCCCCGTCTCTCTGTTTTTAGTATGTTACGTAACCTCGCGAAATCCGCACCACCCCCCCCAACACTGGCTGAAGATGGCAAGGATAGCGGTTCAAAAATCAACACAACGGTTCGCCTAGATCCCGAAGTCCGTCAGTTTGTAGATGAGCAAGCTGCTCACTATGGAGGCATTTCAGCGCAGGCATTCATCAACATGATGCTTCGTGGCTTAATGCTTTCTAGCGGGCCAACAGCAGTTGAACAAACGTCTTTGCTTGAGAGCCGCTTTTACGAGCTTTTTGAGATGCACGGGTTAGCGCCGGTTGCTATCAGCAGCATGCTGAAGGAGCCATTTGGAATAACGCTGGCTACGCTGAAACGTCCCGATCAGCTGCTAGAAAAAATAGACCTAGAGTTAATCGATTTTCTGTCCGTGCGCTTTGGTGTGTTGAAGGGCTGGCTGCAGGGCGAAATGGATCGGATCTATACCACGTATTCTTTTGATAAACGCATCTACGGGCTTGCCTCTCACCTGCAAGAACTACGACTGGAAGGCGCTCGCATTAGAGTCCATTTTGTAATGGATGATAGCTATGAGGCCATCAAGCCCGATGCCATTGAGGACAGCGGCTGGAGTGACACCAGGGCGCATGCTGGGTTTGTATTGGAGCTTGAAAAAGAGGGGGTCAAGTCCTATGAAATCATTCGATCTTTGCCATGGGGGTATCGCCGGACGCGTGAAGAAATGCAGACTTTCTTAGGTTACCTGCAAGAGTGTCGCAATTCTTACTGCGGTGCGGCAGATGGTTTTGAAGCGTGGTTTTTAGACTCGAAACGGTTCGGACAACTGTTTAACGGGGATATTTGGCCTCAATCCGTCATCGGCGTAAGCGCGCAAGCTCAATTAGAGCAGCGGAGGTCTGCAGATGCGCTATATGATCTAGCAAAAACGTTAAAAGTGCCCTCTCATTTGGGGCAGGGTGAAAAGTCTTCGTATGGTTATGTGCCGGATAGCACGAAATTGGCATACTTCCATATGATCGTGAGAGAGAACCCTTTCCTGACTGTGAAAGAAATTGATCGCCAGGTGCGCGAGCACACTAGTGATTAGGGTGTTCAATTAGCTCGTAAGTGTCCCCCTCTTCGCATAGTGGGGGCGCCTTACGCTTCAAGTGTCTTCCCGCAAAAATCGCCTTTCAGCTGCCTCTCTGAGTGAATCCATATCCTCATCCCAGCAGGTTTGCGACAGCTCTTCCTGGGCACGGACTACGTCCTCTTCAAGTTCATCTAAAGCAATCGACTTAGCAAGCGGGTCGCTCGTGCTCAATGCGATAAGTCTGAGCACGTTGTAGCTTCGAATCTCACGTGGCGTTCGCATAGTTGAATCTCTCCACGTCAATTTTAAGGTGCCCGTTAAAACAGGCTTGCTGTCTCACCAACCTCAACAGTGCTCACGTTACCAACCGTATGATTCAGGGCAGGCTTCAAGATTGTCTCGTAAAGCGAGGCAGCACTTCGATGATCCAGCGTGTTGTATGCCAGCCTAGCGCTAGTGTCAGTCAGCACCATTCCACCTTTGATATGCAATTGTTCCCCAGAAACGCGTCCGCATTTTAAGCACACTTGGTAAGTTAGCCGTGCATCAAGAAGCTTATTGTTGGCCGTCTTCTGATCACCTGTACTACCGCCGCAGGCACACTCCATTACCGCCTCCTTCTGTCTTATAAGAACCAGGTGTTGATCGGCACCTACCGATTGAACCAAGTAAGAAGGGCATAGGTGGTAATGTTCGGCGCCGTTAATGGGCCGACATCGGCGGTCGACCCTAGAATACCTGCCCCTATGACTTTAGCTTGGCAGCCAGGTCAGGTGCATCTCTGTCGCAACACAACCCGTTACGCTTACCGATACCAACCGAGAATCGGGGATGTCAGCACTGATCAACTCTTCGAACGTCCGATGAACCAAGCGATCGAGACAAAGGTAGGTAGGATTGCCTTCGCTGTCGTGCTGCACATCAAGAGCTTTGGCAGCCACCATTTGGCTTGTGCCCTTAAATCGCAGGGTTACGGTGCCATCATCTCCAAGAAGCATTTTCTTAAGCGTGCGTTGGCTGGTCGTCGTTGTCATGGATTACCCCTTAAGCAATTTTTCGTTGCTGCAGTGTTTCAATCTTGGCCTTCAACACGGGCAGGCTTTCCAGGAAGCTACGTAAGAAGGCATCGAAATGTACAAATTCACTCTCGTCATTCACCGCTTCGCCATAGTCGAGGCCTGCTTCGCTAGCGAGTGCTTTCCATTCGATCAACTGGCCCATGTACTCGTCGATGCTGCCCGCAAGGTGGAGGAAATGCCCGTATACATCCCGGCTTTGTGTCGGACGAATGAGGCGGTATATAGCCTGAAATTCCTCTCGCGCTTTATATGAGCGGTTGTAAAAAATGAACGTGTTCAGTTCTGGCAAATTGAGGCCGTCTTGCGTAACGCCCAGGCTCGCCAGCATCACTTGCGTATCGCCGTCGCGAATATCATCGTTCAGACGCTTCAGCCGCTTCTTGATAGTTTCCTGGCCAGTAAACACCAAGTTAGAGATGCCGCGGCGATCCAGCTCCGCGGACAAGCGTTTAAGCACAGAAGGGCTGCGAGCGAACACGATCGGACGACGCCCCTTAGCAATCTCGTCTTCGATCTTCGACAAGCACAACCGCTGTTTACTGGTCAGGGAGTTATACGGCGATGCAAAGCCCGATACGGTATGTGGTGCATTAGCTGCCTTAAAGCAGGCCTCAAGTCTCGCCAGGATTACAGTCAGATTGAGCGACTTACCTTCTTCACCGCAAGACTCGGCATAGCGGCGGTACCACTCGGCAAATTCCTCAACGGTTTGGACGTAAAGACACAAATGGTTAATGTCCCATTCGACGTTGATCGGCTCGTGAAGCGTTGGTACCGGAAACGCGACATGCTTTCTGACGGCGGGCTCCTGCTGCACGCGGCGCTTGATTAGCGGTCCAATCCACGCACGGAACCGGTTCAGGTTTGCGCTCCGAATTTTCGGGATCTCGCGCTTAGCACCTTTGCCAGAATCTAAGAACTCATTGGTAGCCCACTCAAAGCACACAAAGTCATCCAGGAAGGCTTGCCGTCCGGTCTTCTGGAACTCTGCACTGAGAAAGTGACGGGGCTCAAGGTGGCCACCGGTGACAGAATAGGGCTGATAGCTTCGCTCTTCGCCGATCGCCCAGCTCGCCAGCGGCAGCATTTCCCGCGGGTAATTGGCCATAGGCGTGCCATCGAACGCGTAGCGGCGACGGCCCCCAAGCAGCCACAGCGCCCGGGTTTGCTGAGAATCGAGGTTTGAAAGTACACCGCCTTCATCACAGATAACGTTCGCGATGCGGCCCTTCAATTGCTTGGCAATCGTCAACTTGGGGTAGCGTGCATCGAGCGGACGCTTAAGGCGGTCATACGAAATGATGTTGATTTTGCGAAGCGAGCTTATGTTCTCAAACCCTTCGATCATTTGGAATTCAGATCTGTCTAGGCCTAGCGCTTCAAGTTCGCGGCTCATCTCGTCAACCAACCGAGACTTAACCACGATCAGCGAGGTGCCCTCTAGCAGGAGCGACAGCGACAAGGCTAGTCGGGTTTTGCCTAACGCCATTTGCCAGCCGCAGACGCCGCCACGAGGCCGGAAGGCTAGCTCATAGAGGTCTTCAAGCTGGAAATCCCAAGTCAGCCACTTATCCAAGCCTAAGCGATGCGCCCGCTGCTCTAGCTGGCCAATCTCCTGGGGGAAAGACTGGCGGATGGGCGGATGAACCTCCTCCCAATAACTCTCGCCCGCGGCGTCCTCGTCGATCGCGAAGAGCGACAAAAACGTGTCGTGTTCGCACTGGAACGTACCGCGTTCAGTCGTGACATCAAAACCGGTATTAGTACGAAGCGCCTGCACCGTTTGGCCAAGCGCGACGACTGCCCCGCGCTGGTGGCGATTAATGATGGCCATTCGCCGTGCGGTAGCCTGAAAAGAGGGGGACCCCTTGCGATAGACCACGCGGCCGTACGGGATCGTCATCTTGCGATGCTCCCGTACAACAGCATCAAGCCCACCACGCAGCTGATCCGTTACCACAGGCTCACCACCCGCGTTCTGAATCATCTCGACCAGACTACCTAGCGCGGCATGGGGATCGTCTTGTAAGGCCAGCACGTCCAGGCTAAGGCGCAGCTGACCCGCGTACTTGGTCTTAGATGGGTAACGGTGGAGATGGGTAGAGACCAGCCGCTTTTCAAAAAGCGCATTTTTGACCTTCGCTTCTGTCGCACCGTCACGAAAAATCATGGCCACGTGTCGACCGGCCCGAGTCAAGGTGACGAGCCTATCTCTCGTCACCGGCGTAGTAATCGCTGGCCCCGTATCATCAACACCGACGACGCGCACGCCACGTTGGCCTAGGGCGCCTTCGTTAGTGCAGTTGAGGCCAGGTAGGGAGCTCGCGACACTCTTCTCGTTGATAGACTCCCGAATGACTGGCCAAGGCCCGCGCTTCACGTTGCCGAAAATCAGAAGGTCCGTGTTGACGGTCTCGACGCTCTCTTGCTTAAAGCTATCCCGGGGGAGGGTGTATACAGCCCTGAGGCGTCCTGTCGCGGCATCGCCGTACTCACCTCGCTCAAGGCGCTCGGTGGCCGTGTGAGGCACGACAGCGGCCACGACATCCGCATGATCCAATGCCTGCATCAAAGCGTACTCGTGAGAGAGCGCGGATGTGTCGGGCCCATGGCGTCCGTAGTGCGTGACGCCTGGGTACGGCGTCAAGTTGGGACTTCCCAGATTGATCGAAAAGGGCGGATTGATAAGGGCCGCGCTATATCTCCCGAGGGCAACCTCTTGCATGCCCGCCTGCTGGATGTCCACCCGGTACCCGGCTGTATCCAAAGCATCAGCAACGCGGTCTACCAACTCGCCGTCTATATCAAAACCGTGCAGCGTATGCTGAGCAGGTTCGGCATAGCGAAACATGCTTGCCGATCCAATGCTGTTATCTAACAGGCGGTAGCGTTCGTTCGGATCGAAGGCGCCGGCGATAGAGCCCCAGAGAAAGCCAACAACCCATGCCGGGGTAAAAAACTGGCTCAGGGTTTCCTCGCGTTTGGCGTGAAGGCCTCCCAGGCTTGTAGATTTGGTGGCCTGCCGACCACGAGATATCAAGGCGTCGAGATCATTCCAGCTAGACATAATAACCTCACGCTGCCTTGGGTTGGGCGAGTTCTGCGGCACTCATCACCGCGTCAATGTCCTGATCATCGCCATACATGGAGATGAATGCCTGAAGGGCATCAAAGGCACCTTGAGAAAGGTGATACTCGTATTTGTCTTTAAAACAGCGGACTTCGATAGGCTCGCGCTTGCAAATAGTGGTGCGTGAAGCGATTTTCTCGTTGTTGTAACCCAGCTCATTAAGTTCGTTAATCAGGCCGTTAAGTGCATCGCCAAATTCAAAGCCGGTTTCTTCAGTGACTTTACTAAGCGCATCATTGAACTTGATAAGGTCACGAATCTTGTCGTGGTGATAAAGCCAGGAAACGCTATAAGTCGAGAAGACGAACCGGCCAGATTTGAACTTTGGTTTATGATAGCCATGATGCATTGAAAGTTGTTTAACAATGGCATCTGCTACCAAGCGACGACCCTCAACGGCCAGTCCTTCGATTTGTTCGTCAAAAGACTGTTTGATACCTTCCCAGTTTAAATAGTCCAATGCATTACACATTGCCTGAACTTGTTCTGAAGCCTCAACAGCGCCATTGTCAGCATCGCTTAGCAGCTGCCGCGCTTCACGGCCGATGTAGCGCTTATCGAGCTCACTTTCGCTTTCTAGTTGGTGCCGGTGTGGGTTCGAAGTGTCAAAGGTATAGAATCGTGCGTCTAAATCGATTTCCGCGGGTGTGCCTTCTGCATATAAGCGGGTCAGCTCCCGGCTCTTCTCTACGAAATAGCTTTTTACTGTTTTCTCGAAGTGTGTACGAAGGCAAGACATAAAAGTATTGCCTTCTCTTATGCCAAGACTAGAGAACAGCGAATGACTTTTCTCGAATAGATGCCGAGCTTCTACAACGTCGCTCATCGCGATAGTTAGCTCGCATTTCATGTCGAAAATATTGATATCGGTCATTGTGTCTTGTCCCCTTAGCGTGTGGCGTTGGGGATACTTTATCCCGTTAAGGGATATCGGGAAGGCTAGTCCAGGGGTATTAAAAGAGCTGTTAAAAGTTGCGTTAGTCGCGTCTTAACAGCACAAAAAGAGCAACCGCTTAAAGCGGTGTCTTTATATGACAAGAATTGATACAGCAACATCATTTACGATTGCGTCAGCAATTAGTGGGCGCGAAATCATTCTTGTCGGACTGTAAACAATAACGCTATACGGGGACTTAGCGGAAAACATTTATAAATGGGCGAAGCCGGCACGGACCCGTGGTTACCAACCGGACAATAGTCAATGACGGTTCGTAAGGTCTACTGCCGACTACAGTCGCCTATGCGGCATCCTCCATTTGCATATCGATGGTTTCTGAAGTGAACCCGAGCTTCGCTTTTATCCGCTCTGCACAAAGCGGGTACCCCTGCGACTGGCGGTGCTCGATAATGCCAAAGAACAGGCCACGTGGCGGTACTCGGCATAATGCCTGTACCGTGTCATGGTGGCTCAGTTGTCGCTGCTTGGCGTAATGCGCCACGGCCCGGGAGTAGGCGAGGGCGAAAGAGCAAAGTGGCCCGATCCGGAATTGTCGATTTGAGCCTCCCAACTCTCGATCGACAAAGAAAATCGGATAGCAGTATGTCCGCCACTCGCCACTGCGTATTTTACGTTCAAAGAAGAGGTCTGCTCTTAACCCATCCAGGACGCGTCCAACACACCCTCTACGTCCCTGACGGCTTTCTCCAGGAGATAGCCGGTGCCGATCCTCGTGAGGGGTTAATGAGCTTGGCCAGGTCGAAGCAACTGCATTGGCAAGCGCCTGAATATCCGTCCCGGGCCACTCCGTTTCACGTAGTAGTAATTCACACCGAGTTGCGAGTTGGCCGTTGGTGTCCATCGTCAAGTGAATACCGCTTGAGGTGCGGGCTTGTTCAATGATTAAAGGCATGATCAAAGCTTCTCCTCTACCCGTTAAGCGTAAGCGGCGCTAGCGGTGTTGATTTGTGGTGCGGTCTCAGCGGCAATGTCGCGGTGATTAGCCCGCACGATGGCTGCCATTGGCATGGGGGACACGCTATTGCCCACCATCCGCGTCTGAGCTGTTTTATTCAGCGTCCGCCCATCATGGCCGCGGTCAATCACGTAGCTGTCTGGGAATCCCTGGGCTCGATAGAGCTCACGCGACTCCAGCATGCGCAACCCTATATCCACGATGACGTAAACATTCCCCTCGTGATGAACGGTCACGAGTTTGAGCTTGTCGGCGCGGCTCATACCGATAGAGGCATCAAAATCGCCGTTTGCTATCAAGAAGTCAGCCACCTGCAACGCTGCCGCTTCAGAGCTTGGGGATAGCGTGCACTCCACCAGAGCATGGTGTAGGCCACCGGCGCAAACCGTGGGCAGCGGGTCTGTCGCAGCAATCCCCGTTGAATTTTGACGGAGTGTTACCAGATTCGCGGTAACCAATTGCTGTTGGGTGCCGCGGCCACAAATGGTGCTCATGGGTCGCCCCATGGCGTGCCCAGGGGTGTTGTTGTATCCCCCGTTCATCTGCGCCATGCAAGCTGTGACGATCGCATGCTTAACGCCCCCGGCGACGACGGTGCCAAGTGGTTTGCGTAGATCCAGGACGCGAGGCGATTGGCCTTTACGCTCGCCATACCCGGTTTGGATCAGCGACCCTGCGCCCGCCAGGGATTCACCGTTCTGCATGATCGTCTGTGCGGTACTGGTTGCACTGCAACGTGCATCGTTAGCGGCCAGGACATAGCGCTCGCTTGGGTCCAGCACGAACCGCTGAATACTCCGTGCGATACGGCGATGGGTGGGGTTCGCCAGCGGGCGCTTTCGCCCAAAAATGCTGCGAGCCCGAATAGACCAATCAATGCAATCTGCAGCAGTCCGGAAAGCATACTGGCCCTTTTTCGGCTTGGCTGCATGGGTTGGCTTTGGCCAAACTATGGGTTGTCCGTCACGGCGAGCGATCAAGAATAGTCGCTCACGACGGGTGGGTGCCCCAAAATCGCAAGCTCGAAGAGTGCGAAACTGCACGTCGTAGCCCATATCCCTGAGACCTTGAACAAAGTGTCTCCAGTTATGGCCTTTTCGCCGCTTGTCGGGGATAAGGAACTGCTCCTGACAGGGGACGCGCTCGCCCGGGGCCGCAACGGCACCATCTACTTTGATGACTCGCCCGGTTTCCTTACAACGTTTCGCGACCAGGGGAGACCAATGAAGCATGGCCTCCACGTTCTCCAAAGTAATCACCCTGGGCTGCACCTTGCCGGCCCATTTATGAACAACCCAAGAGAGCGAGCGTAACGCTTTTTTACGAGGCTGCCCTGCACGCGCTTGTGAATGATGCGTGCAGTCTGGTGAGGCGTGAAAATGCCCCACCGGTCTACCATTGGTTGCCTGTAGTGGATCTACTTCAAACACATCGGATTGATAGTGGTCAGCGCCCGGATGGTTCATGGCATGCATGCTGATGGCATCGGTGTCATGATTTATCGCGATGTCGACCGGCCGATTCAACCCCATCTCGATCCCCGTCGAGGCGCCACCGCCCCCTGCAAACAGATCGACGATCATCTCCCCCTCGAAGTCGAGGGTGAACTGGGTCCGCCATGCTGTTATGGCAGGCGATATGTTGCACTTTGCGTTCACGATGCCCCCTTGAGCCAGAATGATATTTTCGATTACTGGCGCATTGCCGCCGCGACATTACGAGCCACAATGGCGACGCACTGCCCAAGTGGGTGAATCAGGTAGTAGCCGCGACGTAGGGGCTCAATAAAAACCTCCATGAATAACTCGTCGTTGGCTTCAATCAATGCGGCATCTTCAGGAGAAAGGAGGCCTTCCGACTTAATGCGACTGAACAGTTGCTGCAAAGCATCAAGTAGCTTGTGCTTAGAGCCACGCGTCCCAATTCCGATGATGAAGTCGGCTCCGCCATGCCCACTATTCTTCGCATGCACAGCGGGCAGTCCCTCATAAGCCAGGGTCATCTGGTAGTTAAGGGTCTCCTGAGACAGCTCGGACAATACCGTGCATTCTCGCACTGACCACCCTTCTAATTCGGCAGGCACCGGCAAAGGAGAACTTGCCATCAGTGGGAGAGGTGAGTGTGTTCCTGACAGATCAAATTGCACATTGTGGAAGTCACCACCTCTGTAAAAGCAGAGGCTGATAGCGTCGGGTGTTTTTGATTCAATCAGTAGTCGATCGCCGTGCTCAAGCGGCTGGCCCTGAAGAGACGTGATCTCGTGACCTTTTTTTACGGTGACAACACTGCGTGATGTGAAGCTCATAGCGATACCCCTAGACAGTTGATGTCATTAGGCTATCAGGGCGTTAATAATCCAGAACCCAAACGTTCTTGTGGTCACTATCCCGCGCTATTTGAGACCGAAAGGCCGTCTCACTAACACAAAAAAGCCCACCGAAGGGTGGGCAGAAAGGGTAGGCCAATGCTATTCGCAGAGGTACCAATTGCTCAGCTGATCCCAGATGATTTCAGGGCGGAATCCACCGGGTGAAAGTGTGGGGGCCCCACGAAGGTGCGCGTGAGCAACACGAATCTGGGCCTTTCTTTCAGCTAAACGCTCGACATAACCGATACGAATGATATTGCCGATGCGTGTCGAGGCGTCCTGGCAGATCTTGGCCCCGATATGCCGCATGTGCTGGGTACGCTGTATTTCAGCAGCAGCGTTCTGTGCTTGCATTGCTTCAATGCGGGCACGCGATTGTTCGCGCTCTATCGCCGCAGCTGCATCCCGACGCTCTCGCTTGGCTTGGCGCTCACGGCCTTTCTCTTCCTCCTCTCGGACTAACTGCTCAAAGACTTGAATGTCTTCTGACTTGGCTCGATCACGAAGGGCCAAGTATGTTTCTTTGATTTCTGGATCATCTAACCAGTCATTCAAATAACCTTCACGGTACCAGCTGAAAAGGGTTTCGCCTGAGGGGTGGTAGTCATGTTCCATTAGCAGGTTCATCGAATCCCAAGCGTCAAAACTATTGTCACCACGATGAACGCGCTTACCAAGCTGCACGTCAAAGGCAACATCTCTATTAGAGTCGGAGGAATCCCGCCAATTTGGATTTGCTCCAGCAGCCAGCAGCTGTCTAGCATCATCAAGCTGCAGATCAGCTAGCGCCGCGGCAAGCGGCGTAATGTTTCCCGGCCCTGGTTCATTGCCATACGCTTTCTTCAGTGACATCTCCATATTCGGATCGCCCCCATTGTCGAGCGCCTCAGTGATCAGGCTCTCCGAACTGCGTAGCGTGGCGCCCATTAAGTAATAATCAGGGCCTCCAACTTCGAGCAAAGAATTCCAATGTGCCTCGGCTTCGTTCTTACCTTCATCACCCAATGGGTAAAGACGGCTGCCAGTCCAGAGGCAGTCTTGCACAGCTGCTCTAAGGCCTTGTTGTGAGCGGCAGGTATGGAGCTGTGCTTGCGCTTCAGAAATTGCGGTCGCAGAGTGTTTCGGCTGTGGCGTCAGTGTCGCGCACCCTGTCAAAGATAGGACCGTTGTCACTGCGGCGAGAGCAAAGCCAAACGTCGTTTTCTTCATGTCGTTTCTCTAGCGTGGTTATAGATACGGACTTCACTGTGGTGCTTGGTTGAACAGCTCTTCCGGTGTGCTCGGGTGTGCTAGCCGCCTTCGTCACTCCATTCAATTTCAGCCTGAAGATGAGAGAGGGCTTCGCGCTCTGCGTCTGACAGGGTAATACTTGCCGGCACCCCCGTTTGCATGGCATGAGCGGAGTTGCGATCCGTCCCTTCCAATAAGCAGAGGTAGAGTGCTCCCCGGGCAGCGCTTGGTGCAGATGCATCATCTCCCTGGCAGGCAAGTCCTCTGTGGCGTGACACGTACCAAAACGGCTCTCGATGTACAGTCCTCACATCACCGTTCTTGTTGACCATTAATACGGTCACATCCCCTCGCCAGCGAGTAAGAAGATCAAGCATTGGGAGGCTTGCAGGGCGATCACGCCGTTGCTGGCGCAGATCAATTTTGCGTCCGCGGTTATTCCCCTCTCCTGGCCATGCATAGGGATTTGCTGGTACGAGCGAAACATGCCTTTCGAGTCGCTGCTCAAGCGCATCGAAAGGCAGATCCCAGTCCAGGTTGAACGACAGTTGCCAGCGGCCATTAACTTCACGCATTGCACCGGGTGTTAGCGATACGCCTTTATCGGCAATACGGGGAAGAACTTGATTATCAATAAATTCAGACAATTCGCTATCACGTACAGCAGTCTCGAATTGAACTACTTCAAGGTGATCTTTCGTTGCCGGCGTATCGTTATATTCCTGTGACGAATATGAACTCAGCTGATCGTAAAGAGTCACAGAATTGCTAAGGTAAGTTGGAGATGATGCGACACGCTCTTTGAGCCGCTGATTTTCCACCTCAAGACGTTCTGCTCTTTCGTATCGAGCCTCTCGATCAATTAGGGCATTGATTCGACGCTCGAGTAAGCGATCGTCCAGGGTGGCATCAGCACTTAGCTGGAGTACCGGTTGGCCGGAGTCATTGAGAGTCAGTGATTCCTGGATGTTTTCCAGCAGTACCATTGAAGCGGAAACCACTTCGATGCTCTCCTGGATCTCATCATCAGCATATTCAGTGCGGGTATGAACATAAGACTCCGCCTCAGCTGCAGCCAGGTGCCGGATGTCCTCAAGAGCAGCATGTCGTGCATCAAGACGACTATCAGAATCACCGAGTCGAAAATCGACCGAATAGCGCTTCTGCCAGGACGGCGAAGCGCACACAAGCAGCGGAAACAACATGATTAAAGCCACTAAGAAGGTTCGCCACATGAAGACGTACTCCTTGAAAATGAAATGCGAGGGTAGAAATGCGACGTACAGTAACTTTGACGCTGGCGCTGTCAGCGGCCTTGACCCTGGCTAGCCCTGTGCTGGCTGATACAAGCGACGTAACCCAGACAGCTGATGGCTGGCAAGCGGTGGCGTGCGTGGATGCTGACACTCCTCGGGCTGCTCGTGTAGCTGAGATGAAGGCTCAGGCTGCAATAGTGCGTGACCGCGAAGCGAGCCGTCTCTATGGCCATGAAGCACACGCCCCAGAGAGCATGGGTGGTGACCAGCTTCGCGTTGCGTCTTACAGTGGTGGACGATTGAACCCCCATCGCATTGCCACATGGGGCGAGCATGACGCGGCGACAGGCCGTGCGCTTTCCTGTGTTCGCGTCATGGAATCCCCTCATCGAAGCTGACCTTACTCGAAGCGCGTTGTTTGCGCTGCGTGAGTGCTGGGTGAGGGCTGCGCCTCATCGGATTCTTGTTGCTGGAGGGCCTGCTCGTTCAACTCGTGCTCGCGCTCAAGCGTCTCCTCTTCAAGGCGCTGGTCACGACGATTCTCCAACCGGTCTTGAAGCTCTCCATACGCTGCCTGCGCAGAATTCTGGATCTGACGACCTCGTGCCTCTTCTGCTGCAGCGATCAATTTCTCCACGGGCATCCGTAGCAGCAAGAACGCGTGGTAGCGACCGTCAATTGGGACGATTTCCTGGTGAATGACCTCTTGGCCTTGCAGGTGCACGCGCTCAACGAAGCGATCCACTACGAGGGTGTATTGTGACTGAGGGGCTGCGGTGTTGGTCTCGCTGGCATACTGCTTTTCCATACCAGAAAGTTCTTGCTTGATCTCTTGTGCCAGATTGAAATCACCCACCAGTTTCGCCTGGCGCAGTGCTAGCGGCATTTTCGCTGAATCTGCCATGCCCACGGCATAGATGAAGTTTGGATCTTCTGTCGGCGGCTCAAGTGCCCAGCTCGGCACATCCCCCAGGTAGTCCTCGTTGCGGTCTTGCTGGCGCTCCTTGCGATCTTCAGCGGCTTCCTCCATCACCTCGTCAGCTTCGATTCGCTCTTCGGCAATGTCCTTCATTGATGGGCCAGAGCAGCCCGCGAGCACCAAGGCAATGGCGCCTGCTGTTACCGGCAGTGTCAGTTTCGTTTTGAACATGGGATTTCCCTATTGCGAGTTATCGACCTCGCAAAGCCTACCCGATCGAGGGGAATCCAGAAGTCTGCAAAAAGAGAGATTGATCAGCTATTTCCTGTCTTAATCAAACAGGGAAAGTTGAACTTCAGCTGATCCGAGAGGGCATGATAGAGGGGGTAGTTGGCGAGGGTCTGGGATGTCGCCGTAATCGCCAGAGGCGTCGTCCATGCCCCGAAACCAATCCATGTCTTCCTGCGACCAAGGCGGGAAAGGGGAGTGCTGGAAATAGCCAAGTTCCCTACGAAGCTCGTAGGCCGTCACATAGGCCTTGGACACACCGAGAAGAACTTGCGGGCAAGACATCGCGCACCTGTCGTTGAATTTTCACGCCTTGGCGTGGTAGTTACGTCCTGCGTTGAGGGCTCTCAGGCGATGCTCTGGAACAGAGGCAACCCGAGCAACCTCATGCCACTTTTCCGCAGGCACCTGGAAAGCGACAACCTCGTGGGGTTCGTCAAAGTGCTTCTTGTTGTAGTCGTACAGAGCTTGAGCGGCACGGACTTCGATATCTCGCGAGCCAGAACCTACAAGACCGATGCAATCGCCTGATTTCCACAGCAACCCGTTGGGCATTAGTCCATCAACCGCGAAGGTGACGATTTTCCAGGTGCATGCGATCCCTGCAACAGTGATGCCCAGCGCGATTGGCAAATCTGAGGCTGCCCATGGATAGGCTGCATGCAGGAAGGGGAGGTTCCCGAGCACGATGCCCCATAGCTTGATGAAGTCACGCTTCGCCTGCAGTCGGCGCAGCGCTTTGACCCGCTCTCCATTGGTGGGGTTATCGAGAACCCTAAATCCCTGTACTCGCATACGTTTCCTCGTGTGTGGCCTGTCTGTTGCCTCACTGCCTGTGTGGTACTCTAACAAAGGCCTAGGCTAATATCTCTGTGATATTCAGATCGGCTAGGAAGTTCCTAACTTTAAGCATAAGTGCCAATTTAACTGGCATTTCTATCTCGACAGTGGAGGTGGGAACCATGCAGAATGTCCGTACGGACAGGCATGCTCAGAAAGAACGACGGAAGCTGATGGACTTCAATGAAGTCGAGAAGAAGTTAGCGCAAGAGTTGCGCCAGCTCGAGCAAAAGGACACGAATGCCAGAGGCGTTCGTAGCGCCATGCTTGAGCAAGAACGCGACGATAACCGCTTTCTCCAATCGCTTTCAGAGTTAATGGCAGAGTACAGCCTTGATGATGCCATCGTCCGTGAAATCCTTTTGGCCTTCCACGGAAAAGAGCTCCAAAAAACATAGTCATGAAAATACCTTCTCTTCGATCCGCTTTCGCAGGGTGCATGCTTCTAGGCTTATCCAGCCTGGCACTTGCCAACCCCCTACCTGGCCCGACCTTGGACCTACGGGATGCCGAGTCCTTCCAGCAGTCCATACAGGAAATGGAGAATGCACTTCCTCCAGGCTCTGTGCATGAAGAGGCCTTTCGACAAGCTTTAGTTTTCGCCATCTTTGATTACGAGTTGGCACAGGCTGCAAGGGAGCTTGAGAACGGGGGTGCCGTCACTGGGATAAGCCGCGAAGCCCATGGCATGGCCATAAGTGATCTCTATGCCAATGCGGTTCCTTACTGGGAGCAAGAATTGGATGTGCTTCAGCAGGCGGCAATGATGGGGGAGCTTAAGCCTGGGGTGAATATGGCCGAAGCGCAGGCGCATATTGCCAAGCTACAAGCCATGATCTCCCTGGGGCAGTAGGTGACGATAGAGCCCATTGAGAATTAGATATTAAGTGACAGCAGGGAAGCCCTAGTGGCTTCTAAACTGAAAAAGAGACGACCACATTCATGAAAACGTTAACTTCGACTTTTCGCCACGGCACTATGGTTAACAAGCTTTTCCTCATGGCTTCAACAGTGTTACTTGCTGTTGCTGTGATATCGCTATTCATTTTTGAACTACTGTGGCAGCCGCTTGCTCTTCCTGTTTTTATGCTCTTAGCTACTCTTGCCCCCTTTTTTCTAATGACGGGAATGTCACTCGGAGAGGATGCCTTTAAAGCAAAAGATGCCCTTGGTGAGATGGCCATTATCGCGCCGATAGGAGGATTCCTAACGCTGGCCACCTTCCTATTTGGCCCATTTCAGTTTATCGAAATGATGGGTGCGGGAACGCTAATGGAGTTAGGTGGCATGGCATGCGTCAACTCATTGGCCATTAGCTTTTGTTATCTCGGGTTAGTAATAAGCAGCCTTAACTGGATAGTGGCTGGATTTGTAGCCTTCGCATTTCAAGTTTATATGCTGATACCCCATTTCTTGGGACATGAAATGTTTGTGATTTTTTGAAACTTTGATACTTAGTTGTAGCTGCGATCGACAACAAAACCTCGTTTAATAATTATTCTCGGTGAGCTTCTTCCGCTAATCTACCGGAGTGGCTCAGTCACCGAGAATTGTAACGCCATAGGTGCGTTCCGCATTACGGATCACTTCTAGCCTTTCTGGCGTGATTTTATGTTTTTTGTGCATCACACGGTGTCGTCGCATGAAGTTTCGCAGCTTTTCAGCAGGCTGTGTGCCAGCTTGTAAGGCGAGTGCAAGTTGAGTAACGTTACCTTTGAATACGCTGTCGTTATCAACGACTAAAGGAATGCCCAGCTCGGTAAAAGCATCACTAACCTTTTGTTCAAGTTTGTTGTCGTTATACTTTTGGCGTTGGTATTTAATCCAGTCTGTAAGTCCCGCATCTACCATGGAGACCCCGTTCTTTAAAGCCTCGCGAAGCTCTTTTAGTTTAGTATTGATCCGGTGTTCATCTACCTCAAAATAGACGCCCAGTGCTTCCAATGCCACACGGCGCCTATCGTTTAAAGTACCCTCCCGCGCACGCTCCCGGGCATGCTTAATGAAGCTACTGAATGACCCAACACTTGCTTCTTCGACCGTATGCCCCATTGAGAGATACCGCTTGAGTTGGGCAAGCTGCTCATGCCAATGATTCTCTGTGACATCCCAAATGAATCCTTCCTGGTTGAGAAGGTCTACTTTTTCAGAAGCGAGAATGCCACGAGAGAATTGATTACGCATGTGCTTGACCCAGATACCCAAAGACCCTGTTTGTGCAGTTGGAACAAGGCAAGTTCCGTGGGTATCACGGTACTCCCTGAACTGCTCAAGTCGCTCGAAGAATGAGGCGTTCATGGATTTGATCATTCGTAAGCTGATAGAGCCTAAAAGCTTCTTATAATCAAAGGTGCTCGCGCCGGTCGATGTAAAGGCGAGAAAACCACCGAGCTGTTCTTCAAAGGCCCACTCGCTGGAGAGCCGTAGCTTGATGATCTGTTTTAGCAGGTCATCGCTCTCTGCAAGAGCGCCCAGCACCTCAATAACAGGATTAAAGTCGCCGAACTCATCTGAATCCACGTCCGCTTTCGTCAGGGCAGGGATGATGATGTAGCCATATTCCTTCCCCGGACTAACCCGCATGGCGCGACCGGAAGTTTGTACGATATCCTGTACCGACGATTTGGGGTTGCAATACATAACCGCATCCGTCGCAGGGACATCGATACCTTCTCCCAAAACGCGCGCATTGGTGATAACGGAGACCTTCTCATTGCGGTAAGTATTGAATGCCAATGTCCGCTCATCTCGTGATTGCTCACTAGAGACATGCACCACTTTTGCTTCAGGCAGGTAGCGTTCCAGATAACCAGCGAACTCTCGGGACTCCTCGATAGTAGCGTGGTAGGTGATCACATTGCTTAGATTAAACTCGGTCATCGCTTTGCTTAGCGATAAGGCCATAGCCGCCATTTTCGTTTGGTCGTTTTGGCTCGATAGCCTGCCACGGACTTCTTCATCCGTCACGGACGCGACCAGCACGCGGTAATCGGTGACGGTTCCGTCACTAATGCCACGACGAAGAGGGTAGTTGTAAACGATCTGACCGTACTGGGCAGGGTTATCCATGGTGAAGAAATTCATGTCTGACTTACCGCTGTAATCTGCGTGGCGCGGTGTTGCTGTCAGAAATAAACGTTTACGTAGCGGGAGCTCATCTGCCAGTGTTGAGGAAAAAAGCCCGGCAAATGTCCCTGCTGTTTTATGTGCTTCGTCATAGACCCCGAGATCAATCTTTTTTCCCGCTTTGGCGAAGGCCTGTACACACTCTGGCGCAGACAGGTAGGTCGTTAAAACAGTGCAAGAGGCTTTGCTATCAATAATCTCTGGAAGATCTTTCTTGGCTTCTTGATTCTCATGATCGACCACAACAGTAATATCGTTTAGACCATCCCAAGACGTTTTTAGCTGGTTGAGCAACATAAGCGTCGGGGCCACCACCAGTACAAAATGATGGTCAACTTCTTCGGCTACAAGCCTGGCAACTAGAGACTTGCCCGAGCCGCAGCACATGACGACAGTTGCCTTGTTTTCTTTCTTCAGTTCCTTAACCGCGCAATTAACCGCTTCAGCTTGATAATTACGAGCGGGCATCATCAAAGCATGTTGACGCGGCGCCTGGCCATAAACCTGTTTTTCAGTGTTGTTCATCGTCACACCAATGTAATCAGGTTGCTAGCGAATAGCTCAGAGACAGCTGACTGATAGGCACGCCAAGCTAAAATGCCTTTATCTGGGTAGTCCTTGTTATAGTCACTGAATCGACCGTAATACGGAAATGACAGGCGCTGTCCGTCTTCCTGCTGAGGGTCATCACTGTAGTCGTCAACTTCAGCTTCAATCTCACTGATGATTATCTCCCGCATTGTCAGCACCCCCCCCAACTTATCGGCAACATCATTCGGCACCCGATTGCGGCCGGACTCCCAGTGTTGCCAAGTTCTGGGAGAGACTTTTCCAATAAGTTCTGCAGCTTCTTTAACGTCAATAAGCAGGAACTTCCGCAATGCTTGTAGCTCTTTGCTAGTCATGAGCTCCGCCGACTCAGAGCTTGCCTTAGGTGCAGGCAGGCTCTCCCCGGACAACTGCATATCTTCAAGCGTATTGGCGACTAATCTGGTTATTCCCTCAAGTGCGCCAACTTGATCATCAGTTAACCAGGACAAGCTCGGGAAATCGTCGCATGTGCCAACAAACTGTTCGTCCGCCCGCGACCATTCGACGGCGTAACGATAACGTCTCGCGTCAATCATGAAGTACCCCGGTGTATAGGAGGCGCCCGCCATGTCGGCGGGCTTAGCGATTACTCGGCATCCGCTGAGGCGAGAGCCAGCCCGTGTAATATGGCCTTGGGCTCGTCAAAACGGGCTCCAGCGTCACTCAAGAATTCAAGTTGGCCTTCAAGGGAATAGGCAGTAATGGGCTCGCCATCCGACGCCTGCTTGGCGGCTTCCCAGGCGTATTGACCGGCTAGCATTTCCGACGTGAACTCGATGCCCTCCATACCCTCACATGTGCCCTCATTAACATGAGCGACAACTTCTTCAAGCGTATGGGCATTGGTAATAGCAGGGCTAAGAAAAATATTGGCCATGGTAGGACTCTCTTTAAGAGGCGGGTCGAGCCGATCTCGTACCCTATGGCGTGCATTATAGTTCGCAAATGCGAACGTTGCAACTTAATTGTTCGCTTTTGCGAACTAAGCCATCTAATTATAAAGGGCTGGATTGCCTCTATGAGCTCCAGCCAGGGCAGCTGTCATCTATTTTCCATTATCGCGACGCAGTGCCGCCTTAAGCCCCTTAGGCCCGTTAACTGATTCCGCCTTCTGGCGCTTCAGCTCCTCCTCAAATGCACGCTTTACAGAACCCGCCGGATCGCCATTGAAGCGGGGTTTGTAGAGCGTGGGGACGGTGCAGGCACGGCGAAGCCGGTTCTCAGGCACCATTTCAAGCAGAATTTGTGGCGATGGCCCAAATTCAGAATGCCACAAAGGCGTTTTGACGGGATCTTCCGGTGAGAGCTGGTTCATGGCTAGCGCCGGCCGGTTTTTCCCAAACCCCATCCCAGAGATCCAATCCACAAGTCCGATCGGCAGTACCACTTCGTACCTGGCACGCGATATCGCTGTATAGAGGTGGTGAAGGCTCGCTTGGCGTTGCGGGGACATTGGCCCACTCCTTAGCAGCCCCGGTGGCGCCAGGTCATCACTAACCACGACTCGATCAAATTCAGAGCCTTTAGCCCGTGTCGTCGTCATCATCGTAACGTGACGAGTCGGTGCGTTTTGCCAGTTTCGCTGAAGTGCCTCCTGGCGTCGTTGGTCGTGATGGATCATTCGATCGATTACGGTCAGATAATTGGCCCGGTGAGCCTGCAGTTCCATACAGAGTTCAACTAGCCCCAAATGATGATTATCACGTTGAGACGTGAAGTGCTGGTGTGCATCTTGAAGAGACTCAAACTGTCGAAGATGTCGTAGGTAGGTGGGCGTCGCCTCCCGGTCGATACCCAGTTCTCGCATCCCGATCGCCATCAAGTCGCGGAAGGCCTGTATGTTGTAGCTTGATATACCGTCCACCCAGGCGATGTAGGCCCCTTGACTTGCTAGCCTGACAGCCTCTCTCAGCACCGTAGATAGCGATCTGGCAATGAAGGCGTAGTGAAACCCCATTTTCTCCATGTGTCCGCGTCTATCGGGAGTGAAAACCGATGACTTGCCCAAACCTCTCAAGCGGTCTCGATCTGCATCACCAGCTGCATAGTGGGTAAGGGCGTTCAGCAAGGACGCGACGGGCTGACCAAATCGGTAGGACGCATCCAGGGTCATGGTTTCAGCATTTTCTCTGCCCCCGTCATGTGCCAGGAAAGGGTGATGCTCTTCGTCGCGTGCATTGATGGGCCGCAGTGACTGAAAGCGAT
>Ga0209344_10002314_pt1 | contig 21541 bp, 18 predicted proteins | sample Cruoilmetagenom6_FD_187293 | JGI IMG/M metagenome (GOLD analysis project Ga0209344, IMG submission 187293) | Oil polluted marine microbial communities from Coal Oil Point, Santa Barbara, California, USA - Santa Barbara Oil Seep Sample 6 (SPAdes)... | ecosystem: Environmental > Aquatic > Marine... | reverse complement strand
CAATGTGAAATTGGCAAAAACAAAGAGAACAGCTATTAGATTAATAAACAAAGCATTCGGTAGGGGTTTCTCTCAATTCGATAAAATTAACCATTTAAAATTTCGGTATGGAAATTTTAAATCAGGAAAAGAAAATTTCACATCTGTATTAAAAGGAATAGCAAGATTGTTTATTGGCACCAAATACTCAAATAATTTTCCACAGGAAAAAGGATATATTTACTTTCAGGAATTTATACCTAATAATAATTTTGATATAAGGATTATAGTTATTGGGGATAAGGCTTTTGCTTTAAAGCGCTTAGTGAGGAAAGGTGATTTCCGAGCTTCGGGCAGTGGTAATATTATTTATGATAAAAATGAAATTGATGTTCGATGTGTCCAACTTTCTTTTAATATCAACAGATCTATTCAAGCCCAATCAATTGCTTTTGACTATGTTTTTGATGAACAATCAAACCCCCAGGTTGTTGAAATGAGTTATGGTTTTGCTGTAGAAGCATATGATAATTGTCCTGGTTACTGGGATTCCCAACTCCAATGGCACGAAGGTAAGTTTAATCCACAAAAGTGGATGATTATGGATTTAATTAATCTAATTAATCAAAAATGATAAGAATAAAATCAGAATTTATACGAGATTTTTTTCTACTGCTTATTATTATCTATTTCGCACAAGGTGCTTTATATCCTCAAGGCTCTCTTATTTCTCAATCTTCGCTATTTGCCATATTAATTATTTCGATTATATATTTTGTTAAAACACTTTTTCAACAAAACAATAAAAATCTGTTTTATAAAACAGTCATAGTCTTTTTATTACTGAATGTTTTTAGCGCAATCTTTACAGCTGATTTTGCAAGACCATTGTCAATTGGTCAATTGAAAAATATCATTTTTGTTTCTCTTTCATTTTTTCCTATATATTATTTTGCTCAACGAGGAATTATTACAGAGAAACACTTAATGCGATTTTTCCTTGTTATGCTACCAATTGCTATCATGGAGTTCTATTCTAATCAAGCTGAGATTATGTTATTTCGCGGAAATAAAGATGTAAACTTGGTTAACAATGTTGCCTATGTATTTGTTTATTTAATTCCTTATGTGTTTTTTTTTAAACAAAAAAAGCTTGCATCTTCTTTTTTAATGATTATTATTCTCTTTTTCATTATACAAGGTGCAAAAAGAGGGGCTTTAATTGCGGGTGTAATTGGAGCCATCTTTTTTGTCTATTATCAATTAAAAACAATTGAGAAGAAAAATAGGGTAAAAGGTTATTTTATTGCAATAGTATCTGTTATAGCTCTTTGTTATTTATTTTATAATTTTTATCAAAGTAATGAATTTTTAATTTCACGAATGGAGATGATTGGAGAAGAAGGTGGGTCAAGCGGGAGAAATACGATATATGCAAACATTTTTAATTCTTGGTTAGGGAGTGATAGTTTTTTTAATTTACTGTTTGGTTTTGGATTTGCAAGTTCAGTAGTATTATCGAGAACAGGGAATTTTGCTCATAATGATTGGCTGGAACTACTTTCAAGTCTTGGTTTATTGGGCGTAATTGTTTATGGTGTTTTGTTTTATGCTGCTCTGAAATATGCTTTTAATCAAAAATTAAAAAAAGACATTAAAATATTAATGCTTGTTGTGATATCAATATGGTTTTTTACTTCAATTGTATCAATAAACTATGCATCCCCCAACGCTGTATTTCAATCAATGTTACTGGCATATATAATAGGAACAAAGACTAATTAAACTAATTTCGGATTTTTAAGTAAAGTGGTTTATTTTAAAAAAAAATGAAAATACTCTTATTAGATAATTCTTCTTTGACTCCCTGTGGAAATGGTTATTGTGTTGAACCAAAAACTGGTGCTTTTACTGTAGAGTTACAGGATAAAGGAAATAAAATTACAATATATGGACAAAAAGAATCTGCAGTAGATACCGTTCATACTTTTAGTTTGACAGAAAATAATATTAATGTTTCTGGTTTAAAGAGAAAGAGAAACAAATTATTAAATTATGTTTTGCTTTATCTGAGAATTATCCCTGAAATTTTTAAAGCTAATTTTGTATATATTTTTTACCCAACATCCTTTAAATATATCCCTTTACTATGCTGGATTTTTAGAAAAAAATTCGGTTTATACGTACGAGGTATGAATGGTATAGAGGATACAATCTCTGTGTGGAATTATAAAAAAGCATTTACGATATTTACAGTTTCGGATTTTTTCACATCAATGATTAATAATAAAATCAATAAAAATAAAGCACATACTATAAAACCAATGATTCCTTTTTCGGAAAAAGATGTGATGTTTAATCGAGAATACAATAATAGTAAAAAAACAAGTATTTTATTTTTAGGAAGGCTTGTACACGACAAAGGTATTGCCGAATTACTAAAAGCCGCTCAAATTTTGAACCATAAAGCATATGATTTTGAATTAAATTTGGTAGGAAGCGGAGAGTTTTTGCAAAAGGCAAAACAGCTGATACAAGAATATAGCATCGATGATATTGTTTTTGTAAGAGGTGCTGTTTTTGAACCTGAAGAAGTAAAATCCTATTACATTAATGCCCATTTATATGTATTACCTACTTACCACGAAGGTTTTCCGCGAACTTTATATGAGGCTATGATTTTTGGTACACCAATTATTACAACATTTGTAGGAGGAATTCCGACTCTTATGAAAGATGGATTCAATTGTAAAGAAATTAATCCTAAATCTGTAGAAAGTATAGTAGAAGGATTAGAATTTGCCATAAATAATTATCATAAAATGACTGAATTCGCGAAAAATGGAACTGCCTTGGTAACGAAAATTGTTGATGGTAATAGACCAACACACGCAGAACATTTAAATAAACTTTTAAATCATCAATAGAGTAGAAATAGGCGAGCATTCGATTGTGGCCACAGGCGCAATGGTTATTAAAAGTATTGAACCGTATACAATTGTTGGGGGTAATCCTGCTAAGATTATTAAAAGTATCAAAAGAGAAAATTAGAAAGTTTTAAAGTGAATATTCTATTTCCACTTAGTGCATTCTATCCCTCCCAAATAGGAGGGCCGTGTAATACATTATATTGGCACACGCGGGCACTTAACCAGAATTGCATTAATCCAATTATTGTTACGTCTACCGTAGGGATTGATAATAATATAGTTAATTCAGATGAATGGCTGGATTTGGATTGCGGCCGCACATATTACGGTAAAGGTAGAGCTTTAAGATTAAAGACTATATTAACAGCATTGGTAAAAATTAAGAAAGTAGATATTCTTCATTTAAATAGCCTGTTTAGTCCCATATCATCCCTTTCTTTTATCTATGCTATATTATTCAGCCGAAAAATAAAAATTATTTGGTCTGTTAGGGGGGAGCTCAATAAAAATGCGCTTCAATTTAGCTATTGGAAGAAGAAACCATTTTTGTTTTTTTATAAAAACTTCAATAAAGATGTAACCTACCATAGTACTTCTGATGAGGAAACTAAACATATCAAAAAGATGTTCCCACATTCCAAGGTAGTGCAATTGCCTAATTATATTGATTCCGCTGCAAGATTAAATGTAATAAAGTCAAATTATTTACTTTTTTTAGGTAGAATACATCAAATAAAAGCAATTCATAAATTAATCGAAGCCTTGAGTTATAGCGAAAAATTTAAAAACTCTGATTTTCAGTTGTATATTGTAGGAAAACAAGAAGAGCGCCATAATGATTATAAAGACCAACTAGTCAAACAGATTCAGTCATTGGGACATTCGAACAAAATTGTGTTTAAAGGACATGTGGAAGGGGGGGCTAAAGAAGAGTTATATGCAAAAGCCTATGCCCTTATCTTGCCAAGCGAAACTGAAAACTTTGGAAATGTGGTAGTAGAGGCTTTAAACCAAGGTACGCCTGTATTGGCTTCAACGGGAACACCATGGCAGATTTTAGAAGAATATAATGCAGGTCTTCACATTCCAAATGACCCTGAATCGCTTTCAAAGGGTATTGACTCCCTATTGTCTTTAAATAATGAGCAATACCAACAAATGAGTTTAAACAGTTATAAATTAGTTGATGAAAATTATAAAGTAGATTCGCAAATCCATAAATGGATAAATATTTATAAATCCTTATAAAATGAAAATCCAAAATAAAACCCTCCTAATCACTGGCGGCACCGGCTCCTTCGGCACGGCAGTACTTAACCGTTTTCTCTATACCGACCATTTTAAAGAAATCCGCATTTTTAGTAGAGACGAGAAAAAGCAGGACGATATGCGCAACCGCTATAAAAATGATAAAATTCGCTATTATATTGGTGATGTACGGGATTATGATTCGGTAGCACCTGCCACCCACGGGGTGGACTATGTTTTTCATGCGGCTGCTCTCAAACAAGTACCTTCTTGTGAATTTTTTCCAATGCAAGCGGTACAGACCAATGTTATTGGCACCCAAAATGTAATCCGGGCAGCTGCAGCCAATAAGGTAAAAAAGGTTATCTGCCTGAGTACGGATAAAGCGGCATACCCTATAAATGCTATGGGAATTAGCAAGGCAATGATGGAAAAAGTGGCCATAGCCGAGTCTAGAAACCATGATTTTACAGATATCTGTCTAACGCGTTATGGAAATGTTATGGCTTCCCGCGGCTCTGTAATTCCCTTGTTTCTAAATCAAATACAAAAAGGAGAGCCTATTACGGTTACCGACCCAAATATGTCCCGGTTCTTTATGTCGCTGGATGATGCGGTTGACTTAGTTTTGTTTGCCTTTGAGAATGGAAATGCGGGTGATTTGTTTGTAAACAAGGCACCTGCTAGTACCATCGGCAATTTAGCGCAAGCCATGATTGAGATCACCGGTAAGGAAGTTCCTATAAAGGTAATTGGTACAAGGCACGGAGAGAAATTGTATGAAACGCTCTGTACCCGTGAGGAAATGATTAAGGCGGAAGATATGGGTGACTTCTATAGGATACCTGCTGATAATAGAGACCTTAACTATGCAAAGTATTTTTCAGAAGGAGAGCAGGATGTTTCCAAAATTGAAGATTATCATTCGCATAATGCAGACCAACAAGGGGTAGCGGGATTAATAAATCTAATTTCTAAATTACCGTTAATCCGCAAGGAAGTTTTTGGGGAAGAGGTAGAAGATTATGCTCAATAAATAAATACTACATGAACCTATTAAAGGGCAATATCCATAAAGATGTGCGAGGATTTATTTCCTATAACAATGACTTTGACGCTTCTGAGATAAAGCGTATTTATACCATTGAAAATGCCGATACTGATTTTGTTCGTGGCTGGCAGGGGCATAAGATTGAGCAGCGATGGTTTACCTGCATTAAGGGTAGTTTTCGAATACAGGTTATTGCCATTGATTCATTTGATGAACCCAATCCGGAATTGCCCAAAGAAAGTTTTACCGTTAAGGAAGGACCTTTGGATTTTTTGCATATTCCTTCGGGTTGTGTTACGGCTATTCAGGCTCTGGAGGAAGATAGTAAATTGTTGGTATTGGCGGATCATTTGATGAGAGAGGTACAAGATGAATATCGATTTGAGATTGATTATTTTAAAAAGTAAGGTTTCTCGCAGATTTGCGCGGATTGTTTTCCCAAATTTGTGCAGATAATTAGAAAAATCAGCGGAGATCCCCGGTATTTAAATCTGCGATAACCTGTGCTGAGCCTGTCGAAGTATCTGCGAGAAACCTTAAAGGAATATAATATGTTAAGAATAGGAATTACCGGCCAACATGGCTTTGTTGGCACACATTTGTACAATACTTTAGGTTTATATCCTGAGGAATTTACACGCGTTGAATTTCAAAAAAAATATTTCACCAACGAGAAGGAAATGGATTCTTTCGTTGCCCAATGTGATGTCATTGTCCACCTTGCGGCAATGAACCGCCATAATGATCCAGACGTTATATACAAAACAAATTTAGAGCTGGTCCAAAAACTTATAGCTTCCTTAAACCGTACTGAAAGTAAAGCCCATATAATTATGTCATCTTCCTCTCAGGAGGAGAGGGATAATCCCTATGGCAAATCAAAGAAAGAAGGTCGGAAGACATTTGTAGAATGGGCAAAAGAGACTAAAAGCACTTTTACAGGGATGGTTATTCCCAATGTATTTGGCCCCTTCGGACATCCATATTACAATTCCGTGGTTGCAACCTTTTCCCATCAAATCGCAAACGGCGAAACACCTAAGATTCAAGTGGACGGTGATTTAAAACTTATTTATGTAGGAGAGTTGGTAGCAGAGATATTAAAGGTAATTCGCGAAAGAAAGAATGAAGCTTTATATACCATAGCTCATACTTCGGAAGCTAAGGTATCTGAGTTGTTGGATTTCCTTCAAAACTATAAATCACAATACCAAGACAGAGGAGAAATACCATCTCTCAACAATACTTTCGAATTAAACCTATTCAACACCTATCGTTGTTATATGGATATTGATAATTACTTCCCGGTAAAATTTACCCAACACACCGACCCAAGAGGATCTTTTGTAGAGGTGATACGTTTAGGAGTAGGAGGGCAGGTCTCCTTTTCTACTACGGTGCCCGGAATAACCAGAGGAAATCACTATCATACCCGCAAGATCGAACGTTTTGCAGTAATTAAAGGCAAGGCATTAATTCAACTGCGAAAAATAGGAACAAATGATGTGATGGATTTCTATCTGGACGGGGACGAACCTGCCTATGTTGATATGCCTATTTGGTACACGCACAATATAAAGAATATAGGAGATGAAGTATTATATACCAATTTCTGGATTAATGAGTTTTATGATCCAGAGGATGCAGATACTTATTTTGAAGAAGTGTAACTTTGTAAATCCCAAAAATCGATTTAATTCGCTGACTTTAAAGAATATAGAATGAAAAAATTAAAAGTAATGACGGTAGTGGGCACCCGCCCTGAGATAATACGATTATCAAGAGTGGTAATTGCCTTAGACTCCTCTGAGGCCATAGAACACATTGTGGTGCATACGGGTCAAAATTACGATTATGAATTAAATGAAGTTTTTTTTGAAGACCTAGGCATCCGCAGACCTGATCATTTTCTAAATGCTGCTGGCCCAAATGCCGCAACAACAGCCGGACAAATACTAATAAATATAGATCCAGTGTTGGAAGAAGTTGCACCGGATGCATTTTTAGTTCTTGGAGATACAAACTCCTGTTTATGTGCAATAGCCGCCAAGAAACGCCGTATCCCCATTTTTCATATGGAAGCCGGAAACAGATGTTTTGACCAAAGAGTACCTGAAGAAACCAATAGAAAAATTGTTGACCATATTAGCGATATAAACTTAACCTACAGTGATATAGCAAGGGAGTATTTATTGCGCGAAGGGTTGCCAGCAGATAGAATCATAAAAACCGGATCCCCCATGTTTGAGGTTTTAAACCATTATCTATCTGACATAGAATCCTCCAAAGTTTTATCCAAGTTAAAATTGGAAAAGAATAAATACTTCGTTGTGTCCGCCCATCGCGAGGAGAACATCAGTTCAGATAAAAACTTTAAGAGTTTAATCGACAGTTTAAATATCATTGCCGAGAATTACAATTATCCAGTAATCGTCTCTACCCATCCCCGTACGCGCAATATGATCGAAAAAAAGAAAGTAGGAACCCATAAAAATATTCAGTTCCTAAAACCCTTGGGCTTTCACGACTACAATGCCCTTCAAAAGCATTCCTTCGCTGTTCTATCGGATTCTGGTACAATCAGTGAAGAATCTTCCATTCTCAATTTTAGAGCCTTAAACATTCGTGAAGCACACGAACGGCCCGAAGCAATGGAAGAAGCATCTGTTATGATGGTAGGTTTAAATACTGAACGTATTCTTCAAGGCTTAGTACAATTACAAAAGCAACTATTGGGAGAAAGCCGCAATTTCAGACAAGTATCGGACTATAGTATGCCCAATGTTTCGGAGAAAATGGTTCGTATTATTATTTCCTATACAGATTATATTAACCGAGTGGTTTGGCAAGACGATAAATAGGAAATAAATTATGAATGTTCTATTTCTAACCATGGTCAATATTACCACGCTGAAAAAGAGAGGAATTTATCAAGATCTCTTAAATCATTTTATTGAGCAGGGTCATAATGTCTATATAGTTTCTCCGGTTGAAAGACGGCATAAAACCAAAACTTCCTTTATCCAAGAGGGGAAAGCAAATATTTTAAACGTACACTCTCTTAATCTTACAAAAGCCAATGTGGTAGAAAAAGGATTGGGCCAAATCCTTATTGAAGGTCAATTTTTATCGGCAATAAAAAAGTATATAAAAAATGTTGATTTTGATTTAGTTCTGTATTCAACTCCTCCCATTACGTTTTCCAAGGTCATCGATTTTATAAAAAAACGCGATGGAGCATATTCATATCTATTGTTGAAAGATATTTTCCCACAAAATGCAGTGGATATGGGAATGATGAAAAAAGGAGGACTGTTGCATAAAACCTTCGTAAATAAAGAAAAGCGTCTTTATAAGATCTCAGATACTATTGGATGTATGTCTGAAGCCAATAAAAAATTTGTTCTTGAGCATAATCCAGATATATCAAGGAACAAAGTAGAGGTGAATCCTAATACGATAAAACCTAAATTTATTGAATACAGCGAAGAAGAGAGAGTAAAGATTAAAAATAAATACAACATACCTATTGATAAGAGAATTTTCGTTTACGGCGGTAATTTAGGTATTCCTCAAGGTATCGATTTTTTGATAAAAACTATTTCAGACCTTAAAGAACCACTGGCACATATTTTAGTGGTAGGAAGCGGTACTCAATTTAAGAAAATAGAGATCTGGTTTAATCAAAATAAACCAACCAACGCTACCTTGCTATCCGGCTTGCCAAGAGATGAATACGACACCCTTTTGGCCGCTTGTGACGTAGGAATGATCTTTTTGCACAAAGATTTTACCATTCCTAATTTTCCTTCGCGTCTTCTTGCATATTTAGAAATGAAAATGCCCGTTTTGGCGGCAACAGATATAAATACAGATATTGGAAAAATTATAGAGGAAGCCAAATGTGGATATTGGGTAGAAGCTGGAGACGCAAACGGCATTCAAGTTAAAATTTCGAAGCTATGTGCAGATAATTTAGATATATTGGGGGATCGGTCTTGGAACTTATTGCAGAATGAATATTTAGTCGAAAGAAGTTATAACCTAATTGTAGAAAAAATAAATGTATAGAAATATTGTTAAGCCTACGTTTGATTTCTTGGCGGCATTCTTCGGCCTTATAATTCTAGCTCCTATTTTTGTAATAGTAACGATAGGATTAATGATTGCCAATAAAGGGACCCCCTTTTTTTTTCAAAAACGACCTGGGAAAAATGAGAGGATTTTTAGCATAATCAAGTTCAAGAGTATGAACGATAAAAAGAATTCGGAAGGACAATTACTGCCCGACGCACAGCGTCTTACGGTTGTAGGTAGTTTTGTTAGGAAAACTTCTTTGGATGAATTGCCCCAATTACTAAACGTTCTAAAAGGCGATATGAGCTTTGTGGGGCCAAGGCCGTTATTGCCCGAATACTTACCTTTATACAATGGCAGGCAAAGAAAACGGCATAATGTAAAACCTGGTATTACCGGCTGGGCTCAGGTAAATGGCCGTAATGCCATCGGTTGGGAACAAAAGTTTGAATATGATGTTTGGTATGTAGCCCACCAAAGCTTTGCATTAGATTTGAAAATACTGTTCTTAACTTTAAAAAAAGTAGTGGTATCAGAAGGGATTTCATCCAATGGCCAAGCTACGGCTGAAGCGTTTAAAGGAGATTAATTATGAAAAATATTGTAATAATAGGAGCAGGAGGTTTTGGGAGGGAAGTAAAAGTATTGGTGGACGATATTAATAAAATTCGCTCAACCTATAATTTTTTAGGATTTTATGATGACGGTATCGAAAAAGGAACGTTGGTTAATGGTTATAAAGTATTGGGGGGTATATCAGATTTGAATAAATTATCATCATCAACTTATGTTGCTATAGCTATAGGTGCACCAGAAACAAAGCAAAAAATAATTGACCAATTAAAAAATGTGAATGTAAAATTCCCTACTCTTATACATCCTTCTGTAATTTGTAGTGATGATTTTGTTTCAATTGGGAAAGGATGTATAATTTGCGCAGGGACTGTTCTTACATGCAATATAGAAATTCAAGATTTTGTTATATTAAACTTAATGTGTACTGTGGGCCATGATACAATAATTAAACATTACTCTTCGGCCATGCCTTCCGTTAATATTTCTGGGGAAGTGATTATTCATCAGGGTGTATATATTGGCACTGGAGCGAAAATTATCAACCAATTGGAAATTGGTAGAAATACTGTTGTAGGGGCGGGGGCGGTTGTATCTAAGTCCTTACCTTCAAACTGTACAGCCGTGGGTATTCCTGCTAAGATTATCAAGCAAAACTAATTTATTATTGATTTCATATTATTATACAAGGGGAGACAGCTCCCACCGCCTACTAAACACTAGACCTAAACCTAGAAATCAAACCCAAAATACGCACTTTTATCAAAAGAACATTTGACATATCCCTTGCTATCACAATCTTGCTAATTTTCGGTTGGTTAATCCTTATATTAATTTTTTTTGCTTTTATCGATACAGGCAAAGGCCTTTTTCTTCAAACACGGGTAGGGCAGTATGGTAAACTGTTCACCATTTATAAAATCCGAAGTATGCATAAAAAGAATGGTAATATTTCAAACTATGGTAAGTTCCTGCGAGGTTCAAAATTGGATGAGTTGCCACAACTTTTAAATATCGTTTTGGGGCAGATGAGTTTTGTAGGGCCACGGCCCGATGTGCCTGGCTATTATGACCAATTGCAGGGAGAAGCCCGAAAACTTCTGGAGCTGAAACCCGGCTTTTGCAGTAGGGCTGCACTTAAATATTTTAATGAGGAAACGCTTTTGGCGAAACAGCACGATCCGCTATACTACAACGACACGGTTATATTTCCCGATAAAGTGCGGATGAATCTTGAATACTATTACAACCAATCTTTTTTAGAAGATTTAAGGATTTTATGGAAATGTTTTTTACGTAAAACAGGAAATATGGATATCAATAAAAGTCGTGAAAATGGCGATGGGAAAAAATAACGGAATGTCCCCTTCAAAATTTAGGATAAGCTATTGAATATTCGATTTCTAACTTTATTACGATAAAGTGCGGGCGTACTTCTAAAACTGCTTACTTTTGCAAAAAAATAAGCGGACAGTTATGCAGGTACAGAAAATATACCTTTCTTCTCCCCATATGGGCGGCAAAGAACAATCTTTTGTCAATGAAGCCTTCGATACCAATTGGGTTGCTCCCTTGGGCCCAAATGTGGAGGGTTTCGAAAAAGACTTGGAGAACTATCTTGGAGCCGGAAACCATGTGGCGGCCTTAAGCTCCGGTACGGCTGCACTTCATTTGGCCTTAATTTTATTGGGTGTGGAAAGGGGAGATGAGGTAATCTGCCAGAGCATGACTTTTTCCGCTTCGGCCAATCCTATTGTTTACCAAGGTGCAACACCCATATTTGTAGATAGTGAGCCGGAAACTTGGAACATCTGCCCAAACCATTTGGAGGAAACCATAAAGGATCGAATTTCAAAAGGAAAAAAACCAAAAGCAATCATTGCCGTACATTTATACGGAATGCCTTATAAAGTTGAAGAAATAAGAAAGATTTCTGAAAAATATGAAATTCCAATAGTGGAAGATAGTGCCGAAGCCCTTGGAAGTAGGTATAAAAACCAAAAATGCGGTACCTTTGGAGATATTTCTATACTTTCTTTCAATGGAAACAAGATTATAACTACCTCGGGAGGCGGCGCTTTGCTGTCTCGAAATTTAAAGCACAAGGAAAAAGCCATCTTCTTGGCTACACAGGCGCGGGATGCGGCTCCACATTACCAACATTCAGAAATAGGTTATAACTACAGGTTGAGCAATATTTCTGCGGGTATAGGCCGAGGCCAAATGGAAGTTCTTGATATACACGTAGGTTTGCGTAGAGAAATGAACGACTTTTACAAAGATATATTTAAGCATACCAATGGAGTTAATGTGTTTTCAGAACCTAATAGCGATTATTTTTCAAATCATTGGCTTTCCTGTATTCTCGTAGATCGTTCAGAATGTGGTTTTTCAAACGAAGATATTAGATTGGCAATGGGTGAAAATAATATTGAGTGCAGGCCGTTATGGAAGCCAATGCATTTGCAGCCTGTTTTTATAAATGCGCCTTATTACGGTGGTACAGTTGCTGCCGATTTATTTAATATGGGGCTTTGTTTGCCCTCAGGTTCAAATTTAACAGATGAAGAAAAAGTTAAGATTAACGATGTTTTAATACCTTTTATCGATAAATAGGTTATATTTGTAGTCCCAAATCTTACGAAGCCGTGCCTTATAACAATTCACTATTTGAGCAATTAAAGATGCGCACTAGAACTATAGGTTTATTAAACCGACGGTATTTGCCACGTTGGGCTGTATTGATGTTGGATGTTTTGATATGTTTGGGTTCATTTGTATTGGCTTATTTAATATTGGACGGTACGCCGTTAAAATTTCAGAATGTATGGCCTACTCCATTGCGGGCTCTATTCATTTTGGGTATAAATGTATTTTTCTTTTATATTTTTAGGACTTATGCGGGAATAGTTCGCCACTCTACATTTACCGATGTATTCAGGGTAGCTGCAGCGTCTTTTTTTACAGCCATTACGGTCGTTACTTATAATACAACTTATTATTTTTTTCAGGGAGAAAAAATATTTCTTACTACGGCGGTTATACTTTATATGTTTTTTTCATTTACATTAATGTTGTTTTTGAGAATTGCGGTGAAGGAGGCCTATCAGTATATACGTAGAATGAATACTGCTAAAATCAAGAAGCGGGTATTGATTGTAGGAATGGACAATCAGACCATTAACCTGGGAAGGGCGCTGACCTCGGAATCTGACCAAGCCTTTCAATTGATAGGGTTTGTTTCCGATGATAATTCCACTAAGAGATTAAATGTTCTTGGAAAGCCGGTTTTTTTAACATCGATAAAAAAGGATTCTAAAGAATTTTCCTCTTTGCTGGAAAAACATCGCATTGATGGGGTTTTAATGGTGCGCGATTCTTTGTCGGTAGCTGAGACCAATGAAATAGTTGAAGCGTGTTTGGCAAATAAAATACAGGTGTTCAATATGCCATCTGTTGAGAATTGGAACCAGAAACAAAATTTACAGACGCAAATAAAGCATATAGAAATTGAGGATTTATTGGATAGGTATCCGATTGAAATCGATTCTGCTATAATTAAAAACGATCTTGAGCATAAAACAATTTTGGTAACCGGGGGCGCAGGATCGATTGGGAGTGAAATAGTAAGACAATTGTCATTATTCAATCCTCGAAAAATCGTGGTTTTGGATAATGCGGAGTCGGCATTATATGAGATGGAACTTTATTTGGAAAATAATTTTCCAGATTTAAAATTTGCCAGTGTTTTGGCTGATGTGAGAAATATCGATCGCCTTGAGATGATATTTGCCACCTACAAGTTTGATATAGTCTTTCACGCTGCGGCATATAAGCATGTACCGATTATTGAGAAAAACCCTTTCGAGGCTGTTGGCGTAAATATTAGTGGTACGATAAATCTTGCCAACCTCGCTGTACAACATGGGATAGATAAATTTGTGATGATATCTACCGATAAGGCCGTTAACCCGACGAATGTAATGGGAGCATCAAAAAGAGCAGCGGAGATGTATGTACAGTCACTTCAGGAGAAAATAGGCACCCATACCCGCTTTATTACAACTCGATTTGGAAACGTTTTGGGATCCAATGGTTCGGTAATCCCGCACTTTAGAAAGCAGATTGAAGCAGGAGGACCTGTAACTGTCACCCATAAGGATATAATACGTTATTTTATGACCATACCAGAAGCCTGTCAATTGGTATTACAGGCTGGTACCATGGGTAAAGGAGGAGAAATATTTATATTTGATATGGGGAAGCCGGTAAGAATACTCGATATGGCTGAACGAATGATAAAACTCTCCGGGTTCCAACCTTATAAAGATATTGATATAAAAATTACCGGTTTACGTCCTGGGGAAAAACTGTATGAAGAGCTTTTAAGCGAAACTGCTGAGAGCTTACCAACTTTCCACTCGAAGATTATGGTATCAAAAGTGCCCACAGAGGATTTTTATAAGGTTAGTGAGAAAATACAGGCTATTGTCAAAGCCACCAACCAAAATAAAAAAACGGAGGTGGTCCTAAAGATTAAGGAACTAGTGCCAGAGTATATTAGCCAGAATTCTGAATACCAGTTTTTGGATATTCAGCACCAGAATTAATAATATAATGCTATCAAATAAATTAACCTTCATATAAGTAATGAAGGTTTTCTTTTTTATAAGTTTTATATATTTTTAAATACGCTTGTTTCCTTAAAATCATGAATCCTTTAGGGTACGGTTGATAAAAGATTATATTTGCAAAAAAGATATGATACGATATTTTATAAAGTTATTAGTTGTTGTACTCCTGGGGACCCTAGGGGTATCCTGTGTTTCTTCTAAGAAAATTGTTTATTTCCAAGATTTATCTGAAGGGCAGCGAGTGCTTGATACTCTACAAAAAAGCTCTAAAATTCAATCTGGAGATCTTCTAAGTATTGTTGTTTCAGCCTACGATTTAAATGCCGCTCGACCTTTCAATCTAATTAGTGAGACACGTCCTACAGCTGAGGTTTCTGGAATAAGTATAAACAATACCAACCAGCAACAAGCCTATCTTACTGCACAGGACGGAACCATAGATTTTCCTGTATTGGGCAATGTAAAGGTAGCCGGGTTGAGTAGGACGGAATTAAGTGAGATGTTGACAAAACGTATTTCCGAATATGTGAAAGATCCTATCGTTACCATTCGTATCCTTAACTTTAAGGTAAGTCTTTTAGGGGAAGTAAATAGGCCCGGAACCTATAATTTTGAAGGAGAGCGACTGACACTGCCTGCTGCCTTAGGATTGGCCGGAGATATGACAATCTATGGAAGAAGGGATAATGTATTGGTTATTAGGGACGATGGTAAAACAAAACAATATGAATATTTGGACCTTAGAAGTGCAGATGTTTTAAACAGTGAATATTACTATTTGCAACAAAATGATGTAGTATATGTGGAACCCAATCGGGCTCAGGTACAGAGTAGTAGCTTTAATAGAAATACCGCAGTCTATGTGAGTGTAGCCTCTCTACTATTGTCTGCCATGGCTATTATATTTAGATAGTTTTAGATACTGTTAAATACCCTCCAATAGCTTTTAATAATTGGGAAGGAAAATTATTATATGAACGAGAATCCAAAAATCCAAGAGTCAGATGAGCTTTCATTAAGAGAGTTAATAGAGCAATATACCCAATATTGGTATTTGTTTGTAATAGGGGTGTTGATTGCCCTTGTACTCGCTTTTCTTTATCTGCGATACACCCCACAATTGTACCAGAGTAAGGCAACTATTATCATAAAGGATGAAAAAACCCAGAGTCCATTGGAAATGGCGGCCTTTTCCCAATTTGGAAGTTTTTTATCCCGGTTTAAGAATAATCAAATAGACAATGAACTTGCAATCTTTAACTCCAAAAGATTAATTTCTGAGACCGTAAAGGAGTTGCAGCTCAATATTAAATATGAGGTTGTTGGCAATATAAAGACCTCTGAACTGTATGGCTACAAACCGTTTGAGGTTAAGTTTCAAAGTTTTAATGAGGATTTAGATACAAATGTACCCGTCCTCTATTTCAAAATTTTGTCCAGCAACGAGTTTCATCTTGAAAGTGAGGAAATTGAAACTGCCGAAACTTATAATTTTGGAGAAAAAATAAGACTGCCTTTTGGCGAGATAACCGTATTGCCAAACCTAGAAGATGCTGAAAAATTTGAAGGATATGTAAATAAGACCTTACTCGTAAGTTACCATACGGTAGAGAAAGTAGCCTTGGGTTTTCAGGATCGTGTCAATATTCTTAATACAGATGGCAAGAGTAATGTAGTGGAATTGTCCATACAGACCCAAAATAAAGAAAAGGGAGAGGATTTTTTAGATGAGCTGGTACGGCAGTACAATAAAGATGCGGTACAGGATAGAAATGAGATTGCGAAAAAAACATCGGCCTTTATAGAGTCACGATTGCAGATTATTACCAAGGAGCTGGATTCGGTAGAAAGCAATAAGGAAGATTTTAAAAGCTCCAACCGCTTGACTGACATTCAGGCGGAAGCCCAAATAACCCTGGAAAATGCCAGTGAGTTTAATAAGCGGCAGTTGGATGTTTCTACCCAAATGGAGTTGAGCAATACCATAATAGACTATATCAAGAATAGCAATCCTGATGAATTGCTGCCCGCCAATATTGGAATCTCCAATGAAAGCGTAGGCACGGCAGTGAATAATTACAACGAACTTATTTTATACCGAAATAAATTATTGCAAAGCTCCACCTCTAAAAATCCTGTAGTAAAGAGTGTAAACGAACAAATTGCACAAATGCGCGCCAATATTTTGGGGAGTTTGGAAAATTCACGTAATGGATTACGAATTGCGATGAAGGATTTAAATGTACAAGAAAATATTATCAGCTCCAAGATATCCCAAGTCCCTGCCAAAGAAAAAATATTCAGGGGCATAGAACGTCAACAAACCATTAAGGAGCAGCTTTATCTCTTTTTACTGCAGCAACGGGAGGAGGCATCCATTGCGCTGGCAGCTACGGCAGATAGGGCAAAGATTGTGGATAGTGCTTACGGACCTGAACAGCCAGTTTCTCCCAAAAAACCAATTATCTATTTAGGAGCCTTATTGGCAGGGCTCTTGGTTCCCTTTGGTGGAATATACAGTTTTTATTTGCTGAGCACCAAGGTGAAAAATAGAAAGGATGTGGAAAAACATTTAAAAACTATTTCCATTATTGGAGAAATTCCAAAAATCCAAAAGGGTGAATCAGAATTGATACAATTTAACGATCGCAGTATAATGGCCGAAGCCTATAGAATATTGCGGACCAATCTACAGTATCTATTTATCAATAAACTGGAAGAAAACGAGAAAGGGAAGACACTAATTGTAACATCCACCATAAAAGGTGAAGGAAAAACCTTTGTGGCATTCAACTTGGCATTGACATTGGCACTTACGGGAAAAAAGGTAGTGCTTGTGGGCGCTGATATTCGTAATCCACAATTGCAACGGTATTTGCCAGAGCATTTAAAAAACAATAAAGGACTTACCGAGTATATTGTATATGATGATATGAAGGTAGAAGATGTTGTATCCCAAAGTGAGTACAATGAAAATTTGAGTATTGTACTCTCTGGCGCCATTCCACCTAACCCTGCCGAATTGTTGATGCAAAAGCGAACTACAACTTTTGTGGAATCACTCAAAAAGGAATATGATTACATCATTATGGATACTGCGCCATCGATGTTGGTTACAGATACTATTTTGATTAACAAGTTGGCGGATATTACGCTGTATGTAGTGCGTGCTGGCTATACAGATAAACGTTTGCTCGATTTTCCACAAGATGCAATCGATGATGGCCGATTGGCAAATGTGGCTATTGTCTTGAACAATGTAAATCTGAACAATTTTGGCTACGGAAATAAATATGGCTATGCCTATGCAAGGGAAGAACGTTCCTTACTGAAAAGGATTTTGAATAAAAACTAGGTTAATCTCTATGAAAAACCTCTTTCTAATATTTTTCCTTTTCCCTTTAATGCTGTTTTCACAGGAATTTGAAATAGGTGGCGGTATGGAAACGAAGGCTATTTTATCAAATGATAACGAAACCCCGTTTTGGTTCCACACCAATACAAATTATGCCGTAGGGGAACTCACCAATCTATCGGCAACGGCTGGGTTGAAAGCAAGCTTAACATATTCAAAATTTAAGTTGAATGCAGGTGCTGCAGTGTATGGAAGGGATGGGGTTGCGCATAATGTACAGCGAAGGGATTTATATCTTCAATTTGAAAATTCCTGGCTTCTAGCCACGGTGGGTTCAAAAAAACAAAAAGAAGTGCTGGACGGCCTTTCCGCAACAAACCAAAACTTTTTATGGTCTGGAAACGCTAGACCCTTGCCGGGCATTCTTCTTGAGGCAAACAATCCTTTTAAAATTTCAAAAACCTTTGGCATTGATTGGGGAATAGGGCATTATGTGATGAACGATACGCGTTATGTGGATAATACCCAGTTACACTACAAAAGATTGGGTGTGATAACCACATTTAACGAAAACAACCAACTTATCATAGGCGTGCAGCACTATGCCCAGTGGGGCGGCACTTCTCCTGAATGGGGAAGGTTAAAAAGCGGTTTCAAAGACTTTGTAAATGTTTTTTTTGCCCATACTACTGAGGAGTATGGTATTGAAGGGGAAACCCTTAACAAGCTGGGCAATCATTTGGGTAGCATTTTACTGAAATATGAGCTTAAGAATAAGTTAGGGGAATTTTCAATATACCATGATCATTATATAGAGGATGGGAGCGGCACGCGATGGGCAAATTTTCCAGATGGGTTGTGGGGTATCTATTTTAAACCAAAAAACCAAAACGTCATAAGTTCGGTACTGTATGAATATATGGATACTGTGGATCAGAGTGGTATATCAGTTGGCAGTGGCAAAGACAATTATTTTAGTAATTCTATTTACAGAAACGGGTGGACTTATGAAGAGAATATTATAGGGACACCTTTTATTCTTTTTGACAAAAATGTTGAAATTGATGGTGATAATACCGCTTTTATAAGTAACCGTTCAAAAACACACCATTTTGCGGTTATGGGAGCATTCAACAAATTTCACTGGAAGCTCAAAAGTACCTATGCTAAATATCTGGGAACCTATCGAGCACCCTTATATCCTGAATGGAAATATTGGTACAATTTCGGTTCGCTTTCTTATGAAAGTGAAAAACTTGGAACCTTTACGGTGTTGGGAGGTGTTGATTTTTCTAATAGAACCTCCACGGTTTTTGGTGCTGGCTTGGCCTATTCGTACCAATTTTAATTTCCAGGAATTCCTGTTTTTTTTAAATGTTACTATTTTCATAATTTTTTTGAAATGATGCCAATTAACTTTGGTGGGACAGAAAATAGCCGTTAATTTTGTCTTTTATTTATAATCAATATAAACTATAATACAATGAAAAAACTAATTTTAGTATTCGCGGCCGTCCTTGCAATAAGCTGTGGCGACAATAAGAAAGAAGAAAAAAGTGATTTAAAGATCGGTGCTCCGGTGGAGGAAACCACACCTGCCGAAACTACGGATGATTCAGTAACGGAAGTAACGATTACCGGGAACGACCAGATGAAATTCAATAAAAGTGAAATTCGCGTAAAAGAGGGTCAAAAAGTAAGACTTACCTTAAAGCATGTGGGAACAATGCAAAAAAACGTAATGGGCCATAACTGGGCACTACTTACACAGGATGCCGATATGGCTGCCGTGGGACAGGCTGCAGCTGTTGCGGAAGATAACGACTATATTCCTGCGGATATGACAGATAAGTTTATAGCGCATACCAAAATGCTTGGTGGGGGTGAAAGCGACACCATTGAATTTGACGCTCCTGCTCCAGGCACTTATATTTTTATGTGTACCTTCCCTGGGCACTATGCTTTAATGCAGGGTAAGTTTATCGTAGAATAATCGGATTAATCAAAATATCTTTTAAAAGCCGCAATCTAAATTGCGGCTTTTTTATTTGTCGGTGTTTTTTCCCTTAAAGAGAAAACCCAAGGGCAGCATAAAAAAAATAAATAGGTACCTTCCCGTTATCAGCCCCACGATGGTCACTACCGCCGCCGCTACCATAAGGATGATTTTAGTGTTTTTGCTCATTTGAAGAGTTTTTAAAATAGGCATTAGGCATTAGGCATTAGGCATTAGGGATTAGGGATTAGGAAATAGACACTAAAAACTTGAAACCATCAACTTAATCTCCTCCATAAACCAATTCAATAAAATCAATTTTTGGAATGTCGCCAAAGTATTCTTTTATCTCAATATCCTTGAGCAATTCGGAAATGTCTTCTTTTTCGTAACGGGTGCCTTCCAATAGTTTTTCAAGTTTTTCCACGGGTTCTTTTCCGAAGAAATCGCCGTAGATTTTAAAATCCTTGATGTGTCCCTTTTCCACAAAAATACGAAGATCAATTTCACCAATTGGAAAGCGTTTGCTCCGCTGTATGTTGAATTTTGGGGAACGTCCGAAGTTCCAATCCCAAGTATCGTATTTCTCTTCTTTCAATTCGTGGACAGCTTTCCATTCTTCGGGCGTTAAATGATAACTCTCAAACGGTTCACTTTCCTCGTATAGTCCTTCCAATAACAATTTTCTGAATTCTTCAATCTTTAAAGGTTGCTTTAAAAATTCAGAAATATTGGCCACACGGCTGCGTACCGATTTATGGCCCTTGCTCTCAATCTTGCTCATTTTAACGTTAAGCGCGTTTACCACTTCGCCCAAATCCGTATCATACAGCAGTGTGCCGTGGCTTACCATTCGCTTTCCGGTAGAAAACTGCGCAGTGCCAGAAATTTTCTTTTCATCAACCTGAATGTCGTTGCGGCCCTTAAGTTCCGCATTTAGGCCCAAACTGTTCAAAACCTTTATTACGGGAGCGGTGAATTTTTTAAAGTTGTTCAAACTTTTTATATCGTGATCGGTAATAAAGCTGAAATTGAGGTTCCCAAAATCGTGATATACCGCACCACCGCCCGAAACCCTTCGCACTACGTGAATATTGTTCTGTTCAATATATTCGTGGTTAATTTCTTCCAAGGTGTTTTGGTTACGGCCAATAATAATGGACGGCTCGTTTATGTAGAAGAGCAGATAATCATTATCTGCGCTAAAGTTCCGCAGGGCGTATTCTTCGAGTGCAAGGTTGAGGCGAGGATTGGTGTTGCCTTCATTTTCTATAAAAATCATGCTGTAATCTGTTTTTGCAAAGATAAATAATACTTTTTCGGGAGCCATTGATTGAAATTTGGAATTTGTGATTTCGAGATTATAATTTGAAAAGTTTTCATTTTCGATTTAACACCTATCTTTACGTCCATATGAGCAGACTGGTTCAAATAGCGATTTTACCACGGCAACAAGAAGACTTGGAATTCATTTTGGAACTTGCCTTGGAAAAGGAAAAGCTTCGAAAAGAAAACATTAGCGACTGGCGCATCCGCAAACGCTCCATTGATGCGCGCCGTAAACCTATCAAGATAAACCTTCAAGTTGAAATGTGGTTGAAAGGCGAAAAGCGTGAAATTATTCCGCCATTTATTCCGCAGAATGTTTCTTCTTCCAAAGAAATTGCAATAATTGGAGCGGGCCCGGCCGGGCTTTAC
>Ga0209344_10002313_pt1 | contig 21544 bp, 24 predicted proteins | sample Cruoilmetagenom6_FD_187293 | JGI IMG/M metagenome (GOLD analysis project Ga0209344, IMG submission 187293) | Oil polluted marine microbial communities from Coal Oil Point, Santa Barbara, California, USA - Santa Barbara Oil Seep Sample 6 (SPAdes)... | ecosystem: Environmental > Aquatic > Marine... | reverse complement strand
CTTCACGCCCCTTGGCAACATCGCTCAGCAAACGACCCTTGACATACAACCCCTTGTCGTCTTCACGCACGTCCTCCCACACACCAATGGGTTGCGCCGGATCATGTTGCCACAGCATCTTGACGCTGCCACCCCTGGCCGCCAAAGCTTTCAGACAGGCTCCATACGCACCGGGCTGCACAATGTCGCCACCCTTGTCACGTTGGCCAAAATAGGACGCATAGCCCTCGATCACCTGTCCATCAATTATCTTTATGTCTTCCCCCAGGCGGCAAAATTTCGTTTCCGGTGCACCATATTTTTCAATCATTTCAATCTCTTTCGTCATCCACCTGTTTTGGCAAGCCAAGAATGTTTCGCTTCTCAGCATCACTCAGAAATGACGCCCCGCTGACCCGTTTCCACTGATTGTCTCTCTCCAGCGACAGCGCGGGCACCTGATCCAAATCAGGCTTCAACTCAATCGCCTCGCCCGTAAATTCTGACAACCAAAACCCCACCGCCGCCGTTACCCTGGCCACCAGGGGAAGAACCGTCAGGCGATAAAACGCCCTGTTTGCCTCTTGATAATTTGCATAAGTCGCATCCCCCGGTATGCCCAGCAACATTGGTGGCACGCCAAAAGCCTGCGCAATTTCCCGCGCTGCTGCTTCTTTGGTTTTCTGGAACTCCATATCGCTTGGCGAAAACCCCATGGGCTTCCAATCCAGCCCTCCCTCCAGCAGCATCGGTCGCCCGGCATTGCGTGCACCCTGGTGATGGTTCTCCATCTCCGCCAGCAACCGGTCGTACTGATCGGGATTCATTGAACCTTGCCCCTCCGCACTGTTATAAACAATCGCCCCGGACGGGCGCGCGGCATTATCCAGCAGCGCCTTGCTCCAGCATGACGCGGCATTGTGCACATCCACAGCACTGGCTGCTGCCTGCATAGGTGAAAGCCCATAGTGATCGTCCTGCGGATGAAATGATTTCACATGGCAGATAGGCGATACGCCTTCACCCGCTGCAAACCGATGCTTGCGCCCGCCAACCGCATATTCATAGGCCACGGGCCAGCCATCTGAACCAGGTATCAGGCTCATCCGGTCAGATCGCAGAACATGCAATTCAGCGGGCATCCCGTCTCCACCTGAAACGGCTTCCAGTTACCCATCCCCGGATAGCAACAACTGTCCGTAAAGGGCTTCAAACAGTTCGGCCCGCGCCTGGCCTGAATTTGGGCGACTGATCAAGCTCAGCAACGGATGATGATCAAACCGCACTTCCTTGTCCTGCAGCACCAATGGCAGCGCCGATGCCGCCTCCGCAATCATCTTGACTGATCGAAAGCCAACCGGATTGCCCGCAAATCCAACTCGTGTCAGACTGACCGTATCACGCGGGCTCCACACCACCCTTCCAGAGGAATGATAGGAAATCACTGGCCCTGTCGCTGACGCTTTTAGCTCAGACGCCCCCACCTTCTTTCCCCGCAAAAATTCTAACACCATCAGGCGTGCTCCTCATTGTTCCACCGGCCGCCAGATCATGACACCCGCTCTCAACTTCGATTTTCCATAAATATCCGCGCGCGCAGCGCAATCATGCCAGGCAGGGCAGATAGCCCTGTCATTGACGCCGACAGGCGTCTCAATTTAGTTAACCCAGCGTGCGGATCTGTGGTTGCCGCCATTTTCCCGTCGGATCTATCATCAGATCCTGCAGTGCCCACACCAGTGCATCAACCCGGTCAGGGCTCCCCCGACCTTCAAATCCGCGCATGGTCATCCGGCACATCTGATCTTCCAGCGCCATCAGACCAGTGACATGACCAACCCGTCCCTGCTCATAAAGCGCCGCTACAGGTTCCGCCCGTGCCACCTTGCCCCTCGTGGCGCGCACTGCGCGAAACGGCACCAGTGGATCAATCTGTCGAATAACCGTTTCCACCATGTCGCCACCCTGGTTGACCTCAGCCACCAACCGATCCGCCCCGTGTCGCTCCATTGCCCGGATCGCCGCCTCAGCCCAGGCCTGCGGGCTTGCCGCCGACACAGATGCATCTTCCAGCACCACTGCGCGCCAACCCTGCGGCGCGCAATCGGTCACAGCACCCACAACCATTATACCACATTCGTCAGCCCCCTCATGACTGGTCGCAGGTGGATCGATCGCAACCACGATCCGCGACAATTCAGGTACTTTCGAAACTCTTGCTGCCTCCAGCCGGGCCATGGTCCAGATCGCACCTTCCGCATCCTCCAGCAATTCCCCGTCCAGTTCCTGGCGCCCCAATCTTGTCCCGGCATAGCGTGCGCGAACCTCTTCAAGAAAGGACGATGCCAGGTAGGCCCTGTTAGCTTCCGTCGGTGCATGGGTCGTCACCGTTGAAGGGTTGCCAAAGATCGATTTCAACACCGCCACGTTCTTTGGCGTCGTCGTAACGCATTGGCGCGGGTTATCCCCAAGTCGCAAAGCAAACTGCAACATGTCCCAAGTCATCTCAGCTTTTTTCCATTTTGCCAGTTCATCCACCCATGCTGCATCAAACTGCGGCCCGCGCAGCCCTTCGGGTTCGTGGGCTGAAAACACCTGCGCAATCGCACCATTGGGCCATAACAACCGCTTGCGCCCGGCCTGCCATTCGGGTCGGCGGTCCGGCGGCGAACAGGCCAGAATGCCGCTTTCGCCAAACACCATCACTTCTCGCACCTGCTCAATGGTCTCCCCCACCAGCGCGACCCGCTGTGAACGGCCCGGATCAAGTGGTCGCGCACCCTCAACTTCACTGCGCACCCATTCTGCACCCGCCCGGGTTTTGCCCGCACCCCTTCCGCCCATGATCACCCATGTGCGCCAGTCTCCGCTTGGGGGCAACTGGTGTTCCAACGCCCAAAATTCAAATAGATATGGAAGTGCAAGTAACGCTACCTCACTCAGGTCATTCAGGAACCTCTCCTGTTCCTGCTGCGGCACGCAAGCGAGCCAGTCTGCCCCGGATCTCGTCTCGCGCCGCATCAAAGTTGAGCGCGTATTCGTGAACGACACCGGCCTGTTTTCTTCTTTTAGCTGCAAGTCGCACCTGTTCCTCGTAGCATAACGTGGCTACTTTACGATATTCACGGGCAAGATCCTTGACCTTCGCGGTCGCAACCAGATCACCCTTTTCCAGTTGAAGTGCCGCTTTCTGAAATACCTGTGCGGCGTGTTCGAATTGCTCCTCTATCCCAAGAATAAATGCCCGGGTGTCCCCGTCGTCGCCGTCGGGTCTGATCAATGTCATATAGTGAATTGCCTCTCATGCTTTTCCCGCACGAGTGAAACAGAAAAACGGCACCCGAAATTACCCGGTACCGTTTGCCCACTTCTTCTAGCTTGCCTTAAGGTATACACTCATACGTGCGATGTATCAAGTTTACTCCTCCACAGGTTGCGTTCTCTCAAGTTAACAAAGTGTTGATTTCAAAACTTTTCCCGGCAGATCAACCCATATTGATTGCACCTGACTTACAGTTCAGGCACAGCCTCAGACCATGTCCAAGGTCATTTTATTTAACAAACCATTCGGCGTGTTGTCACAATTTACTGATACCGGCACCATCGGATCACCACGCAAAACGCTGACCGACTTCATCCAAGCACCAGGTTACTACGCAGCCGGTCGTCTTGACAAAGACAGCGAAGGGCTGCTGGTGTTGACCAACGATGGCAAGCTTCAACATCGGATCACCAATCCAGAACACAAGTTGTCAAAAACCTATTGGGTTCAGGTCGAAGGTGATCCAACACAAAATGACCTTCAGGCACTACGTGATGGCGTGCAGCTTAAAGATGGTCTAACAGCACCAGCAAAAATAAAGAGGATCAATGAACCTGATCAGCTTTGGCCCCGCATGCCCCCGGTGCGTATTCGTAAAACCATCCCCGAAAGCTGGCTAGAAATCACAATCGCTCAGGGGCGCAACCGTCAGGTCCGTCGCATGACCGCAGCCATCGGTTATCCTACCCTGCGCCTGATCCGCTACCAGGTTGGATCATGGACGATAGACGGGTTGGAAAGCGGTCGTTGGCAAATGTCAAATTGAATAGCGCGCGCGATGCGCGCATTTCTTCGGGCACTTCGTGCCGTTTCCGCTCCGCTCGGGGGATACTTGCAGGAAAAAGAATTTAAATATCTTTATCCTGGAAATATCCTCGCCGAAGGCATTCAGAGTGTCTTTAAGACGCGAGAAAAAACAATCACGCCAAAGGCGTGGCAATAAGTCTGATTAACCTGTCAGTCGCTCTTTCCCGCTTCGATCTCTCGCCATTTTGCAACATTGGCATTATGATCGGCCAGTGTGGTTGCGAATGCATGCCCACCGGTGCCATTCGCAACAAAAAAGATGAACGGCGTATCATCCGGATTAAGAGCCGCCTCAATACTTGCCAAACCAGGATTTGCAATTGGCGTTGGCGGCAAGCCGTCAATAACGTAGGTATTATATGGTGTTTCCTTGCGCAATTCGCTTTGGCGTAACCCGCGCCCTAGTACACCCTGCCCGTTGGTGACGCCGTAAATTACCGTCGGGTCAGTTTGCAATTTCATTCCTTTTTCCAGCCGATTCACGAAAACACTCGCCACCTGCCGTCGTTCTTCGGCAAGACCGGTTTCCTTTTCAACGATCGATGCCAGCACCATCGCTTCCTCTGGTGTCGAATATGGCAAACCATCGGCGCGGTTTGCCCAAGCTTCGGCCAAACGCGCGGACTGAACACGCGCCATCTCCGCCACCAACTCGTTTCGGTCGCTTCCCGCGATTACTTCATAACTTTCGGGTGCCAGACTACCCTCAACTGGCAGTTCGCCCACTTCGCCATTCAAAAAGTCTGCGGATTTCAGTGCCTGAATAATCTGCCAACTGGTCACACCTTCGGCCAATGCAACCCGGTACCGCGTATCCGCCTCGTCGCGAACCTGGGTGTACTGCGTCTTCACACCTTCTTGTGTGGGATCAAACTCGATTACGTCTATAAATCTGTTGGTCGCCGGATCAAGCTGGCGCACCTTAATTTCGGTTTTATTTATTCCAATTCGATAAACAACTTCCGTACCACATGTGCTGGCCCCCCCACGTGTAACGATATCGACAATATCGGCGATACTTGCACCTTCGGGAACCAAAAAACTACCGTGCTTCAACTGGCTGGATTTGTCAGCATAGTCCGCACCAATACGCATGATCGAACCGTTTGAAATTGCACCCCGATCAGCGAGGTCATTGCTGACCCGCCCCATATTAGACCCGCGATCCACCTTCACGCATATGGCCTGTGTCAATGGTCCCATCGCGCCATATTGATTTTTGCCCCAGGCAATCACACCACCAACCGCAATCAAAGCAACGATAAACAAAGACAGCGCGTTAGAGGCGATATGGCGCCACATCAGCCCGCAACTCTTTTCATGACAACAGTCGCATTGGTCCCGCCAAAGCCAAATGAGTTTGACAAGGCAACGTCGATCTTTCGGGTTCTCTTGGAATTAGGTGCCAGATCCAGTATTGGCTGCACCTCGGGGTTATCCAGATTGATCGTTGGTGGCGCAACCTGATCCCGTATCGCCAGAAGACAAAATATGGCTTCTATTGCGCCAGCCGCCCCTAACAAATGGCCCGTAGCAGATTTTGTGGATGACATGGTCGCGGTTGCAGCAGCGTCCCCCATCAGCCGTTCAACCGCCCCAAGTTCAATCGTGTCCGCCATGGTCGATGTGCCATGAGCGTTGATGTAATCAACATCCGCAGGCGTCAGCCCGGCGCGCTCAATAGCTGCTTTCATCGAACGATACCCGCCATTCCCATCCGCAGAAGGTGCGGTAATATGATAGGCATCCCCTGACAGGCCATAACCCACAATTTCCGCATAAATCTTCGCACCACGCGCTTTGGCGTGTTCGTATTCTTCCAGCACCACAACACCGGCGCCTTCACCCATTACAAATCCATCGCGATCCGCATCATATGGTCTGCTGGCTTTTTCCGGATCATTGCCGTGTTTTGTTGACAAGGCTTTGCAGGCGTTGAACCCGGCGATACCGATTTCCGAAATAGGGCTTTCTGCCCCCCCCGCAACCATCACATCTGCATCCCCAAACATAATCAATCGGCTGGCATCGCCTATGGCATGGGCACCTGTCGAACAGGCGGTCACAACCGCATGGTTTGGCCCTTTAAAGCCAAACTTGATTGAAACCTGGCCGCTAACAAGATTGATCAGCGCACTGGGAATAAAAAACGGCGAAACCCGGCGCGGGCCTTTTTCTTTCAGCAATACGGCCGTATCCGCGATAGAGGACAAACCGCCAATCCCTGATCCGATCATCACACCTGTGCGACAACGGTCTTCTTCGTCTTCGGGCATCCAGCCTGAATCCTGCACCGCCTGCGTGGCGGCTGTGATCCCGTAAAGAATGAAATCATCAACTTTGCGCCGATCCTTGGGCGCCATCCAGTCGTCGACATTAAACGTGCCATCGCTGCCATCTCCAAGTGGGATTTCGCAGGCATAGGTCGTAGCCAGATGACTCGCATCAAAACGCGTGATCGTTCCCGCACCTGACTGCCCGTCCAGCAGTCGTGACCAAGTTTCTTCAACCCCACAGGCCAAAGGCGTAACCATCCCTAACCCAGTAACTACCACTCGCCTCATATTAATGCCCCCTTCTGGTGCGAAGCTTCAGGCGCACTGATACCCTGCCCGACCCCCAAGGGGCAAGACCGCGCAGCAGCTTTCCGCCAAGCAAATGAAATAGGGATCATTATGCTAAAACCAAGACAATGTTCGCTGATTTTACTTAGCGGCGTGAGGATAAAACATGCATGAGCAACGCAAATGCAAAGCCTACAACCGCAATCCAACCGAAATACCACAGCCGCCCGGCCATCGCATCTTCTGCGATAGAAGCGACAAATCGCATTTTTCCAAAATAAGTCACACCTGAAGCCACCGCCAGAAGGACAGCAAACGTCAGCAATTTAGCCACCCAGCCGCCTTGCCAGACCCAGAACATGGAATACACCACAACCCCCAGACCAACACCTATATAACCAATCTTTACGGCCCAGATCGGGTGCGCACCCAACGATTTCGCAACACCGAAATGCGCCAGTCCAATTAAAATTGCCGCCGCAATGATTGCATTCGCAAGATTTCGTTTTCCAATTGCACCCATCGTCGCCTCCAAACCTCTGGTTGTGGTATTTGCAGCTTTGATTAGGACGCTGTCAACGTATCCGGTGGATTTCTGGTCAAATGATCAGACCACGCGCTTCATCATTTGTACCGCGCCCCATTCATCGCTGTCTTGACCCATAAGTTTGTACCCGGCCTTTTCAGCCACTCGAATTGATGCCCCGTGACCAGGATCCATTCCACACACTGTGACACCACCAAAGGGTTGGGAATCCAACCAGCAATGCCCCATTTCCACCGCTTCACTGGCGATGCCACGCCCACGGGCGGCATTTGCAAAGACCCATCCCGCCTGAATTGACCGGTCGTATTCTTCGCTATATCCGGCATTTGGATTTCTGAAAAACAAAATCGTTCCCAGAAACACTCCGCCATGATCAACAACCGCAAAACTTCCCATCCCTGTGCAGGCCCAGGCGTAGACGTTCAAATTGAACTGTGCCCAGGCATCACTTGCTTGCAGCGGTGCAAAAGGAATAAGGGGTGCAAGTGATGCATCGGCCCACATTTCTGCATAGGACGGAAAATCGGCCCAGGTAAATCCTCGCAGGATCAATCGTTCAGATTTCAAAACTGGAATCATTGCTTCACCCGCTAAAAATTGGGCGCGCGATGCGCGCATTTTTTCTGACACTTCGTGCATTGTGCCTCTGGCAGGGATATATTCAGGAAAAAGAAACCATAGGCTTCTTCTGTTCTTAAATATCCTTAACAAAATCGCCTACCACGCTTTCGTATATAGGATAAGCCAGTGGCCACAAATTTAGGCGAAAAGACAAGAAAAATGGCGCCCCAATAGGGACGCCTTCTAACAACAACAACTTGAGCTAAGGCTCAGGAAGCGCCTGTGATGAATTTTACCGCGTCACCAAATGTCTGGATGGTTTCTGCCGCATCATCTGGAATTTCAATGCCAAACTCTTCTTCAAAAGCCATGACCAATTCAACTGTGTCCAAACTGTCAGCGCCCAGATCATCAATGAACGAGGCGGACTCGGTTACCTTGTCCTCTTCAACGCCCAAATGCTCGACGACGATCTTCTTTACGCGATCTGCGATGTCGCTCATGTCTTTTTCCTCTTCAATTCTTGGGGGCCCTGTGCCCGGTATAAATCTGGCCGGCGGGGCCACTCGTTCGTCCGCAATTCGCGGACTTCTTCGGATAGAAGACTATTTACCCAAAGCAATCTTCGCCGCCTATAGCATATCGCTTCAGCAAGGCAAACGCTTTCAGACGAACATCGCGCGTCCTTGCTTAGTCAATTTCAGTCTTTGCACATTACTTCAGCACAAAAAGAAAGCCAACCAACCGGCAAAGTGCCTAAAGCATCGCCATGCCACCGTTCACATGCAGAGTTGTTCCGGTAACATAGGCAGCTTCAAGACTGGCCAGGTACAGCACCGCTGCCGCAACTTCATCTGCCTCGCCCATACGTCCTGCTGGAACCTGTGTCAGAATAGCGGCCTTTTGATCATCGGTCAGTTTTTCGGTCATTGCCGTGGTGATAAAACCAGGTGCCACGCAGTTTATCGTGATTCCGCGGCTGGCGACTTCATAAGCCAGCGATTTTGACATCCCCACGACGCCAGCTTTGCTGGCGGCATAGTTGCCCTGCCCCGGGTTGCCCGTCGCACCAACAACAGAGGAAATATTAATAATCCGACCCCAGCGCGCCTTCATCATACCACGCAACACGCCTTTACACAGGCGACGTGTGGATGACAGGTTGACCTCGATAACGCTGTCCCATTCATCATCCGACATGCGCATGAACAGGTTATCACGGGTAATTCCGGCGTTGTTGATCAGTATATCAACTGTCCCCATCGCCTCGGTCGCCTGTTTGGGCAGGGCATCCACGGCAACTTTGTCAGACAGGTTGCAGGGCAATACATGTGCACGATCCCCAAGTTCGTCCGCCAGCGCATTCAGAGGTTCGACCCGTGTTCCCGACAATGCCACTATTGCCCCGCGCGCGTGCAGCGATTTGGCAATCGCGCCGCCGATACCACCCGAGGCCCCAGTTACCAGCGCATTCTTTCCAATTAAATCAAACATTTGCTTGCCCCTGTTTATAGATTTTGCGCCGCTGCCGCCACATCGTCCGGCACGCCTATATTACGCGTTGTTATTTCTTTGTTGATCCGCCTGATCATTCCGGACAGTGCCTTGCCTGCACCTATTTCCCAAATATCCGTCACCCCCTGCGTCCCCATCCACATTATAGATTCTCGCCAGCGCACCGATCCGGTAATCTGGCGCACCAGCAATGTACGAATGGCATCCGGATCATTTACCCCTTCGGCCAGCACATTTGCCACCAGCGGGACGGCGGGCGGCAGAATGGTAACCTCTTTCAATGCGGCTTCCATTGCCTGCGCCGCTGGTTCCATCAGCGCGCAGTGAAACGGGGCTGATACCGGCAACAAAACAGCACGGCGCGCGCCATTGGCTTTGGCAATATCAACTGCGCGTTCCACCGCTTCTTTGTGACCGGAAACCACGACCTGTCCGGGGTCATTGTCATTCGCAGCCTGACAGATCTGGCCTTGCGCGGCTTCGTCCGCTACCGCTTTTACATCTTCAAAACCAAGGCCCAGCAGCGCTGCCATTCCACCAACACCAACAGGAACTGCCTTTTGCATGACTTCACCGCGCAGACGCAACAAGCGTGCTGTGTCCGCCAGTGAAATTGCCCCGGTCGCCGCCAAAGCGGAATATTCCCCCAAAGAATGCCCCGCCGCAAAAGAAACTTCATCCAGCGTAACACCTTCACTTTGCAACGCGCGAAACGCTGCCAGTGAAGTTGCCATCAATGCAGGCTGGGCATTTTGGGTCAGCGTAAGGGTTTCCTGTTCCCCTTTCCAGATCAACGACGACAGGCTTTCACCAAGCGCGTCGTCAACTTCTTCAAACACCGCTCTCGCCGCCGGATAGACTTCAGCCAGTGCGTGGCCCATTCCAATTGTTTGTGCGCCCTGCCCGGGAAATACGAATGCTCGGCTCATGACTGCCCCTTCATTGAACACGTTTTTCCCGGTCTACCTAAACGGTGGCCGGGCGTCCAGAAATAAGGGGTCTAAGGTGTCGGATCTGCCTTGCGAAAACGGCTAGCGAAACACAGTTTGGCTTTGTGGCGAAAATGCAGAACGTGCGCGCGCGGCTTTCGCGGCTGTTCGTGGGTGCTCCAACACTGGTTCTTTCAGGTTGTTCCCGTTGCGCAGATCACCAACCAATCGTGACAATAGTGGTTCAAGTTCCCTACTGCGACCTACACCAACCTGGATAAGCGGCAAGCCACCACCGGGTCGAACCAGCAACTGATCGCGCGACAACGGCGCCTTGGTGCGTTTAATAAACACACTGTCGATATCGTGAAAAGCAATAGATCCGGTCTGCGAAGATGAACCGTGACGATTGCGTCGGGCCGTTCGTAATACACCGCGCTGCTTGTCTATCTGGATTTCAGAACACAAACCGCGCCGGGCAATCAGATACAAAAGACAGGCCATAACAGCAAATACAACTGTACCGACCAGTTTAAACGGCAAAACTTCGGGCCTGACGATTGTACCCGGCAGCAACCACTGGGCATAGGCCGACATCGCCAGCAATACGCCAGCAAATGATGCAGCCATCTCGCCATAAGCGGCGCGTTTTATCGCCTTGCGGCTGGGGCGGACAACATAGCCCCAAAATGTATCATTTACACTAACAGCGCCTTCACGCTGATTACCATTCACAACCAGTCCTTTAGTTCTGGTTTGTGTATGCATCTCGGCCCTCGCATTCTTTTCGGGTGTTAACCCAATCATTACACTTTTAACGCGAAACGTGACCACAATAGGACACGCTTGCAACAATTTGCAGGCCGTGTATAACGCGCCTTCCTGCCGCATTTTTCGTCAAACAGCGCAGCCTCTCGTGATCGGGTCGTGGCAAGGATACCCGGCCTATGAAATGCGCTTATATAGTACTGGAGCGAACATGCCTTTATATGAGCATGTCTTTATCTCGCGTCAGGATCTGTCCAATACCCAGGCCGAAGGTCTGGTCGAACATTTTGGCACAGTTCTGGCTGACAATGGCGGCAAGATCGTCGACAGCGAGTACTGGGGCATCAAGACGATGGCCTACAAGATCAACAAAAACCGTAAAGGCCATTATGCCTTTTTGCGAACTGATGCACCGGCACCTGCCATTCAGGAAATGGAACGCCTGATGCGGTTGCACGAAGATGTAATGCGCGTGCTGACCATCAAAGTGGATGACCACAAAGAAGGCCCATCCGTGCAGATGCAAAAACGCGAAGAACGTGACCGCGGCCCGCGCCGTCATTAACCTGAACAAGAGGACATAAGTCATGGCAGCTAAACCATTTTTTCGCCGTCGCAAGGTGTGCCCCTTCTCGGGCGATAATGCACCAGCGATTGACTATAAAGATACCCGGACCTTGCAGCGCTATATATCTGAGCGCGGCAAAATCGTGCCGTCACGTATCACCGCCGTCTCGGCCAAGAAGCAGCGTGAACTGGCCCGTGCTATTAAACGCGCCCGGTTCCTCGCCTTGCTTCCATACGCCGTGAAGTAAGGAGAAAAGCAAATGCAAGTTATTTTACTTGAACGCGTTTCCAAGCTTGGTCAGATGGGCGACGTTGTGAACGTCAAACAAGGCTATGCACGCAACTTTCTTTTGCCGCAGGGCAAGGCAATGCGCGCATCAGACGCTAATATCGCCACGTTTGAAGGACAGAAAGCACAACTGGAAGCCAACAACCTCGAAACCCGCAATGAAGCTGAAGCCGCCGCTGAAAAGTTGAACGGTGCAACCTTCATTGTGATTCGGTCTGCATCCGATGCCGGCGCTCTTTATGGATCCGTCACCACTCGCGATGCCGCCGAAGCCGCAACAGCCGACGGTTTTACCGTTGATCGTAAGCAAGTTGTCTTGCAACGCCCGATCAAAGATCTGGGAATGCACACTCTGACGGTTCGCCTGCACCCCGAGGTCGATAGTGAAATAGTACTGAATGTTGCTCGTTCACAAGAAGAAGCCGAACTTCAGGCCGCCGGAAAATCGATCCAGGAACTGGAAGCTGAAGCTGAAGCTGAGGCAGAGTTCGAAATATCAGAGTTGTTTGACGATATCGGCGCTGCACAGATGGAAGACGACTTTGGCAGTGAGGGCGATGAACCTTCGGCTGAAGACGAAAAAGTATCTGACGACGAAGCCTAATTCTTTTTGTCATTTGGAAATGAAAGCCGCGCCCTGAAAGCGCGGCTTTTTATTTGCAAATCTGTTTCATATCCCGGCGCCTCCGGCGGGGATATTTCTGGAAATTCGAAGCATCGGATTTCTTCTGTTTATCAATATCCCCGCCGGAGGCATACTGCACAAAGTGCCAGAAAAAATGACGCCGGAGGCGTCTCAATATTACTCTGACAGTGCGTCACGCAGAACCCTGTCCGGCGCAGAATTTCGTCCATCGACGCGAGCGGTCACGGTGCATTCGGTTATTTCGTTTATTTGCACCACTTCATCAAGGCGCGCAACCAAGCTTTCAAATATCCGCTGTGCTATAGCCTGATCCTTGAAGACCAAATCACTAATCCGTCCTTTTTTAGCGTCGCGATGCATATCCTTTTTGCCACCTCGCACAGGATGGTGCATTTACGTTAGCTTAGTTTATCAGTCGCGGGGCGATACTGTTTTGATCAAAAAAAGAGGGCCGCCCTCAGGCAGCCCTCGTTGTGATAGATAATGCGAAAATTATTCTTCTTCCAAGGCCTCGACGGCCTTTTGCAACGCATCTTTATTGACTGTTTTTTCTTTAATAGCCGCCTTTTCGAATACCAGGTCAACAACCTTGTCTTCAAAAATTGGAGCCTGCAATTGCTGACGCATCTGAGGGTTCTTCTGTACGAATTCAAAAAACTCGCGTTCCTGGCCCGGATACTGGCGCGCCTGGTTCATTACTGCCTGCGTCATTTCAGCATCGCTGACTTCCACTTCTTCTTTGCGACCAAGTTCCGCCAGCAACAAGCCAAGGCGGACACGCCGTTCAGCCAAAGCCTTATGTTCGTCAGTGGTTTCGATTTCCGGGTGGTCGTGGCCTTCCACATCCGGGTTATCTTCATGCCACAACTGGTGGGCAATCTGTCCAGCTTCGGCGTTTACCAAAGATGGCGGCAGGTCAAACTTCACTTTCTTGTCCAGTGCATCCAACAGCGCACGCTTGGTTACTGATCGTGCAGCACCGGAATATTCAGCTTCCAGGCGCTCACTGATCTGGCCTTTCAGGGCAGCCAGATCATCTGCGCCAAACTGTTTGGCCAAATCATCGTTGATTTCAGCTGTTGCCGGGGCTTTCACATTTTTTACTGTGCAGGAAAAAACGGCATCTTTGCCCGCCAGGTTTTCAGCACCGTATTCTGCGGGGAAAGTCACCTTAACTTCTACTTCTTCGCCGGATTTTGTACCAACCAACTGTTCTTCAAATCCGGGAATGAAAGAATTTGAGCCCAGCACCAGTGGGTAATCTTCCGCGGTTCCGCCGTCAAAAGCTTCGCCATCAACCTTGCCCAGGAAATCAATTACAATCTGATCGCCATCTTTGGCTTTGCTGCCTTTCTTGCGATCATCAAAATTTTGCGCGGATTTGGCAAGGTTATCCAACGCTTCGTCAACATCCTTATCTTCTGCCTTAACCACCAGTCGTTCCAGCTTGATATCGCTCAGATCCACCTCTGGAATATCGGGCAGCGCCTCATAGGTCATGTCGACCACAATATCGTCGCCCTCTTTCCAGTCGTCATTGGTCATTTTGACCTCAGGCTGCATAGCAGGCTTGTCACCGCTGTCTTCAAAATGCTTGGACATCGCACCGTCAACAGTTTCCTGCATGGCTTCGCCCATAATACGGGGACCAAACTGCTTTTTCAGCAGCGCCATGGGAACTTTGCCTTTGCGAAAACCCTTCATTTCGACTTCGGGCTGTGCTTCGGTCAGTTTTTCATTAACCTTGGCGTCCAGCTCAGCGCCGGGTACAGTAATCTGATAGGCGCGCTTCAGACCTTCGTTCAGGGTCTCTTTGACCTGCATGCTTTTGTCCTTTTACATCAGAGCGCCGCATAAGCGGCTATCACATCAAAATTCAGACGCCCTTTTATGGCGCGAACCCTTTATGCGCAAGGCCAAATGCCAGATGATAGCGCCCTGAACTTTCCAACCCGGCCCTGCAATCCGACACCAATCATAGCGTTCGTGCAATTCTGATTATCGACAGGCAGATCTTTGCCTGATTAGCGACCGTTTCTAAGGGTCGCAGGCACTCTACCAAATAAGATGCCGCACCTTTCAGCCCCGGCAACTCATCCGTGAAATTGCAGGTGTTGGCTGTGTTTCAATCCAAATCACCCGATAAATCTATCATTCAGCAGAATCATATCCGCCATAGGCCCGAATTTTCAGGTGAAAATTCGTCCAATTACCTGCGTTTTACCTATGTTGCTTGAACTCGCATTCCAAAAAATTAACAGAATCCACGTAAAGATGTATGGAAACGGATTGTTGCCAATTTTGGAATCGACACAAAAAGGCAAAACTGCCATATTTGTTAACACTAATTGCAGGCTCGTTTGTTTCCAACCGCAAAACAGTCGGCAAAAAAATCTTGTCTTTTGGGCTAAGTCAGCCCCCAAACTGAGTTCATTGTACCCGATTTGGAAATTCATATTCGGTTCATTTTCAACGTTGCCACAATTTGTTCATATGCCTGCCCTGAAGACAGACCAGCGACCACATTCCTGCCGTGGAAGACTTGTGTAACCAGTGTTGTGCCAGCCAGTACGGTTGGCAAGACGACAACAATATTCAGTGGTTGATCCCGCGTTTCGCGGCTCAACTTCTGTACCCCGACGCGTAACGAGGAAAGATAGTTAAATGTCTGTATTAAAAAGTTTAAATGGGGAAAACACGGTGGTGCATCGTTCCGTTGCAGTTCGTATTTCCAGAAAAATGACGCAGCCCGTACAGGTTGACTGCGAAGAAAAAAAATCCACCCGTCTTTGTGGATTTGGCCCGATGACAAGGATCACAACGTCTTTTGGCGAAATGCACGCGCAAACCCTGCGGGAACGCGACATGGTGCGCACCAGAAGAGGTGAATATAAAAAGATCGAATGGATCGACCGGATCGTTCTGGGCGAAGATTATCTAAAATATCACCCTAAGGCGCAGCCTATCCTGATCCGCGCTGGTTCATTGGGGCGCAATTTGCCCCGGCAAGACGTTATGTTCGCCCCCCATCAGCCTATCAGCCCGCAACAGGCTTTTACCGGGAGCACACCAAAATGTGCCATTGATACGCTTGGTCGTCCCAACGTAATGCGAAAAACCGAACAATTGATAACGTACACGCTGTTTCACTGTGGCGAACCAACAAGCGTCATGTGTGAAGGCATGTGGGTCGATGTTAATCCCTGACCCCGCTCAGCCGCGAGCGAGGTCTGCAACTGAATTCTCGAAAGAAAATGGCGGATAAGAAGGCGTAAATAGTATGAGTTTTGTATATTTAATTTTATTGTTCACTGGCTATCTTTCAATTTTCGCGTCAGTCACAATTTATTCAACCGATTTTCCTACAGATTATTTGATGAAAGTGATCCTGTTAATGGGGCTTTGTGGCGCGGTTCTGGTTCATAGATCTCAGGTTGAGATTGATCGAAAAATCCGGGTTCGCAATGACAAAGACAGCACGGATGAAATCATCTTGAGTAAACCAGTGCTATGTTAAGGTCATGACTCTGCGTCGCCATAAACGGGCGGTGTGCTTTGTTGGTATTACTGAAATTCAGCAACACCCGGCTCTGGCCCATCTGAACAGATCATATCACGCGCTGGTGCACCCGACACACCCATGATCAGACATCAAGCGCGTCGGGTTTTCTGCCCCCATCCGTTAACCAAACATCGGTGGGCAAACCCAACCTAAGAAAAATTGATCTGGTGCAAAGACATCATCACAAATTCGCGCCACCATCGATCAAATTTGTCACAGGAGGGTTTTGTGCCCACAAATCTGTTATTCTGGACATTGCAATTGCCCGGTTGGGTATTGTTCCTCTATCTTGTCATCGCTCAATGCACATCTGCAGTAAATTACCGGCTTGGTGTGCAAATGGGGACTCAGGAACCGTCAGAACAGATAACGCAGGTTGGTGTAGCGTTCTGGTGGGCAATGGCCTTCGGTGACCTTGTATTTTACACCCCCATACTGGGGCTGGGCCTGCTGGGGCAACTATTTTGTACATCCTGGGCAACCCCTGTGCTGTCTGCTGCCCTCGGTATTACGATATATTGGCCGATAGTATCTCTGGCCACGGTCGTAAAAGCGCGCAATGCACCCGGTTGGTCCCTGCCAAAGGAACGCGATTACTGGAAGGTATTACCCTTAATTTCGATTTGGGGGTGCTGGGGACTAATGCTGATTTGTTTGGGAGTTTAGCTCAAATGATGGAAATGAACCCTGCCGGCTAAGCCGGAATATTCCGAGAACCAAAATAGTTCAGTATCTTAGCGGCCATTGGCGGCGATATACCCTGAACCCATCATTCTACATCCGGCAAATATCCCCCGAGCGGAGCGGGATCGCCCGAAGGGCAAATAGAAATGCGCTCGCAGGGCGCTCATCTAAACTATGCGTTTGCTTGCAAATACGCGACAAGCATCTGCGTTGAACCGTCTTTTGCATCAGATGTTTGTGCGCCCGATACCACAGGTTCCAGCGCAACCGCCAGTTCCTTACCCAGTTCCACGCCCCACTGGTCGTAGGAATTAATCCCCAGCAAGACACCCTCAACAAACACCCTGTGTTCATAAAGCGCGATAATCTGACCCAGAACAAACGGGGTCAGTTTTGGATAAAGCAAAGTTGTAGACGGGCGGTTTCCGGGGAATACTCTGTGTCGTGCCTGACGGTCCTGTTCAGTTCCACTTAGCCCCGTGTCGGCCATCATCCCAAGGGCATCGTCCAGCGAACGGCCCTTCATCAGCGCTTCTGACTGGGCAAGGCAATTTGCCATCAACAAAGTGTGTTGATGTGCAAGTTCGGTTTCATGACCACCAGCCCCCAGCATAAATTCGCATGGCACAATGCGCGTGCCCTGATGGATCAATTGATAAAAAGCATGCTGCCCGTTGGTTCCCGGTTCCCCCCAGACAACAGGGCCTGAATTATGTTGCAGATCAGCCCCGTCCATTGAAACCCGCTTGCCGTTGCTTTCCATTTCCAACTGTTGAAAATACGCAGGCAGCCGTGACAGTCGCTGTTCATATGGCAGAACAGCACGGGTTGCATAATCACAGATTTGGTTGTGCCAAAGCCCCACAAGCGCCAGCATAACGGGCATATTATCAAGTGGCGCAGCCGTGCAAAAATGCACATCCATTGCCCGCCCCCCCGACAGAAAATCACGAAAATTTTCAGGCCCGATCGCCAGCATCAGCGATAGCCCGATTGGCCCCCACAGGGAATATCGCCCGCCAACCCAGTCTTCGAACCCAAATACCCGTTCGGAATCAATACCATATGCTGCTGTTTTTCCCCCAGCCGATGACAGGGCTACAAAATGTGCGCCAACCTGATCCTTATTGATGTTGGCGCATAACCAGTTCCGCGCGGTATCAGCATTGGTCATCGTTTCTATGGTCGTGAAAGTTTTGGATGCAAGAATCACCAACGTCGATGCCGGATCCAACCCTGTCAGAATATCATGAACATGTGCCCCATCGATATTTGACACAAAATGGCATCTCGGCCCGTCATGATAGGGCGCCAGCCCCAGAACTGCCATTGCCGGGCCAAGGTCAGACCCGCCAATGCCGATATTGACAACGTCACTGAATTTCCCGCCACCAGGTGGCGCGATGCTGCCGTTGCGAATGCCGGTGGCAAACTGTTCCATTCGTTCGCGCGTTGCACGAACATCTGGCATAACGTCCAACCCATCAACCAGAACCGGCCCGCCATCGATATTGCGCAAAGCAGTATGCAACACTGCGCGATTTTCGGTCTGGTTTATCTTTTCTCCCGCAAACATTGCATCACGACGGGTTGACAGATCGCCACCCACTGTCAGTTCCAACAAAAGTTTACGGGTTACGTCATCGATATTTGTCTTGGAATAATCAAAAAGCAGATTATCAGCCTGAACAGAATAATCTCCGGCCCTCGCATCATCAAACAGGTCCGAGATTGCGCGCCCCTTGATACTGGTATGTACCGATTTCAGCTTGTCCCAGGTCATTCAATCATTCCGCCCAATGTACTGTTGCGCCTGTTAGCACCGCCGATATTGGTGCCTGCAGCGGATCATGCAATTTTCTTGCTGTTTCCAGTGCTTTTCGCTTTTCGTCCCCGGTAATGACAATGTGTTTTGAAATTGCGTCGCGCAATACTCTGGCGGTCAGGGTAATCCTTGGTTCGGGTGCTCCGGGTGCGCGCATAGCCATCAAGACCGGGGCATCAGGGGCCATAGCGTCAGCAAGCCGATCAGCCCCCGGGAACAGGGATGCGGTGTGCATATCGGTTCCCATGCCAAGCAACAGAACCGATAAGGGTAATTCGGGTTCAATACTGCGCGCCAGTTCCGGCAGTTTTTCTTCCGGTGTCGCCGCTTGTGCATAAAGTGGAAGATAACGCGCAGCCGCCGCACGCCCGACCAACAGGCGTTCACGCAACAAAGCAGTGTTTGAACGTTCAGACGTTTCAGGCACCCATCTTTCATCGCTTAACATCACATCAACCCGATCCCAATCCAGATCAGCGGCGCAAAGCACATCAAATATTGGTCCCGGTGTTGTTCCCCCGGGCACGGCCAGCGACACGGTATCCTGATGGGTCAGTGCCGCGCTCAGTTCACCTGCCAATTGGTTGGCAAGATCGATCATCATCATTTCACGATCAGGGTATTCGATCAGCTTCATTATTTTATCTCCCGCCAACGCCTGCCATCACGGTGCATCAGCATCTGTGCATCTTCAGGCCCGACGCTGCCAACGTCATATGGTTTGGGCACATCGTGGCGCGCTTCCCAGCCTTCAATGATCGGGTCGGTCCACGCCCATGCAGCTTCAACTTCGTCACCGCGCATGAACAAAGTCTGGTTTCCCCGGATCACGTCCATGATCAGCCGTTCATATGCGTCCGGTGCGTCTTCCGCATCGTCACCCAAAGCCTCGGCAAATGTCATATCCAGCGGAACATCTATCAGGCGCATCCCCCCCGGCCCCGGTTCTTTGATAGTGACACCAAGGGTCATGCCTTCGTTTGGCTGCAACCGGATCGTCAGTATGTTACAGTGCTGGCCAGTATCCTGACCAAATATCGAATGTGGCGCATCTTTGAACACCACCGCGATTTCACTGGCCCGGGCACGCAGCTTTTTACCGGTTCGAAGGTAAAACGGTGTTCCCGCCCATCTCCAATTAGAAATATGGCACTTCAGCGCGATAAAACTTTCAGTCCGGCTTTTGGGATCACCAGCATCATCACGGTAAGATGGTTCCGTTTTGGTCGCATCATACTGGCCACGCACGATATGATGCAAGTCGACTGGTTCAAGGGCGCGGATCACTTTTAGTTTTTCATCGCGAACCGCGTCGCTGTCAAAGCGGCTTGGTGGTTCCATTGCGATCAAACATAACAACTGCATCAGGTGGTTTTGCACCATGTCGCGGATCGCGCCGGACTTGTCGTAGTATTCGCCACGCCCCCCCACGCCGACAGTTTCCGCAACGGTGATCTGGATATGATCCACAAACTGGCTGTTCCACAGAGGTTCAAACAGAATGTTAGCAAATCTAACCGCCATCAGGTTTTGGACGGTTTCCTTACCCAGATAATGATCAATGCGATAAACTTGAGTTTCCTTGAAATGCAGGGCCAGAACCGAGTTAAGATCTCTGGCGCTATCCAGATCTCGCCCGAACGGTTTTTCCACCACGATGCGGCTGGTTTCATCCGCTATATCATGTTTGTGCAATCGTTCTGCCAGATCACCAAACAATCCTGGTGCTACCGAAAAATAAAAGACATTCACAAGTTCTTTTCGAATTATTCCGGCAAGTTGCGCCCAGCCGCCTTCGCCTTTGGCATCAATTGGAACGTATCGTAGGCAAGACAAAAATTCAGCCAGCTCTTCGGTGTTATTCGCATCTTCGCCACCAAACTCAGAAATTGCGGTGCGCATCATGTCACGATAGCCGTCATCAACCATCGCAGAACGGGCCGCCCCAATAACTTGCGAGTTTTTTGGCATCTGGCCTGAAAGGAACCGGCGAAACAATCCGGGCAATATTTTGCGGCGCGCCAAATCACCGGTGCCACCAAAAATCACAAGGTCAAATTCATCTACCGGGATGACGCGAGAAACCATATTAACAAGCTCCGTTTCAGTTCGTGATGTTGGCGCCATGTTAGCGCTAACGAATGCGTCTTACCCACGCTTCGCTGTTAAGTCTAGCACGCACGCGCTGCATCACAACCGCGTCAGCACTAACACTAGGGGTTTTCGCATTGCAAACATTCGCTAAAGTCGAAAAAATTGCAAAAAAAGGATTGCAGGCAATGAACGATATGTCGCCCAGAGGCGAAGTTTATGGTAAGTTTGAACACCCGCAAATCACTGCTAAAGGCGAAGCGCGGGCTTCTGTAGACCTGACAACACCTGAAACGCTTTGGTTTAATACCGGTACGGTTTGCAACATTACCTGCACGAATTGTTATATTGAAAGTTCACCCTCCAACGACCGGCTTGTCTATATCAGCGAAGCTGAAGTGCGTGACTTTCTGGGCCAGATCAAAAATCGCAAGTGGCCGATCACTGAAATCGGCTTTACGGGCGGTGAACCTTTCATGAACCCGGAAATGATTGGCATGGCACGAGCCTGCCTTGAAGCCGGTTTTCAGGTGTTGATCCTGACCAATGCCATGCGCCCGATGATGCGAAAATCAATGCGCGCCGGGCTGCTGGATCTTCAAACGCGCTTTGGCGATCAGCTTACGCTGCGCATTTCCGTCGATCACTGGTCAGCGGAACTTCACAATAAGGAACGCGGCAAAGACGCATTTGCGCGCACAATCGAAGGGATGCAGTGGCTACGTGACGCCGGCGTTCAAATGGCAGTGGCCGGGCGCACTGTCTGGAAAGAAAACGAACAGCAATCCCGCGCCGGATTTGCCAGTTTATTCGCGGAACACGGATTTGCCATTGATGCCATGGATCCGGGCCAGACAGTGCTTTTTCCAGAAATGGATGACAACACCG
>Ga0209344_10002312_pt1 | contig 21551 bp, 22 predicted proteins | sample Cruoilmetagenom6_FD_187293 | JGI IMG/M metagenome (GOLD analysis project Ga0209344, IMG submission 187293) | Oil polluted marine microbial communities from Coal Oil Point, Santa Barbara, California, USA - Santa Barbara Oil Seep Sample 6 (SPAdes)... | ecosystem: Environmental > Aquatic > Marine... | reverse complement strand
GACACTTCATCGATCACGATGAGGTCAGCACTGGCGGCGGGGGATTCGGGATCGAGGGCGAATTGGGGTTCGCCTTCCTTGTCATCAATGGTGGAGTAAATCAGGCTGTGAATGGTGCTGGCGCCCTTGCAGCCGCGTTTGCGCATGACCAGAGCCGCCTTCCCGGTAAACGCGGCATAGCGCACGGATTTCAGATCGCCGGCCAGATGCATGGCGAGCGTGGATTTGCCGGTGCCGGCCCAGCCGAACAGGCGAAACACTTGGTCGCCATTGGGGTCTTTCAGCCAGTCCGATACGGCCTTGAGGGCTGCGTCCTGCTGCCCGGACCATTTTACTACCGCCACATCGCTTCCACTTGCTGGCAAGGCCAATTGGCCGGTTTCCAATACATATCGTAGGCCCTTGCTTGACTCTGTTTGTCGTAACAGGCAATCCCCCGCGGCTATCTTGCGACACGCTTGATCACAGCTTACCCTGCGAACAAGCGCTGCGCGACAGCCAGAAGAATAATCAGCTTGGTGGATACTCAATGACCAGACGCGCATTCATTTTTCCCGGACAAGGCAGTCAGGCCGTTGGCATGGGCAAGGCCCTTGCCGATGCTTATCCCGTGGCACGCGCCATTTTTGACGAAGTCGATGAGGCGCTTTCGCAAAAACTCTCGACTGTCATGTTTGAGGGCCCGGATGAAACCTTGCTGCTGACGGAAAATGCCCAGCCGGCGCTGATGGCGGTCTCGATGGCCGTTATTCGTGTGCTGGAGGACAAGGGCGTCAGCATTGCGAATCATGCAGCTTTTGTTGCCGGGCATTCTCTGGGTGAATATTCAGCCCTTTGCGCCGCAGGCACGTTTTCGGTGGGCGATGCGGCGCGATTGCTGAAAACCCGTGGGCAGGCCATGCAGGAGGCTGTGCCGGTTGGTGAAGGGGCCATGGCCGCACTGTTGGGGCTTGAGTTCGCCGACGTTCAGGAAATTGCGGCTGAGGCAGGCCAGGGCGCGGTGTGCGATGTGGCCAATGATAATGCGCCGGGGCAGGTCGTCGTCTCCGGTACGGTTGCCGCCGTTGAACGCGCTGTCGAACTGGCCAAGGCACGCGGGGCCAAGCGGGCGCTGCTTTTGCCGGTCAGTGCGCCGTTTCATTGTGCGTTGATGGGCCCCGCTGCCGAAGTGATGCAGCAGGCTTTGGCCGATGTATCCGTGCGCGCACCGGTTGTCCCGCTGGTGGCCAATGTATTGGCCGCCCCGATCTCGGATCCCGATGAAATCCGCTGCCGGCTGGTGGAGCAGGTGACGGGTATGGTGCGCTGGACAGAAAGTGTAACCTGGCTGACGGGTGAGGGGGGCGTTAGCGAACTGGTTGAGCTTGGTGCGGGCAAAGTGCTCACCGGCCTTGCCAAACGCATCAATTCCGAAGCCAGGGCGACAGCCGTCGGCCTGCCGGAAGCCATTGAAGAATTTGCCGCCGCTTTGGCGGGTGCCTAATAGTAAAGAGGATTTGAGATGTTCGATCTGAGCGGAAAACGTGCACTGGTAACCGGTGCCAGTGGCGGTATCGGCCGTGAAATCGCCAGCGCCCTGGCGGCCGCCGGTGCGGAAGTTTGCCTCAGCGGCACAAGGGTGGGGGCTTTGGAGGAGACGGCAGCGGCGATTTCCGGCAAAAGCCACATCCTGCCGTGCAAGCTCAATGATCTTGATGCCGTGGACCAGCTGGTATCGCAGGCTGAAGCGGCGATGGGCGGGCTCGATATTCTGGTCAACAATGCCGGCATTACCCGTGATAACCTGTTCATGCGGATGAAGGACGAGGAATGGGATGAGGTCATTGCCGTCAATCTGACCGCAACCTTTCACCTCTGCCGCTCTGCGCTTCGCGGCATGATGAAACAGCGTTACGGCCGCATAATCGGCATTTCATCGGTCGTGGGTGTGACCGGTAATGCAGGGCAGGGCAATTATGCCGCCTCGAAGGCCGGCATGATCGGCATGACAAAGGCCTTGGCGCAGGAGGTTGCCTCGCGCAATATCACCGCCAATACCATTGCACCCGGTTTTATCGGGTCCGCGATGACTGAGGAACTGAACGACAAGCAGCGTGACTCAATTCTGGGCAAAATTCCTGCCGGGCGGTTGGGCAGTGCCAGCGAAGTTGCCGCCTGTGCGGTTTTTCTGGCCAGTGAGGAAGCCGGTTATGTCACCGGACAGACCCTTAACGTCAATGGCGGCATGGCCATGATCTAGGGCTTGAGGCCCGAAAATCGGTTTCAAGCATTTTGTGCCGGCGGCTCCTGACTGGGGATAGCAGGTCAAAACAGGCTGAAACGGAAGTTTGGCGATATGGTCAAGCTTTGAAAAGTATGTTAGTGGCGCGCTCAATGTACGAACGAGACTATCTTGTGAGTGCAAGGAAACCCGCTAAAGTGTGGTGAACTACAAAGCTTGTGGCATGACACAAAAACAGGCTTTGCGGCTTAAAATTAGAACAAATCAGTTCGTTGAAAAGGAAACATACCATGAGCGACATCGCAGATCGCGTACGTAAGATCGTTGTCGAGCACCTCAATGTCGAGGCGGAAAAGGTGACTGAAAAGGCCAGCTTTATCGATGATCTTGGCGCAGATTCGCTCGATCAGGTCGAACTCGTAATGGCATTCGAAGAAGAGTTCTCCGTTGAGATCCCTGACGATGCGGCCGAAGGCATTCAGACTTTTGGTGACGCAGTAACGTTTCTGACAAAAGCAACGGCATAGGTTCCTTCGGAACTTTTGGAGGAAGTATGCAACTGCGGCGGGTTGTGGTCACTGGCATGGGTATGGTCAGCCCTTTGGGTTGTGGTATCGAGCCAGTCTGGTCGAATATACTCGCAGCCAAGAGCGGTGCAGTTCGCGTAGACGATTTTGAAGTAGACGATCTGGCTTGCCAGATCGCCTGCCGCATTCCCTTGGGCAGCAAAGCCGAGGGGAAGTTCGATCCAGACGAATGGATGGAACCCAAGGAACAACGCAAAGTTGATCCGTTTATTGTTTTTGCCATGGCCGCCGCCGATCAGGCGATCGCTGATAGTGGCATAGACCTTTCAAAAGCCGAGGATCAGGAGCGCGCCGGCGTGCTCATTGGTTCGGGTATTGGCGGCATTGGCGGCATTTATGAAGCCGCGATCACCCTTTACGAAAAAGGCCCGCGCCGGGTCAGCCCGTTTTTTATTCCCGGCCGGCTGATCAATCTCGCTTCCGGCCATGTCTCGATCCGCCATCAGTTGAAGGGGCCGAACCATTCCGTGGTGACGGCGTGTTCCACCGGCGCGCATGCGCTGGGCGATGCTTCAAGACTGATTGCGCTTGGTGATGCCGATGTGATGGTCGCCGGTGGCGCCGAATCGCCGGTCAATCGGCTGTCCCTGGCCGGCTTTGCCGCCTGCAAGGCGCTTTCAACCGGTTTTAATGACGATCCCACACGGGCCTCACGGCCTTATGACAAGGCCCGCGATGGTTTTGTCATGGGCGAGGGCGCCGGGATTGTTGTTTTGGAAGAATATGAGCACGCCAAAGCGCGTGGCGCGAAGATTTATGGCGAAATCATCGGGTATGGCCTCACGGGTGACGCCTATCATATTACGGCACCGGCACCCGATGGTGACGGCGGTTTTCGCTGCATGAAGGCCGCCATCAAGCGCGCCGGCATCGCGGCATCCGAGATCGATTATATCAATGCCCATGGCACATCGACGCAACTGGGCGACGAGATCGAACTGGGCGCGGTGACCCGGGTTCTGGGCGCTGCCGCCGGGAACGCGGTGATGTCGTCCACCAAATCGGCGATCGGCCATTTGCTGGGGGCAGCCGGTGCTGTTGAAGCCATTTTCTCGCTGCTGGCCATTCGCGACAATATCGCGCCGCCAACGATCAATCTCGACGATCCCTCGGTTGAAACCGTGGTCAATCTGGCACCCAATGCGCCGGTCAAAAAACAGATCAATACGGTGATGTCCAATTCCTTCGGATTTGGCGGTACCAATGCGACGCTGATTTTCCGCACCGCCGATTAGGCGTTTCGCCTTATCGCAGGTAACGTGATTTCCTGGCGGCCTGCTCTTTAAGCATTTCAATCCGCATCTGCTGTATTCGGCGAGCGTTCCTGCGCGGTCCGCTGCATAAACTGGCGGAAATATCATGAATTCTAAAAGGGTTTTCGAATATTGGCGGCAAATTGCAACTGGTGCGCGCTGCTGTCCATCTCTGGGCAATAAGTTGTGGCCGGGAAGACTTAATCTCTTGTTTTTGCCGCATTCATTGGGACAATTGCTCATCCTATACCAATCTGTACCGGTTCATGAAAAAAACTAAAATCAAGCGCCGCCGTAACGGCCTCGTTGAAATTGTGAATGGCATTCTTTCGCTGATTATCCTTGGCGTTATTATTGCCGTGGCGCTGTTCTTTTACGGTGCCCATACGTTTTACGCGGAAGGCAATATTGCTGAGGAAACGCAGTTTCAGGTGCAGCGTGGTGCCGGATTGTCGACGATTGCAGCCCAGCTTGAAGATGCCGGGATTGTGGGCAATCGCTGGGTCTTCCAGATCGGTACGCTGACGCAGAAAAAAGAACGCATCATCAAGGCGGGTGAATACCGGATCGCCAAGGGCGCGAGCATGGCCGATGTCCTTAAGGAAATTACCGAGGGCACGCCCATCACCTATGCCGTGACCATCCCCGAGGGCTTTACCTCGTGGCAGGTGGTCGAACGGGTCAAGGCCGATACCAATCTCACCGGCGAGATCAGCGATCTGCCCCCCGAAGGGGCCTTGCTGCCGGACACCTATGCCTATGAACGCGGTGATGATCGCAATGACATCATCCAGCGGATGCAGGATGCGCAGACAAAGGCCCTGGCAACGATTTGGGAGGGGCGCAGCCCCGAACTGCCAATCGAGACACCAGAGGAGCTGGTCATTCTGGCCTCCATCGTGGAGAAGGAAACCGGCATTGCCAGCGAACGCCCGGAAGTGGCGGCGGTTTTCGTCAACCGGCTCAATTTCAACATGCGGCTGCAATCCGATCCAACCATCATTTACGGGATCACCAATGGCGAAGGGCCGCTTGGGCGCGGTTTGAAGCGTTCCGAGATTGAAGCCGAAACCCCTTATAATACCTATGTCATAAACGGCCTGCCCAAGGGACCGATTGCCAATCCGGGTATTGAATCCATGCGCGCCGTGGCCCATCCCGCCGATACCAAATCGCTCTATTTCGTGGCTGCAGGTGCCAATCCGGGTGAAGGCCATCTTTTCGCCCCCTCTTACGCGGAACATCGCAAGAATGTGGCACTCTATCGCAAGGCGCTGAAGGCCGCCGCCGAGCAGGAAGAAGCCGATGCAGCAGCAGCAAGAGATATGCTCGAAGCGGAAGCTGCAAAGGATGCCGGACAGGACACATCAGCCGGTGCGGCGGCACAATAGCAAATCCGGCGGCGCGCCTCCGGTCGGGAGGCGTCATTTGCGTCAGAATGCGAGATCCGAGGGATGAGACAAATGACCCAGCCTCTGGCGTCAATGACTGGCTATGCCCGGGGCGGCGGCGCAACCAATGGCTGTAGCTTCCAGATCGAAATGAAATCCGTCAATGCGCGCGGGCTGGATGTGCGCATGCGCCTGGCACCGGGTCTCGATGCGCTGGAGCCCGCCTTGCGGTTGCTGATCAGCGAAACCCTGTCGCGGGGTTCGATCTCCCTTTCCATATCCCTGCAACGCGATAGCGCAGGCAGTGAAGTCATCATCAATCAGCAGGCCCTAGGTGCCGTTCTTGACGCGCTTGATGCGTTGGCAGGCCGGGTAGAGGCGGACAGGCCGCGGCTGGATGGCGTGCTGGCCCTCAAGGGCGTGCTCGAAACACGTGAGACGTCGCTTTCGGTTGATGCGGAAGAAAACCTGCATGCAGCCGTGCTCGAGCAGGTCGGGTTCTGCCTTGAGGATCTGGTGGTCTCCCGCCGGACCGAGGGGGACCGGCTGACCAATATCCTGATTACCCGTATCGAAGAGATCGAGGCGCTGACCAAGCAGGCCGAAGAACACCCCTCGCGCCAGCGTGAAGCCATTCTGGAACGCCTGCGCTTGCAGATCGCGGATCTCGATGTGGCCGGTTCAGGCCTTTCCGAGGAGCGCTTGCATCAGGAAGCTGTGCTTTTGGCGACAAAGGCCGATATCCGTGAAGAGCTCGACCGTCTGATCGCCCATGTCAAATCGGCGCGCCAGCTGATTGCCAATGGCGGCCCTGTGGGGCGCAAGCTTGATTTTCTTTCACAAGAGTTTAACCGGGAAGCGAATACCCTTTGTTCCAAGTCGAACGCGGTTGATTTGACGGCTATCGGGCTTGACCTGAAGGCCGTCATCGATCAATTGCGGGAGCAGGTACAAAATATCGAATAGGGTTGGAGCTTGGCCATGAATTTTGAACGTCGCGGTGTAATGCTGGTCATTGCGTCGCCGTCCGGTGCCGGCAAGACCTCGATTTCACGCACCATCCTTGCTCAGGACAACAATATTTCGCTTTCGGTCTCGGTGACGACCCGCGCCCGCCGCAGCAGCGAGGTGGACGGGGTGCATTATTATTTCATAACCCCGGCCCAGTTTGAAACCATGCGCCGCAATGATGAATTGCTGGAATGGGCCGAAGTGCACGGCAATTTCTACGGCACGCCCAAGGCGCAGGTTGAAGAGCAGATCGCGTCGGGCCGCGATATCCTGTTTGATATTGATTGGCAGGGCACCCAGCAGCTGACCAAAAAATGCCGTGCCGACATGGTGACGGTATTCGTGCTGCCGCCAACGATTGCCGAGCTGAAATACCGGCTGGAGCACCGCGCGCAGGATAGCGATGAAGTGATCAATCGCCGTCTGGTGAATGCCCGCGAAGAAATGGCCCATTGGGACGAATATGATTATGTGTTGATCAATGACGATCTGGCGGCCAGTTGCGCCAATGTGAGCGCTATTCTGGCAGCGTCACGGCTGTGGCGGCGGCGTCAGTCGGATATTGCCGGCTTTGTCACTGGCCTGCAGGAACAGATCGACGTTATGCAGACGGCGAAAAGCTAACGCGTTTCCAACCTTCCCGGAATCGGCGCGCCGTCATTGCGAGCGCCAAAGGCGCGCGGCAATCCAGAGCGGGGCATGCAATTTGCAAACTATCATATGCCCCCGGTAGCCCTATCCCCCAATCGTCATACTCGGGCTTGACCCGAGTACCCATGCGATATTGCTGCGCGTGGGGTGGGCGTGGGGTGGAGGCTTTGTCCCGCCCTCTGCCAGTGTGGATGGCGGGTCATGGACCCTCGGATCAAGCCCGAGGGGGAAGGTGGGGATGGTCGCTTTCTTTGCGCGGTAAGAATCGGGTGCTTACTTGCTGTGGCGCATGACCGCTTTGGCCAGTTCAAGAAATATGGCCACGGGAAGTTCTTCAGCCCGTTCCGTGCCCTTGAGCCCGGCTGCTGCCAGCAGCTCCTCGACCGGCACATTCAAACCCTTGAGGCTTTGGCGCACCATCTTGCGGCGCTGTCCGAAGGCGGCGCGCGTGACATTTTCAAGAACAGCGACCGGAATGCTTTCATCGACCTGACGCGGCTGCAAATGCACCACAGATGAAGTTACCTTGGGTGGCGGGGTGAAGGCGCTCCGGTCCACATTAAAGGCGATCTGGGCGTTGGTCCGCCAACCGGCGAGCACGCCAAGCCGGCCATAGACCTTGCCGCCCGGGCTGGCGCAAATGCGCTCGGCGACTTCCTTTTGGAACATCAAGGTCAGGCTGTCGTAAAAGGGCGGCCAGGGATCGCTCGTCAGCCAGCCGGTGAGAAGCGGTGTGGCGATATTATAGGGCAGGTTGGCAACGATCTTGACGAGCCTTCCCGCAGCCAAGGCGCGATAATCTATTTCCAGTGCGTCGGCGGCAATAACTTCCAGCCGGCCGGGATAGGCTTCTGCAATTTCGGCCAGAGCGGGCAGGGCGCGGTCGTCGCGCTCAATGGCGATCACCTTGTCAGCGCCCTCGGACAGCAGCGCCCGGGTCAGGCCGCCAGGCCCGGGACCCACTTCGATTACGGTGCATCCTTCAAGCCGTCCTGCAGCGCGGGCGATACGGGCGGTCAGATTGAGATCGAGCAGGAAATTCTGCCCCAGTTCCTTTTTCGCCTGAAGCCCGTGATTGGCGATCACCTCGCGCAGCGGCGGCAGATTGTCGATCTGGCTCATAAGGTCTTCCCGCCGGTCATCTCATCGGCCAGCCGGATCGCTGCCAGCATGCTGGCAGCCGACGCGGTGCCCGTACCGGCAAGGCTAAGCGCTGTGCCATGATCCGGTGAGGTGCGCACAATCGGCAATCCGAGGGTGACGTTGACCCCGGCATCGAAGGCGACGGTCTTGATCGGGATCAGGGCCTGATCATGATACATGGCAATGACCACATCGAATGCGCGCCAATGGGGGGGATGGAACAGGGTATCGGCGGAAAGCGGCCCGACAGCATTGATGCCGCGCGCTTGCAAGGCGGCAACGGCCGGGGCGATGATGTCGCGCTCTTCGGTGCCAATCGTGCCGTCCTCGCCCGCATGCGGGTTTAAACCGGCAATGGCAAGCCTCGGGGCCTTGATCCCGAAGCGGTTTTTGAGATCGCGATCCACAATTTCTGCTGTCTCGATAATGCGCTCACCGGTCACCAATTGTGGCACATCCCTGAGCGGCACGTGAATGGTCATCGGCACAGCCCGCAAATCCTCATGCGCCAACATCATGACAGGCAGGGGCGACGTGCCACCTGACGCACAAAGGGAGGCCAGATATTCCGTATGCCCCGGATGCGCAAAACCGGTCGCATAGAGCGCGGCCTTGTGAATGGGTGCGGTAACAAGGGCCCGGCACTTGCCGGACAATATGTCTGATACAGCCGTTGCGATGGCGTTGATGACCACCGGTGCGGCCTTCTCGTTCAACTGGCCGGGCAGGTCCGGCACTTCACCGGCAATATCGACAACCGGCAGCGCGGTTTCAAACTGCGCGATTGCCATCTCCGGCACAGAGGTGGCGATCTCGATATCAAGGCCGAGCCGTTTGGCCCGTGCCTGCAAAAATGCGGACGAACCGTAAACAATAAACCCGGGCAGGTTCAGTGTTTTACGCTGGGCATAGAGTTGCAATATCAGGTCCGGACCAACGCCCGCAGGTTCCCCCATGGAAAGGGCAAGGGGCGTTGGCGACTGTTCTGTCATCGCGCGTCTAACGATACGTTATGGCGGCACGTTCTTTCAGCCGGTCGAGATAAGAGGTGGCTTCGTCGCGGAGCTTTTCGGTGCCCTGTTCCTGGCGCATCTGGCTCTTGAGGAAGGTCAGGTCACGTGCACCGGACTTGGAGCAGATTGCCAGCATGGAAACGCCGCCATCGGTGACGCGCGGCTTGGTGATGCCGCCATTCTGCAAGCCGGCAAGTTCCTTGGCGATCGGTTCGGGCAATTGGGTGGCATGCCGGCGTCCCACATCAATGACAGCGGCGTCTGTATAGGAGAGCGACAGATCAACAGCGCTGTCACAGCCTTGAAAGCTCTTGCGATATTGATTGGCCTGCGCCGTGCGTTGGGAGGCTGATTTGGAGCCCTTGGGGATGATAAACAGCACTTCCTTGAGCATATAGTCATAGCTCATGCTGTCATCGAGTTCTCCGGCAGCTTTCTCATCGAGTTCCAGATCCGAAATCTGCACGCGCGGCACAACAGCGCTTTGCGTCACAGCTTGCCAGGCAAGCCCGGCCTTCAACCGGTCCTTCAATGTCTGCACATTCACGCCGCTCGCCGTGAGAATCTGGTTCAGCTTGTCGACACTGACCCGAAGGTTACGGGCAACACCGAGATAACCCTCAGCGATCTGTTCGTCGGTGATCGTGATCTTCAGCCGTTCCGCTTCCTGCAGTTTCAGTGCTTCCTCAACGAGTTCCTCGGAGGCCATCTCCAGCCGCGCGTTATTGGAACTGCCACGTCCCTCAAGACGCAGCAAGCCGGCGCGCAATGATATCTGGGTGTCGGTGATCAAGGTATTGTTGACTGTCACGCGCACTGCGGCTGCCCAGGCCGGGGCTGCAAGCCCGCCAACCAGCAACATTGCAGAAATTGCGAATATGAAACGCGTAAACTTCATTTCTTGCCTCGGCATATTTTGTTCAATTTGAGCGTATGCAGAAAAATTGCGGCCAAAATCAGTTTGTGGCCACTCGTCTCCGCAAGAGATCAGCTCGTTTTCTAGCGCGAAATGACGTTAGAAACTATAGCCAGAGCCATCAGGCCCTTTCAACTGGAAGGAAATCTTATAGCTCTGGGACGCCGGATTGAAGGTATCAGCGCCCGTCGCTGTATAAATGCCGCTGATGGCGAAATAGTCGTCATCATAGGTAAGGGCCACAGAACGATCGAGTGCTTCGCCTCGGGTCATGTCCCAGCCCGCCGCTGCCGTCGCATACCAGTATTCGTAAAGCGGAATACGCATGGAGCCGCCAATATCCTGCTGATCGGTCGTAGCCCCGAGAAGCGGATCGGCGGCGGCAAACGCATAATCGAGCGAGAACGACCAGTCGTCATATGTGACCGTCCCGGCAATTGCCGTGCGCTTGATCCGCGTCGTTTCGGGATCAAGCTGCGCCTTGGCACCAAAGCTGAAATACTCGTTTACCGCGCCATGCACACCGGCAACGATATAAGAGCTGGTATCGCCGAGGCCTGAACTGGTGCCCGTCTGCGCCGTATCGCTGACGCCGAGGGCATTGACGCCGCCGAGATGGAAGGATTGTCCGGCCATGAAGTCGAGATAGCTGCCATCCTCGAAATTGGCGAGGTAATGCGCGCCGATATTGGTGCGTAATCCGGTCTCCTGACGATCACTGCCCGAGAAGCGGTTGAAGCTGAACAGGTTGGTGTCATCAAAGACAAAGCTTTGCGCATTGTCATTGGTAATGCCGACAGCCGTCTCGTCGCTGGCGCGATAAACAATCTGCGCGATTGGTTCGATAATGTGGGTCGAGCCGCCATCCACAGCGATAAAGGGATACCGCATATCGAGGGCAGCGATCGGCGTCAGGTTATAGAGTTCAGACGCATTCGGCCGCAATCCGCTGGCGCCATCGTAGCGGGCGAAGTCAGCGCGGAGGCCCACATAAGGGGTCAGCAATATGCCGGGGGACGTGGTCCATTGTTTCGTCCAGCCCGCCTCAAGTGTGCCGTGCTGCTTGCTTTCCGCATAGCCTTGTACGAACGAGACGCCATTGGCATCGTCCTGGCTGTCGGCGAGACGGCGGGCATTGAGAAGCCGGCCGGAAACACTGATCTGGCCCATCTCGTCATCAAGTTGCTGGACATGTTCCACCCGCGCAATCGGCAGGGCGAGCGCCTGCTCATCCTGATCCGCCTGGGTGGCTTCGCCCAGAACGACGAATTCCTGCACCCGAACCTCGGCAAAGGTCTGCGGGGTCAGGTATTCCGCATAAACTTCGTTGACCGACGATTTGCGGGTCGGCAACAGGTAGTGGCTGAGATAGGCGCGGTCCGACAGAAGGGAATAGGCAGTGCCGAACGTCCATTCCTTGCTGGGCGTAAATCTCGTGCTGGTCTGGATGGCTCCACGCCAGTCCTGGTCGCCGATTGTGCCGGCAAAGGCGCTGCGATCCAGCTGGTAAAGGCCGGAAGCTGTAACCGAATAACTGCCGCCGCCGCCAACACGGTGATCTATGGTGGCGCTCATCAACCCGCCCTGCCGCGATAATAGCGTCGGGGTCAGCGTGATGTCGATGTCTTTGCCCGACGCGTAGAAATAGGGAAATTCGAGCTTCAGGCCAATGCGTTCGCTATAGGCGTAAGTGGGCAGGCGGAAACCCTTGGCGCGCGGATTGGACGGGTCCGGCAAACGCACCCAGGGCAACCACGCGACCGGTACCCCGAGAATTTCCAGAATGGGCTTGTGGAGATCCATCAGCTCATTGTCTTGATCATAGATTATGCGTTCGGTGCGGATGCGCCAGCCGATCCGCTTGCCATTGGCATCGACACAGGTGCCGCAAGGGGCATAGGTGCCCGCTTCGAGGATCGTGACATCATCCTCGTCATGATCGGTTGCCGTTGACGTCACCAGAGCGCCGTTCTTGGCGACCATCACCATCGACTGCAGGATGGCTTTTTTGAAATTGCCGGTAATGTTGACCTGATCGGACGAATATTCGTTACCGTCAGGATCGCGCATGACCACATTGCCGATCAGTTCGACGTCCTGCGTGCGTTGATTGTAGATCAGGCGGTCGGCCGTCGCGTAATAGCCGTTATAGGCCATGCCGACCTGGCCGCTGGCGGTGACAACGCCGTTCTTGTCCTGGGACAGATAATCCGCCTCGATTGCCGCCTTGCCGTCGCCGGGCGCGGGCACGCGGTCAAAAAAACCGTCTGGCAACAGGGAAAGGGCATAGGCGGGTGTGATGGAAGTCAGGCAGGCGAGCAAAAGCGTGCTGGCCAATGCCCGCCGCAGTGCTGCTTTCAATCCTGACTCGCGGCGTCGACGCATTACGCTCGCCCATCCTCTTTGTGCAGCAAAACCGTCAACCCGATGACGATCGCCACAATCGCTGGCCCCCAGGCTGCGAATGTGGGATCGAGAACGCCGGCGGACCCAGCCCGGTCGGCCATCTCGGTAATCACAAACACAACAAACCCCAGCACGATACCGTACAATATCGTACTGCCATATGAACCTGTCCTTCGATAACCGGCGGTAAATGCAAAAGCAATTAACAATGAACCAATTAGCAGGGCTGGCAGGGCTAAAAGTTTTGCATAACGCATTTCTGCCGCAGCGCGGGCCACAGGATCGGACAAACCGGTCGCCAAGGCCTGCCTGAGTTCAAAGAAGGTGAAATCGTCGGTCGCAGCCAGACGCAGCTCCAGATCGGCCCGCGTACTGGTGGTCGGGACGTCATATTCAGCAACTTGACGGGGAAATTTATTCGACGATAACAGCGTCGCGTTTTCCAGATGCCATTTTTGAAACTGCAAAGTGGCTTTTTCAGCCTTGATCCGGCTTACTGCCTGTCCCGCCGGCATGAAAAAAGTAGCATCGCTGACGATATGAGCTTCCCGCCCGGCGCGGATGGCCTGCACCACGAATCGCCCGTTCTCGGAATCCTGTTCAAACCAGACCTGATTAGGGCCCCCGATATTGGTGCTGGTCAGGCGGGGCACGGTCAGAATGCCCCGGTTGAGTTGCGTCACCCAGCCATCAAGGAACAGGCTGACGCCCATACTGGCCAGAAGCACAAAAACAAGCGGACCGCGCACGATCCGCCATATGGAAATGCCGCCCGCCTTGATCACCATGAGCTCCCGATGGTTCTGCAGGTCGAGCAGGGCGATGATGGCACCAATCAACACAGTGACCGGCAGCACCTTGATGCTCCAGCGTGCCGCGGCCGCAAAAATGGCCAACAGGGCAAAACCTTGCCCCTGATTTTCCGAGAGAAACTGATAGCGCCAGCCATCAAGGGATTCCGTCAGGCCGATCAGGCCGAAGAAAACCACAATGACCACGAAGACGCGTGACGCGATTCGCCTTGTGACCAGCCCGTCTATCCTGCTCATGCAATTCTCCGCTGCATGAACCAGGCTCTGGGATCAAAAATCTCGCGCAGGAGGAAAAATACGGCAATTGCCATAAGACAAAGCGCCCCGACATGTGGGCCGATGATGGGCAAGGAGGATGTGGTCGCGCTGACTACCCGGTCAGCCAGGCCGAGAACCAGCACGCTGACCTCAATCGGCATCCTGTCGCGGCCACGGCGGGCATGCGGGAAGGCGGCGAGAGCGGCCACCACCAGGCAAAGGGCAATCACCCGCGATGCTTCGGCCAGCCGCATGTTCAGGGTTTGCCAAGCCGATGCCGTTATGCCGCCGTTCTTCAGCCCGTCAATGATGATGTCGAGACTGTTTTTCTGGTCCAGATCGCTGGCGATGCCGCCATTGTCGATCAGGCGGTCGAGACTGAGTTCATAGCGGCTGAACTCCACTTCCGTGAACTGTTCGCCCTGGCGGATATATTGAACAGCACCATCCTGCAGGCTGAGATTATAGCCCTCGTCGTCAAAAACAATGACGGCGCGATCGGCAATATAGGTGCGCTCGGTGTCCGGCGCGCGTTTGTCATCGGCAAAAAAGTCGAGAATGGTGCCATCGGCCTCGCGGCCCCCGATGACAATGAACAGCCCGGGCACGACCTCGGAAAAGCGATGCGGATTAAGCGCGCGCCCGACGAGATCGGCGGCAACCTCTTCCGACCATTGGGCATAGGCCCGCTTGGACCATGGCTCGACCCAATGGGCGAATATGGACACAGCGATGACGCCGCCCAGAATAAAGATCGTCACTGCCCCCCAAAGCGCCCGCGTCCGGCCGCTTGAATGGATCGAATGCAGTTCGCGGGAATCCTGCAGGGCGCGCAAGGCGCGGGCCATGCCGACGCCCATGCAGATATAAATGATGGCGAGGGCAAGGGGCGGCGTCGTCAGCAGGGATTGTCCGAGCAGGGTCAGCATGTCCTGACCCTTGGCCGTGACAAGATCGAACAGGCGCAAGGCCTGTGTGATCCAGACCAGAAATGCGGCCACGAGAAAGAATGACAATGCCTCAATGGCGAACAGTTTGCTGAGATATCGGCTGAGGCGTGTCATGCGCCAAGATGTACAGTTTCGCGCCTAGCGGTCAACGATTTAAACCGCTTTTAGCCAACCGGTTTACGCAATTCCGGCTTGCCTGTTCGATGAGGTATGCACCACGGGATTGACCATGCTGGCAAACGGACTATGTCTGGAGGGTAACATCCCACCTATCGTAGTAGCCCATCGGCAAAGAAAAGCGATTCTCCATGACCCAGGAACTTTCCATCAAAACTGCAAATCTTTCGGCAAAGACGGCCGGAACGCTGGTTATCTATGCCTCTGAAGGGGCTGAATTATCCGGGGCGGGCGCTGAATTATGGAAAAAGACCGGGCTGGATTGGGCCAAAACAAGCAAGGCGGCAAATTTCGCGGGCAAACAGGGGCAGGTGCTGGACGTGCTAGCTCCCGCCAATCTAGATGCTGATCGTTTGCTGGTCCTTGGTGCCGGCAAGGCCGATAATGCCCCGGCGCAGACCCAAAGCGGTTTGCGTGATCGTGGCGGTTCGCTGATGGCCAAGCTGCTGGGCACAAAGGCGGCCAAGGCCAGTGTGCTGCTGGACGGAATGGCCGCCGATGATGTGGCCGATATCGCGGCGGGCCTGCGTCTGCGCCAATACAAGTTCGATAAATACAAGACCAAGAAAACACCTGAGGACGAAAACGGCGCCTCGGACACGCTGACCATTACGCTGCATGTGGATGCCAAACCTGCCGTGGACAAGGCGATTGCCGACCGGATGGCTGTCGTGGATGGCACCTTGCTGGCGCGCGATCTGGTCAACGAGCCGCCCAATGTGCTCGGCCCGGTTGAATTTGCCGAAATTGCCCGGGACCTCTCCAAACTTGGTGTCGATGTAGATGTACTGACGCCGGACGAGCTGGAAAAGCTCGGCATGGGCTCCTTGCTGGCGGTTGCGCAGGGCTCGGTGCGTCCGGCGCGGCTGGTGGTCATGCAATGGCATGGTGGTCGCAAGAAAGACGCACCGCTGGCCTTTGTCGGCAAGGGCGTCGTGTTTGATACCGGCGGCATTTCCATCAAGCCGGCGGGCACGATGGAAGACATGAAGGGCGATATGGGCGGCGCGGCGGCGGTGACCGGTTTGATGAAAACCATCGCCACCCGCAAGGCCAAGGCCAATATTGTCGGGGTTATCGGGCTGGTTGAAAACATGCCGGATGGCAATGCCTATCGTCCGGGCGATATTCTGACCTCTATGTCGGGGCAGACCATTGAAGTGGTCAATACCGATGCTGAAGGCCGTCTGGTGCTGGCCGATGCACTTTGGTACACGCAGGAGCGTTTCAAGCCAAAATTCATGGTCAATCTGGCAACCTTGACCGGCGCTGTTCTGGTGGGACTCGGACAGGAATATGCGGGCCTGTTTTCCAATAATGATGACCTGGCCAAGAACCTTTATGATGCCGGTATGGCATCGGGTGAAAAGGTCTGGCGCATGCCCATGGGCCCCGCCTATGACAAGATGATCGAGAGCCGTTTCGCCGATATGAAAAACTCCGGCGGCCGCTATGGCGGCTCCATAACCGCCGCGCAATTCCTGCAGCGCTTTGTCAATGATGTGCCCTGGGCCCATCTCGATATTGCCGGCGCCGCCTTCTCCACACCGGCCAATGAAACCAATGTCAGCTGGGCTGCGGGTTTTGGCGTCGGGCTGCTCGACAAGCTGGTGCGCGACAAGTACGAGGACTAGGTGTCAGGTTCGTCGGTGACATTTGAAAGGGAGGCCCGTTGATATGGAGATATTGTTTTATCATCTGGAACAGGCCCCCCTTGAAAAGGTCCTGCCGGCGCTGCTGGAAAAAACGCTCGAACGCGGCTGGAAGGCCGTGATCGAAGTGGGGAGCAGCGAACGCGCGGACTCTCTTGATACAAGCCTCTGGGCGTGGCGTGACGACAGTTTTCTGCCCCATGGCCGCGATGGCAGCGATACGGACAGCCTGCAGCCGCTTTTGCTGACCACGGGCGAAGCCAATGCCAATGGAGCCGATGTGCGGTTTTTCGTCGATGGTGCGGTGCCGCGCGCCGAGGGGGATTACGTGCGGCTGGTTTTCATGTTCGACGGGCATGACCCCGAGACGGTCAATGCCGCGCGTTCAGCCTGGAAAACCCTGAGCAAGGATAATGCCTGCACCTATTGGCAACAGGAAGCCGGCGGGCGCTGGGTGAAAAAAGGCTAGCGCAACAGCGTGTTTAGTTGCCGGGCGTCCAGTCCGGCGGTGCCATTTCAAAACCTGAAAATTCGAACCCCGGGGCAACCGTGCAGCCGACAAGAGTCCAGTCGCCGGTGCTGATCGCACTTTGCCACTGGCTCTTGGGTACGACGATCTGGGGCTGTTCCTCGGCAATGATATTAGTGCCCAGAATCAGCGTCCCGGTTTGCTTGCCATCCGGCGAGATGGAGAGCTCCAGCGGGGCACCCGCATAAAAATGCCAAACTTCGGCGGCGTCGACGCGGTGCCAGTGGGAGCGGTCTCCCGCCTCAAGCAGATAATAGATCGCCGTTGAAACGGCGCGATCGCCATTGGCTTCATCGCAGAACATTTCGCGAAACCAGCCACCTTCGGGATGCGGCTGCAGGGCGAGTTTTGCAATGATCGTTTTGGCGTCCAAAATCGCCTCCAGCGTTTATTCCGCCGCCTGTGCCGCGGTAGTCGCTTCCAGTTCGTCGCTTTTAGCCAGCCAGAGCTCTTCCTGTTCGGCAATTTCAGCCTCAAACCGGGCCTTGTCCTTGCCGAGCGAAATCGTCTCTGAGGGGCCACCGGTGTAAAGCTTCGGATCGGCCAGCTTGGCATCGACCTTGGCCAGTTCAGCCTTCAGCCGGAAGATTTTCTGTTCAGCCGCTTTGATTTCCTTGCGTAAAGGGGCCACCTGGGCGCGTTTGGCCGCAGATTCCTGCCGCTCACGCTTGCGGTCCACCGAGCTGCCAGCGCCACTCGAATTGGAGCGGCCACCCGAATTTTGCGAGCCGCCGATCAGCATGCGCTGATAGCCCTCGATATCATCGTCGAACACCTTGATCGTGCTGTCTTCGGCGATCCAGATCTGGTCCACCGTGGCTTCGATCAAATGGCGGTCATGGCTGATGATCAGCACGGCACCTTCATAATCATTGAGGGCCGCGACCAGCGCGTCACGGCTATCGATGTCGAGATGGTTGGTCGGCTCATCGAGGATCAGCATGCCGGGGCCGCCAAAGGTGATCAGGCCCAAAAGCAGCCGGGCGCGTTCGCCACCGGAAAGTTTCTCGGCGGTGGTTTCCATCTTTTGCGTGGAAAGGCCCATCTGTGCGATGCGGGCGCGGCGCTTGGCCTCTGTCGCATAAGGCATCAGCGGTTCGACATGTTCGATCGCGGTTTCGCCGGGCCGGAGCATGTCCATCTGGTGTTGGCCGAAAAAGGCGATGTCGAGGCCACGGCCGCGGCGCAATTCACCTGTCATCGGGCGCAATTCGCTGGCAATCAGCTTGGCGAAGGTGGATTTACCATTGCCGTTGACGCCGACCAGCGCGATGCGGTCTTCGGGGTCGATCCGGGTGGTGATGTTCTTGAGCACCGGCGTGTCACCATAGCCCACGGAAACATTTTCAAAATCGAGCATGGGGCTGGCCATGCTTTTCTTCGGGTTCTGGAAGGTGAAGGGCAGGGCCGCTTCATCGAACAGTGCTTCGGGTGGTCGCAGCTTGGCAATCGCCTTCATGCGGGCCTGGGCCTGACGTGCCTTTGAAGCCGTGGCCTTGAACCGGTCCACGAATTTTTGCATGTGCTCGATCTTGTCCTGGGTCTTGACCCGCGCCTTGTTGGACAATTCCATCTGCATGCGGCGGGTCGACTCGAACGTGTCGTAATTGCCGCGGTAAAAGGTCAGCTTGCCCTTGTCGAGATGGATGATTGAACTGACGGCCTTGTTCAAAAGGTCGCGGTCATGGCTGATCATCAGGACGGTATAGGGATAGGTGGCGAGATAGTTCTCCAGCCACATCGTGCCTTCAAGATCGAGATAGTTGGTCGGCTCATCGAGCATGAGCAGGTCGGGCTGGGCGAACAGCACCCCGGCCAGGGCCACACGCATGCGCCAGCCGCCGGAGAGATTTTCGCACGCTTCGCTCTGGCGTTCATGCGGAAAGCCGAGGCCGCGCAGAATATTGCTGGCCCGCGCTTCGGCGGAATGCGCATCGATATCGGCCAGTCGCATGTGAATTTCGGCAATCCGGTGCCCGTCGGTCGCGGTCTCGGCTTCGGCGAGCAGGGAGGAGCGCTCCTTGTCGGCTTCAAGCACCATTTCCAGAACGGTCTGCTTTGTTGCCGGGGCTTCCTGCGCCACAGTGCCGATCCGCGCCTTGGGATGCACCTCCACGTCGCCATCATCGGGCATCAGCGATTTGAGGATGATGTTATAGAGCGTGGTCTTGCCGGACCCGTTCTTGCCGACAAAGCCGGTTTTGGAGCCGCGGGGCAACACAACGCTCGCTTTATCGAAAAGCGTGCGGTTGTCGATCTTGTAGGTCAGGTCGGTGATTTTAAGCATGATGGCCGCTGACTACCGTTCTCATTGCTTCCTTGCAACTCAATTCATGGTGCGCCGGTTGGCTCTGCCGATGATTGTGGCCCCTGAGACACGGCAAAAGGGGATTGTGGCTTGCGCTGTTCGCCACGCTTGTACTGTGCACAAAGCCACGTTAAAAGGCGGCCATTCCCAAATCCCTTAAATGTGCAGGATCCAAGACATGGCTCTCGAGCGTACTTTCTCCATCATCAAGCCCGATGCAACCCAGCGTAACCTGACCGGCAAGATCATTGCCAAGTTCGAAGACGCCGGTCTGCGGGTTGTCGCCTCCAAGCGCATTCACATGACCCGCGCCCAGGCCGAAGGCTTTTATGCCGTGCACAAGGATCGCCCCTTCTTTGGCGAGCTGGTCGATTTCATGATTTCCGGCCCGGTTGTGGTGCAGGTGCTTGAAGGCGAAAACGCCGTTCTCAAGAACCGCGAAGTCATGGGCGCAACCAACCCGGCCGACGCTGCCGAAGGCACGATCCGCAAGGAATTCGCGCTGTCCATCGGCGAAAATTCGGTGCATGGTTCCGACGCGCCGGAAACAGCGGCCGAGGAAATCAAGTATTTCTTCGCCGATAACGAAATTGTTGGATAGGCATTGGCCCAAATGAACCAGAAAACACTTTACGCGATTATTGCTGTGGTTGTGCTTGTGGCAGCGGTGGCCGGCTATGGCTGGTACCAGGAAAGCCAGAAGGGCGAGAAAATCGAACTCAGCATCGGCAATGGCGGCATGTCGATCACGGCAAAATAGCCTGATCTGATTTTTCGCAAAGTGTTGAAGGGCCGCCTTGATGGGCGGCCTTTTTTTATTCTGGACTTGATGCAAATCAACGCGGCAACGGCCGGGGCTGCCTATCCTGAGAAACGTCAGATGTACGGGTTCCCCGCGCAGTTTCTTCAATCAGGAGACAGATGTCATGACCACCCCCGAATCCAAATTACCCGCCAAAACGCCAGCCAGTCGGGTTGCCAACCCGTTTGACCGCCTGCAACATCAGATCGACCGGGTATTTTCCGACTTTTCCAGCGGCATGCGCTGGCCCGAAATTTTCGCGGGGGCCGATGTTGATGTGTTGCCCTCGACCGAAGTGCATCATGGCGACAAGGCCGTCACCATCACATGTGAATTGCCGGGCGTGGCCGAAGACGAGATCGATATTGCGGTTGCCGACGATACGGTAACAATTTCCGGCGAAAAGAAATCAGAGACCGAGCACAAGAACGGCGATTATTTCCGGACAGAACGGGCCTATGGCAGTTTCTGCCGTTCCGTCAGCCTGCCCTTCGATATCGATGCCGATGCGGTGAAGGCCAAATTCAAGGATGGTGTGTTGAGCCTGACCATCCCCAAGCCGGCTGAAACAAAAACCAATAGCCGCAAGGTAACGATCCAGCATTAGCCGCTCTCTCTCTCGATACCCGAAACTTGAGGCCGCTCGTTCGAGGCGGCCTTTTCTTTTGGGCGGTTTTCCGGCAGCGTATCCGCCAGTCAATCCGGGAGTCGGTTTCATGCCTTATGTCAATGTGCGCCTTATCGATGAAAATATCAGTCTTGAGAAAAAAGCCGAGGTGATCAGCGGGATTACCGATGTTCTGGTCAATGTGCTCGGCAAATCGCCCGATACCACTTTCGTGGTGATCGACGAGGTGCCTGCCGACAATTGGGGCTTCAAGGGCAAGCCAGTCAGCGTATTGCGCAAGGGTTAGCCATGCGCGCGCTGGTGGACCATTGGCAGTTCTGGGCCGTGCTCTCGGCGGTATTCGCTGCCATGACCGCCATTCTGGCCAAGGTCGGGGTCGATGCCATCGATTCCAATCTGGCAACCTTCATCCGCACGCTGGTGGTAGTCGCAGCGCTCACCGGGATTGTTGCGGCAACCGGCCAGTTTGCCGCGATCCCGGCAATTAACAGCCGCACCTGGCTGTTTCTGACCCTCTCGGGTCTTGCGACCGGCGCTTCATGGCTTTGTTATTTCCGGGCGCTGAAACTGGGCGATGCCAGCCGGGTGGCACCGATCGACAAATTGAGCGTGGTCATGGTCGCCATTTTCGCCGCTATGTTACTGGGCGAAAAGCTCTCGGGCCTCAACTGGCTCGGTGTGGCGCTGATCGGTGCCGGGGCGATACTGGTGGCGATATAGGGCCGGGGTGTTGCTCCTGGATTGCCGCGCGGCTGATGCCGCTCGCAATGACGTCGGAGGGTTTTGTGCCTGCCATAACTCCGGCCTCATCCTGAGCCTGTCGAAGGATGGGCGGCGCACGCG
>Ga0209344_10002311_pt1 | contig 21554 bp, 27 predicted proteins | sample Cruoilmetagenom6_FD_187293 | JGI IMG/M metagenome (GOLD analysis project Ga0209344, IMG submission 187293) | Oil polluted marine microbial communities from Coal Oil Point, Santa Barbara, California, USA - Santa Barbara Oil Seep Sample 6 (SPAdes)... | ecosystem: Environmental > Aquatic > Marine... | reverse complement strand
AGGTGCGGATGGCTTCACACCGGAGGCGTGGTCGTGTCACGGAGGCTCCCTCGATCTGGGGATGGTGACCGGGGATCGGTCGTACTCACAGCCGCACTTGGGACAACGAGGCGCCGGTCGGGCAACAGATCCCGGCGGTGTGGTCCGATGTGGTTTCTTGCCGATCGCCGCGTGATGGTCGTTGAGGATGCGGCGGGCCTTTTCGAGCTTGGGCCTACACGCCGAGGCCCAGAGGCCGTAGTAGCGCACCTTGACAAAGCCTTTCGGCAGCACGTGCTGGAGAAACCGGCGGGTGAACTCCTCGGCGTCGAGGGTCACCGGCGCGGCCTTGGCCTTGAATGTCACTCGAGCGCCGTCGTAGGCGAGAATGCGCTCGTTGCTGATGGCGACTCGGAAGATGTAGCGAGAGAGATACAGCAACACCTTTTCGCCGCTGCCGACGAGCATCATCTTGGTGCGCCACGGGCGACACCATGTTTTCTTCGGCGCGAGGTCGTACAGACCTTCCCGACGAAACTCACGCTCTACCTCTTCGCGGAAGATCCTCGACACCGCGTACGAGGACCTTGGGGTTTCAACCGTAGCGGTGGCACCGCTAGTGGCCGCACCAGGGCACGCGGGAAACAATGCTCACCGGGGCGTGCCGTCCTTGATGTTTTTCCAAGGACGCTCGTTCACGCATCCACTCGCTCACCGAAAAACGTCAAGGGGGGCAACCCTCGCGGCGGGACGATCTTGGACGATTCTCCACGTCGGAGGCAGGCCGCCGGAGCGCGAGCAGCGTGGTCGCAGTCCCTCAATCAACCTCCGCGCGACCACGCTACTCGGGCGACGCTGGGACGCCGGATGCGACCCGGCGTCCCAGAAGGCCGGAGCTCCGGGAAGCCGGGTCACGCGGAACATCTCCCGCGAACCGGCGCCTCCCACGATCTCTCGGACACGCGACTCCAACCGCTGCGAGTCTGAAGGTGGGGCCAGCCCCACCCTACGTCGCCAAAGGCGTCCCAGAGGGCCGGTGTCCCTTGCGGTGCCAGGCTTTTGCGGTGGCTTCAGGAAGTTGGGTGTCAACCCTGTCGCGCTGAAAAATACGGCCTGATCATCAGCCTGCCACCGGGTCGCACGCCGCTGAAACTGATGCTCCCGTCGCGGGTGGCCGAGAGTGCCCCCTCAAACGATGATGGGCCCGAAACGCGTTGCGTACGGCGAGGCGCTCCTTCCCAACATCGATTTGAGACGGCACGTCCGTTCGAGGCCAGGTCCGCGTGTCCTCAACAGAACGCGGGAAGGGTGCCTGGCTCCAACTTCTTCGCCGCGAAAGAGTTGGTGCCTGGCATCCCCTCCCATCGCGTCGCCGCAGCGTGTGGATATGAGCCTTCTTGCGAATGCCCGCCTTGTCACGGGCCCGACGGAAGGCGCCCTGCAGACTCGAGCGGTGAATCGGGCCGGCTTCAGTCTCCAAACTGTGCTTCAGCCCCTTGCGCGTCGTGGCGGGGAAGAGCAATATTGGAGCACGATGAGTCCGCCAGAAACCGCGAAGCATCAGCAGAGTGCGCTCGGGCAGCGGCACGTACCGGTCGCGTCCGCCCTTGCCGTGGATGTGCAGCTGCATCCGAGCCGAGTCGATCTGAGGCACCGTAAGCGTCCCGCCCTCCAGCAGTCGCAGACCGCACGAGTAGATCGTCGTAAGACAGACTCGGTAGACCGGGATCGTCACCTCGTCGAGGATCCGCCAAACCTCGCCCCGGCTCAGCACCACCGGCAGCTTCTTGTCGTACCGGGGCTTCGCCAGGTCGAAGATCTTCCAGTCCAAGCCCATCGTGTCCATCCAGAAGAACCGAATCCCGCACAGATTGATCGAGAAGGTCCCGCGAGCCACCCGATTCTCAACCATGTCCAGCAAGTACTGCCGGATGTCGCTCTCCTCGATCTCCCCCAGCGGCTTACCCGTCCTCCTGACCAGGCGCCGCACTGCGGTGTACGCCTCCACCGTCCGCTCGGCCTTCCCCGCAAGTTTGAGATCGCTCGCCATTTTCGCCAAAAGATCAGCATCCCTAGACATGGGGCACTCCTTTCGGGGCAGGCGGTGAATTTGGTTGTGCCTGCCCCTTCTAAGGAGTGCTTCCTTTTTTGCCCTCACGCAACTGCGTCCCACACCGCCTCGATCCGCCGAAGGCGGATTGCGTTCAACAAGATCGTTTCAGGCGGACCGCGACCCGCGCGAGCGCGGCCCGCGTCCCCTGAATTCGGATCGTTAGGCAAGCGAAGACAAAAGGCACACAATGTGCTAGAATCGGAGCCGTGAAGTACTTCTCTTGGAATCATGAGAAGAACGCCTCGCTCATTCACGAGCGCGGTATCTCATTTGAAGAGATCGTATTCCACATCGAGTGCGGAGACGTTCTTGATCTTCTGGCCCATCCGAACCGGGATCGATACCCCAACCAGAGGATCTTCGTCGTCGACGTTGAAGGGTATGCATATCTCGTCCCCTTTGTAGATGACGAACATGAGGTATTCCTTAAGACGATCATCCCGAGCCGCAAAGCGACCCGGGACTACCTGGGAGGCACAAAATGAGCAAGCTCAAGAAGAATGAAAAGGAGTTGCTCGATTCCGTTGAGGCCGGCGAGTGGCGAACTGTACCCGATCGCGATGAGGAGATCGCGCGATATCAACGGTACGCAACCGCGACTTTCAAGAAAGACCGCCGAATCAATATTCGGATCTCGTCCAAGGATCTCAATGCGCTCCAGAAGCGCGCTCTTCGAGAAGGCATCCCCTATCAAACTCTTGTTGCCAGTGTGCTCCACAAATTCGTATCCGGGCAGTTCCGTGAAACCGATGCCTAACGAATAAGGGTTGATGTCGCGCGCAGCCGCGACATCACCGCGTGTTGAAGGCACTCCGCCTGGTTGGCGTCGAGGCGTTCAAGGGCCTTGGGGATTCAACCGTAGCGGTGGCACCGCTAGTGGCCGCACCAGGGCACGCGGGAAACAATGCTCACCGGGGAGTGCCGTCCTTGATGTTTTTCCAAGGACGCGCATTCACGCATCCACTCGCTCACCGAAAAGCGTCAAGGGGGGCAACCCTCGCGGCGGGACGATCTTGGACGATTCTCCACGTCGGAGGCAGGCCGCCGGAGCGCGAGCAGCGTGGTCGCAGCCCTTCCACTTTTCCACCGCGCGACCACACTGCTCGGGCGACGCTGGGACACCGGGTGCGACCCGGCGTCCCAGAATGCCGGAGCTGATGTCGCCGGTGCTCAAGACCCGCGGGATTCCGGCTGTAGAGCGCGGTTGTGCTGAGGACAGGCCTGGCAACAAATCCGGTCCGAATGCATGTCTTCTCTTGCCTGAATGCCGCCGCAGTACTTTCTCGCTGGGACAGGATTATCTAAAAACCAGCATCAAGAGCCTTCATTAGGTCTCCCTGTGCATTCGAGCGAAATAAAGAAGATTCCGCAATCCTAGGCCCCAAACCTCAATGCAGAGTAAAGGATGATTGTGATGGAAAAGTCGCGTCGAAAATACCTGCCGATGCTCGTGCTTGGTTTCATCCTAATCGCAAAGGCGTATTTATTGCCAATCTCGTTGCCTCCCAACAGCACACTGGCACCACGAGTCTGGGGCTTCTGGGACAAAACCTATATCGAGCAGGTTAGTCATTGGAAAAGGCAGAACGAAGCCTTCCGAGCGAGGCCAGAAGAATCACAGCGCACGACGCTCCAAGATGCTGCAGTTGAGAACCTCAAGATTGCGTGGATTCTTCTAATTGGCAGCACAGTCTTAGGAATACTGCTTGTTGTGATTTCGGTCATTGGACTTCGTCGAGCGAAGGAGTCACCGAGGCAGAATTGAAGATGGAGACATCAACCTGAGAGCGGTCCAACCAAGCGTTCCAACTTTTCGGTTGCCTGCTCTTGTGATCGACGCAGGTGTGGGATGCATTGAGGCTTCAATGAGTCAGTCAAACACACATACTGAAGGGACCGGGGACTTAGGAAACAGATTATTCTATGGACTTGGGTAACACTTACGCGAGCCTGACAGAGCCGTTTCATGCGGACCGCGACCCGCGCGAGCGCGGTTCGCGTCCGCTGAACTCCAATCGTTAGGCGGAATCTGCAAAGATACAACTATGCGAATACTACGTGCTTTCGCCGTGGCGGTGGTTCTTCTCTTGGCCGTGTATCTTCCATCTTTCGGTGCGGCAAGCCTTCTCGCGCCCGACATCCGTGCAGCCGTGCCGATCGTGATTGCGGTGAGTCTCGCACTGGCGAGTTCTTACTTGGTGGTTGCCTCGTATCGCAATCCGAATGGAGCAGCGGCCTATGGCATTGCGACTGCTCCTCCTCGATACATGTTCTGGGGCCTGGCGACGGGCATCGCCTTCGGGTTCTTGACTCGTCTCCTCCTCGCGTCGCTCGACGTCAGCGCTCCGATCGAGCTGGATGACTTTTCGCGTTGGCAAACCATACTGTTTTTCTGGATCGCAGCTCCGGTGCAGGAGGAGGTCATTTTCAGAGGGCTGATTCAGGGATCACTCGAATCGCGAACCGAAACCGTGGTGCACATCGGGACAACGGCCATCTCGCTCGGTGCGATTGTTGCCGCGGCGCTGTTCGCGCTGGTTCACCTGCCGATGGGGCTGGCAGTCGCGTCTGGCGCAATGCTGCTTGGCTTGGTCGCAGGCCAACTACGCTATGTCAGCGGCAGCCTTTCGCCCGCAATCCTTGCGCACGCGCTTTTCAACATTGCATGTGCGTAAGGACTATCTGAACTGCTGCCTAACACTCGTTCCAGCGGCCGCGGTACCATTCCGCTGAACTCCGACCGTAAGGCGGGCCACCGCAACAATCCAACGATTGGCGGGGAAAAACGACATGTCATCATTTTCGAAGTGTGAATTCGTCCCATACCTGAGCATTGATGGAGCCGACCAAGCCATCACGTTCTACTCTCGGATCTTCGGAGTCGTTCCACACGTTCTGCTCAACATGCCAGACGGGCGCGTCATGCACTGTGAATTTCGAATAGGAAACACCCGATTCTTCGTGAGCGAAGAACTCCCGGAACATGGCGGTACACCAAGCCCCAAACGGCTCGGCGCCACGACGGTCGCAATACATCTTTACGTCGATGACTGTGATGCGTTGGTCGAAACCATGAAGAACAACGGATCGACCGTTCTAATGGATCCCGTTGACATGTTCTGGGGCGAACGTTTTGCGCGCGTTCGTGACCCGTTTGGTCATGAATGGGGCATCACAACCAAACTCCGTGAAATGGCGCCGGAGGAAATTCGAGCCGCTGCGACACAACTGTTCGCCGAAGTGTCCGAGTAGTTGACTGGATCTGGCCTGATTCTACGCTCTGATCGCTTGGTTCGGTTGGAGCCCTGGCAATCTCCGAAAGGGATTCACCGTGCTGCATATTTTCATTGATGCCGATGCGTGTCCGGTCAAAAACGAGGTCTACCGAGTTGCAGGACGCTATTCCCTCGACGTGACGTTGGTCGCCAATTCATCCATGCGGATCCCGGACGACCCGAAGATCACCCTCGAGGTTGTGGATTCCGGGTTTGACGCAGCTGACGACTGGATCGTCGAGCACCTCGAGCCCCACGACATCGTCATCACCGCGGATGTGCTGCTGGCAAGTCGGTGTGTGAAGAAGACCGCACGGGTCCTCGGCACATCCGGCAAAGAGTTCACCGAATCCAACATCGGTTCTGCGGTGGCGACCCGGGACCTGATGGCGGATCTCCGCGGGGCGGGCGAGATCACCGGCGGGCCCGCGCCGCTGACAAAGCGCGACCGCTCGTTCTTTCTCCAAAAACTCGACCAGGTGATCCAATCGATCCGACGAACGACAAGGACCTGATGAAAGACGACTGGAGAGGTTGTCTCGTTGGCGAGTAAAGACCCCAACCGCAGCGGTCTCGAGGACCACCCGTTTACCTTCCGAGAAGGGAAGGACGGCCGGGTATTCATCGCCTGGCACAAACGGCAGGTCTTGATCCTGAAGGGGGTTCAGGCCGCCTCGTTTCTGAAACGTATCGACGGCCTCGATGAACCGCAACGACAGCTCGCCATGGCGAAAATCACCGGCAACTTCAAACGCGGAAACGAGAAGGGCCGATAAGGTACGATCTCAGCATGGAACCAAAAGAGCTGGTCAGAGCGTGGGTGGATGCTTTCAACCAACGGGATATCGATGCCTTGTCGGCGATGTACGCCCCGGACGCGGTCAACCACCAGGCGCCGGAAGAACCGATTCACGGACGGGATGCGATTCGCACCATGTTCGAATCCGAATTCCGGCGGGCAGAGATGGTCTGTATTGTGGATAACATCTTTGCAGACGGCGAGTGGGCGATCCTCGAGTGGCAGGATCCTCTCGGCCTTCGCGGTTGTGGGTTCTTCCACATCCGCAACGGGCAGATCGAGCTCCAGCGCGGCTACTGGGACAAGCTCTCGTTCCTTCGCCTCCACGACCTGCCGATCCCGAGGGAATAGCCTGCGCAACCATCCGGGGAGGAAGACATGGATTCACGTCTCGCGTCTTGCAGTTGCGGTCAGCTCGAGGTTACGGTTCACGGAGAACCGGTGCGGATCTCCATCTGCCACTGCCGAGCGTGTCAACGCAGAACCGGGAGCCCGTTCGGCGCCCAGGCGCGATTCAACGCGGAAGACGCCGAGATCAACGGCCAGTCGAACAGTTGGATCAGGACCGCGGACAGCGGTCATCGGATCGATTTCCGCTTCTGCCCCAACTGCGGCTCGACGGTTTTCTATCTCCCCGAGGCGGAACCCGATCTGATTGCTGTCGCCTTGGGAGCGTTCGCCGATCCAGGCTTCCCCTCGCCCGGAGTCTCGGTCTACGAGTCTCGCCGACATCCGTGGATTGCGGTCCCCATCGATATGGAACACTACGACTGACCCGCGATTCGCGCCGGATCCGCGTCCCGCACCTTTTTCGCGCAACCCCAGATGAGCATCACGCGAGGATTCGGTATCCTCAGAGAGAGTGATGTCGACAGTAAGGATGGAGGACGACCATGGGCGGAACATCTGAATTTCGCGTTGATCAAGTCAAGAACCGGCTCTACATCAAGCTCAGCGGTTTCTTTCGTGGAAACGATGCCCAATCGGTCATGGATGGTCTCGAGGCTGCGCTGCGTGACGTTCAACCCGATTTCGACGTTGTGACCGATCTCTCCGACTTCGTTCCGGGATCGCCGGGCGCCACCGCAGCCCTGACCAAGGGTGGGGAATTGGTCCGCGAGAAGGGTCGCCGATACGGCGTTCGGATCACGGGTGGGCTGATGACAGGGATCATGCAGTTCCAGCGGCTGCTCAAGGGCGTATTTGACGAGACGAACACCAAGATGGCCAAGTCGGTCCAGGAGGCGGACGACATGCTCGACAACTGGTCGAACGAGTCGTAGCGTCGGATGCGCGGAGTTTCCACCGACACCGCTCCTCAGCCCGCCGGTCACTACTCGCAAGTAGTGGTCCACAACGGATTGATATATGTCTCCGGCCAACTGGCTATTGACCCGACGACGGGGAAACCAATGCCGGGAAACATCGATTGGAGATCAGATGATCCAACACGCCGATGAGACCGGCTACAACGAATTGCTTGATGGCGTGCGACTCAAATCGATGGTGCACGGGTCTGCGACCCACCTGACCGAGGTCCGCTTCGTCAAGGGAGCGGTGGTCCCCGAACACGAGCACCCACACGAGCAGACCGGCTATCTGATCTCGGGTTCACTCCGCTTCTTCGGTGCCGGTGAGGAAACTGTCGTGGCTCCGGGCGACTGCTGGAACTTCGCTTCGGGCATCCCGCACGGCGCCGAAGCGCTGGAAGACTCGGTGGTCATCGAGGTCTTCTCACCCATCCGAGAGGACTATCTGCCAAAGCCGTAAGTCACGACCCGAGCCGACCAACGCCGTCGGCTGCGGGCGGAGGATGCATGTTCTGTCCCAATGACGAGTGTCCGGATTTCGTCAACAGCGGTCTGCGGTCCGAATACCGGGATGATGTGATGGTCTGTCCCTACTGCGGCTCCTCGATGGTCGCGCACCGGCCCGAGAACCCCTTCCCCGAGGTCGAGGGGATCATCGAAAAACCGCCCGTCGCCGACGATGAGGTCATGGAACCCGTCATCGAGGCCACAGACCTCAGTGAGGTCGCGATCATCAGATCGATCCTCGAAGGTGCGGCAATCCCCTTCGTCACCCAGGGGGAGGACCAGTTCAGCGCCTTCCGCGGGGCCTTTGTCGGTGGCTCCATCTTCAACCCTCGAGCCCGCGGGGTCGTGTTCACGGTTCCCGCTCGGATGGCCGAGGAAGCCAGAGCGCTCCTCGAGGAGATCGACGAGGATTCGAAGGACACCCCATGAATCCAGCACCGATCAAGGAACTCGCCACCATCGACGACCTCATGAAGCTCGACATCCGGGTCGGCACCATCGAGGCCGTGGGCGATGTCGAGGGCTCGAAGAAACTCGTCAAACTCACCGTCGACTTCGGCGACCACACGAGAACGATCCTCGCAGGGATGAAGCAGGAGCGCGAGGACCCCACCGAAATCACCGGGAAACAGGCGCTCTTCGTCGTCAACCTCGCACCGAGAAAGATGGCCGGCGTGATGTCCGAGGGCATGCTCTTCGATCTCGGTTATGACGACGGTGTGGAGCCAGCGTTGGCCATGCCCGAACGTCCACTGCCCAACGGCACGAGGGCGGGTTGATGCGCCGTTCCGACAAAGAGATCACCGATCTCGCGACGATTCACGAAATCGTCAGTGGATGCGAGGTCTGTCGTCTGGGTTTGGCCGTGGAGGGCGAGCCGTATGTCGTTCCGATCTCTTTCGGTTTCAACGGCGAGTCTGTCTTCTTCCACACCTCCAGGCACGGCAAGAAGATCGACATGATGACTGCCAACCCCCGGGTCTGTGTCCAGTTCGAACGCAACGTCGAACTCGTCACCGATGACGACGACGCCTGTGCCTGGACCTTCCACTTCGAAAGCGTGATCGGGTTCGGATCCGTCACTGAACTCGTTGATGAGAAAGACAAGGTCGTCGGGCTCAACCGAATCATGAAACACTTCTCGGACCGCGACTGGACATTCGAGGGACCGCATCTGGCTTCGACGCGGGTTTGGCGGGTCGATCTCGATGTCCTCACCGGGAAGAGATCCGAGCAGAAGGGGTGAGCGCCCGCCTCGATGCCCATTCCTACCGCCGCGGCCTCACCGACCTCGGCAGCCGCGACGCCGATCTCGGCCGGGTTCTGCACGAGTTCGGACCGCCGCCCATGTGGGATCGCGAACCCGGCTTTGCCACTCTGATCCACATCATCCTGGAACAACAGGTCTCGCTGGCCTCGGCCCGCGCGTGTTTCGACAAGCTCACCGCAACGGTCGGCGAGCTGACCCCGGAAAGCCTTCTCGCCCTCGACGACGGCGAGCTCAAGGGCATCGGATTCAGCCGGCAGAAAACTGAGTACTCCCGGGTGCTGGCCACCGCCCTTGTCAACGGCGACGTCGATCTCGAGGCGCTTGCCGATCTTCCCGACGACGAGGTCAGGGAACGATTGATGCGGCTCAAGGGCGTCGGCCGATGGACCGCCGACATCTACCTTCTGATGGCTCTCGGTCGGCCCGATATCTGGCCCGCCGGTGATCTCGCCCTGGTCGTGGCCGCAAAGAATGTCAAAAGCCTCGAAGCACGGCCGAGTCCTGAAGAATTCCGCGAACTCGGTGAGGCGTGGCGACCGTTGCGATCCATCGCCGCCCGCCTGCTGTGGAATCACTATCTCTCTGCGGAGGATTGACATCAGGAATCGCGACGCTTCCGGCGAGGTTGTGAAGCACAGGGAAAGCGCATGATTTCAACCGACAGGACACCGGTCACCGTCGTCGGGGTTCCGACCGATCGCAACTCCTCGTTCACGCCCGGTGCGGGCTTGGCCCCGGCGCACATCCGGGAGGCGCTCGGGAGTCCTTCGAGCAACCTCTGCACCGAGAACGGAGTCGATCTTGGGGAGCGCCACAACTGGGAGGATGCCGGCGATCTCGAGATCGGCGAGGGCTCCATCGTGCAACCCATCGACGATGCGATCACGGACATCCTCGACTCGGGCCGACGGGTCATCGCGCTCGGCGGAGACCACGCCATCACCCACCCCATTGTGCGGGCAGTCGCACGCAGGCACACGGGTCTCACCATCCTCCATCTCGACGCACACGCCGATCTCTACGACGAGTTCGAGGGCAACCGCGAGTCCCATGCCTGCCCGTTTGCCCGAGTCATGGAAGAGGAGCTGGCCGACCGCTTGGTTCAGATCGGGATCCGAACCATGAATCCGCACCAGCAGGAACAGGCGCAGCGTTTTGGCGTTGAGGTCCACGGCGCACGCCTGATCCCATCGATCGAATCTCTCGGCCTCACCGGGCCGCTCTATCTCTCAGTGGATCTCGACGTTCTCGATCCGGCGTTCGCCCCTGGCCTGGCTCACCCCGAACCGGGCGGTCTCACGACCCGACAGGTCATCTCGATTGTGCAGGATCTGCCGTGCCCGCTGGTCGGCGCGGACATCGTCGAACTCAACCCGCATCGCGACATCAACAACCTCACCGCCATGGTGGCCGCAAAGATTCTCAAGGAGATCCTGGCCAACATGATCGGAAGACCATCGCAGCCAGAAAATCGGAGGACCACATGATCGGATACGTCACCCTCGGAACCAATGACCTGGAAAGCGCCGCTGCTTTCTACGACGACCTTCTCTCCCTCATCGGCGCCGGCAGATTTATGGAGATGGACGGGTTCATCGCCTGGGCGGTCGCACCGGACAAACCCGCCATCTCGGTGACCAAGCCCTTCGACGGCAACACCGCCACGGTTGGGAACGGCGTCATGATCGCCCTCGCGATGGAGAAGCCCGAGCAGGTCGACGCCCTCCACGCCAGGGCCCTCGAACTCGGCGGCGCCGACGAGGGCGCTCCGGGGCCGCGCGGCGACAGCGGCTTCTACGCCGGCTATTTCCGCGATCTCGACGGCAACAAGTTGAACGCATTCTGCATGACGAAACCCGCATAGCACCGATCCAATCCGCAGAGCACCAATCCAAATCCACTCAAGCGCTGCTCGAGTGGATTTGCCTCGGCACTCTGCGGAAACAACGACGGGTGCGGCACCCGCCGTTGCGTATTGTTGTTGACCCAGATCAGCTCAGGTGCTACAAGTACGCTCCCGCCATGCCGCTACCGCGGCTGAACGCGCCTCCAGCACCTTTTCCGAGCAAGCGCGACATAAAGAAGCGGACGAGGAGCACCCATGTCAAAGACCGAGTTTCGAAATCTGGCGATCATCGCCCACGTCGACCATGGCAAGACCACGCTGGTTGACGCCATGCTGTGGCAGAGCGGTACCTTCCGCGACAACGAGCGTGTGAACGAGCGGGTCATGGACTCCGGCGATCTCGAGCGCGAACGTGGGATCACCATTCTCGCCAAGAACACGGCGGTGCGGTTCAACGGTGTCAAGATCAACATCGTCGACACGCCCGGCCACGCCGACTTCGGTGGAGAGGTCGAGCGCACCCTGCAGATGGTGGACGGTGTGCTGCTGCTGGTTGACGCTGCTGAAGGGCCACTGCCCCAGACCCGGTTCGTACTGTCGAAGGCGCTCCAACTCGGCCTGCCCCCCATCGTGGTCATTAACAAGATCGACCGGGCCGATGCTCGAGCCGCCGAGGTCCTCGACGAGATCTATGATCTCTTCATCGATCTCGACGCAGCCGACGAACAGCTTGATTTCAAGGTCTTCTGCACCGATGCACGCAAGGGGCTGTGCTGCGTCGGAATCGACGGGGAGTTCACCAATCTCCACCCCCTGCTGGAAGAGATCCTCGAGACCCTACCGGCACCCCAGGGAGACCCGGAAGCATCGCTTCAGCTCCTGGTGACAAACCTGGACTACTCGGACTACCTCGGTCGCCTCGCCGTTGGACGGATCGTCAACGGCACCCTTCAGGCCAACAGCAATGTCGGGATCGCCCGCGAGCGCGGGGTCGAAAAGGCCAAGATCGGGACCGTCTACTCGCACGAAGGGCTCAAACGTGTCGACGTGGAAAGCGCCGTCGCCGGGGACATCGTCGCCCTCGCCGGTCTCGACGAGGTCACCATCGGCGACTCGCTGGTCGATTTCGAAGATCCTCAGCCGCTGCCCCGAATCGCCGTCGACGAGCCCACCATGTCCATGGTCTTCTCGGCGAACACCTCGACCTTCGGAGGCCGCGAGGGCTCGTACGTCACGGCCCGCCAGATCCGCGTCCGACTCGAGAAGGAGGCGCTCCACAACGTCTCCATCCGGCTCGAGATCCTCGGCAACGACGCCTTCAACATCATGGGCCGCGGTGAGCTCCAACTCGCTATCCTCATCGAGACCATGCGCCGCGAAGGTTTCGAGCTCTCGGTGGCGAAACCTGAGATCGTCACCCGCGAGATCGATGACGTCAAGCACGAGCCCATGGAGATCGTCCAGGTGGACTGCCCCGAGGACCACGTCGGTGTCGTCACCCAGAAGCTCGGCACCCGAAAGGGCAAGATGGCTGAGATGCACAACCCGGGGCACGGCCGGGTGCGACTGTCGTTTCGAATCCCGTCGCGAGGGCTCATCGGCTTCCGGTCGGAGTTCCTCACCGACACCCGCGGCACCGGAATCCTCAACCACCTCTTCGATGGTTGGTCGCCGTGGCAGGGTCCGATCGCAGGCCGCGCCACCGGCGCTCTGGTCGCGGATCGTCCGGGCAAGACGACGACCTACGCCCTGTATCACCTCGAACCCCGTGGAACGCTCTTCATGGGTCCGGGCACCGAGGTCTATGAGGGAATGATCCTCGGCGAGAGCACGCGGGATTCCGATCTCGATGTCAACGTTACCCGCGAGAAGAAACTCACCAACATGCGTGCCGCCGGAACCGACGAGGCGCTGAGATTGGCTCCACCTCGCGTGATGAACCTTGACCGGGCGCTCGAGTGGATCGATGCCGACGAGCTCGTCGAGGTGACCCCCTCAGCGATCCGCGTCCGCAAACGCGTGCTGGCCAACAACCAGCGGAGCAACAAGCGGAAGACGCCACTGGGCTAAGAAGTGAGAAGGTCAGAAGGTCAGCGCTCGCTTCGCTCGCTGAGAGAGGGTGAGGGCGCAGACCTTCCCGCTTCCCACGCGCGACCGCGCTGCTCGTGCGACGCTGGGACGCCGTGACGCCATCGGTGTCCGGCGTCCCAAAAGGCCGGTGCTGGGTACACCCCCAACCGCGCACCTCGCCCGTGAGCGCGCTACACTCCCCCACATGGCACGAATCGAAATTCTCACCATCGGTGATGAGCTGATCGAAGGTCGGCTCATCGACACCAACGCCTGCGAACTGTCGGACAAACTGACGGAGGTCGGTCTACGGGCAAGAGAACACCGTTCGGTCGGCGATGATATGGCCGACATGATCGAGGCGCTGCAAACCGCGGCGTCCCGATCCGATGCGGTGCTGGTTTCCGGTGGCCTCGGCCCCACCAGTGACGACCTTACCGCCCTTGCAGCCGCCGAAGCCTTCGGTCTCGAGATCGAACGGTCGCAAGAAGCCCTCGATCACACTCGGCAGTTCTTCACAGAGCGCGGCCGCGAGATGCCTTCCACCAACGAGAAACAGGCCGATCTGCCGAAGGGGTGCACGATCCTGCCCAATCCCGAAGGTACGGCGGTGGGGTTTCGCCTCGACGCCGGCGACTGTCGACTCTTCTTCATGCCCGGCGTTCCCCGCGAACTGAGGCGCATGGCCGATGAGTCGGTCCTGCCCGATCTTCAGCGGAGGCTGCCCGCCACCCCGCCGCTCGTTGCCACCCTCAAGGTCTTCGGCAAGGGGGAGAGCGAAGTTGCACAGCAGCTCGAGGGGCTCCACGATCTCGTGCCCGTCACGATGGAGCTCACCGTTCAGTATCGGGCGACATTCCCCGAGATCCACCTGCGGCTGGTTCTGACTGGCACCGACCGATCGGCCGCGTCAGAGGTTCTTGATTTCCTCGTCGCCGACTCGCAACAACGTCTCGGCGACCACGTCTTTGCGGTGGGTGGGGCGAGAGTCGACACCGATTTCCCAACACACGTCGCCCTCTCGCTCACCAAGATGGGGATGACATTGGCCGCCGCCGAGGTCGCGAGTGCCGGCGCGGTGGCGCGCAAGCTCGGAGCGTCTGAGCACGGGCGCCGCTGTCTGCGTGGTGCCTTGGTGGCCTCTGACCTCGAGACCTTGAAGGACCAACTGCGGCTGGTGGAGATTTCGGCGGAAACAGCGGCGGAGGCCGTTCGGGATCGTTTCTCAGCCTCGATCGGAGTCGTGACCATTGGCTCGGCGGATGGTGTGGGAGATCTTCGCCCGGGGAGCCTCACAGTCGCGGCCGCCGGCCCGGGGGGCACGCAGGTTCGGGAGCTCCATTTCCCCATCGATGCGGTGCGTTTCCAGAGGCTCGCGGCGTATGCGGCGCTGAGACTCGCGGAGCGAGTCGCCCGCTCCTACCAGTAGGTGGTCGTCAGACTCACCGGGCCGTGGACGGTGGCGCAACAGGCGAGGCGTTCGTCGTCGCCGGCATGCATGGAGGCGAGGATCTTCTTTTCCTCAGCCTGCATCGGGCTGAGATGGTCGGCACCGTCGAGGATCTGAACCCGACAGAAGCCACACAATGCGATGCCGTCACAGGACTGACCGAGGCCGAGACCGGTCTGGTGGACTGCATCCATGAGATTGGTCTCGTGCACAACGTTGATTTCACGGCCCGAAGGTTCGCATCGCACGATGGCGGTCGCCATCTTGAACTGGCTCAGATCCACTCATTCCTCCCGTGGGCCGAAAGACGACCCAACGACGTCGAGGGATTGTAGCCTATCCCTGTTGACTCACGACCCCATCGCCACCGCCCGCGGAGGGTCGCCCGGCAAAACGACCGGCACCAGGTCCCGAGTGTCGAGTTCGGTACATGCCGCGAGGTCATCGTCCTGACCAAGCCGGCGCAGCCTCCGAGCGCCGTCGCAATCAAGCAACCGAGCCCGGACAGGCCCGAAATCCTGACTGCGACCTTCGAGCAGACCGACGAGCCAATCTGCGGCCTCATCGTCCTCGACTGCAGGCAGTTTCGCCTCGAGACCCATGGGGAGCATGGTCACTCTCGGGGGGGCCAGTCTTTGGAGAGCACTCGCCACGGCGGTTGCGTTGGCGAAACTGGCAAAGAGGATCATGTCAGCTGAGCTCAGACGTGCCACCGCCTGGGTTCCGGCCGAGGTCGTGAGAACGGGAGAGTCGCCCGGCGCGACCAATCGGGATACCTTGGACGGGGCGTTCCCACCGCCGAAGTCATCGGGCGCGACGCCTCCGCGTTCGCCAAGCAGCGGTCGGCGAGGATCCTCTCGTTTGAGAGCACGGGCCTGATCCAGATCGGCGAGGAGAAAGACCTCCTTCGCGCCGGCTGCTAAGAGCGCGATGATCGTATTGGAGGCTCTGAAGACATCGATCACGACCACGGCGCCCGTGATCAACTCCACGCCTTCGAGCCCCCTGTGGATCGTGAGATCAGTCACTCTTGCCGACGGCCTTGATCATGAAGGCGTACTCCTCGGCCCGCTCACGGTAGGCCTCGTACCTTCCGCTGGCGCCACCATGACCCGCATCCATGTTGGTTCGCATGACCAGCAGGTTGTCATCCGTTTTGGTTGCGCGGAGTCTGGCCACCCACTTGGCCGGCTCGAAATACTGGACCTGAGAATCGTGAAGACCCGCGGTCACCAACAGCGCCGGGTAGTCCTTGGCTTCCACCTGATCGTAGGGTGAGTACGAAAGCATGTAGTCGTAGTACACCTTGTCTTCCGGGTTGCCCCACTCATCGAATTCGCTGGTGGTCAGAGGGATGGACTCGTCAAACATGGTGGTGATGACGTCAACGAATGGCACATGCGCCACGACACCGGCAAAGATCTCAGGATCCATATTTGCGATGGCGCCCATGAGCAGACCTCCGGCGCTGCCGCCGCGAGCAATCAGACCCTCCGGTGAGGTGTAGCCCTCGTCGATCAAGAAGCGTGCGCAATCGATGAAATCGGTGAAGGTATTCTTCTTATTGAGGAGCTTTCCGTCCTCGTACCACCCCCGACCCATCTCCTGACCGCCGCGGATGTGGGCGATGGCGTAACTGAAACCGCGATCGACCAAGCTGATGACGTCGGGGTGGAAATCGGGATCCGAACTCGAGCCGTAGGAACCATAGGAGTAGAGAAGCAGGGGTGCGGACCCATCCATGGTGAGGTCTGCCCGCCGGAGAATGGAGAGCGGGACCTCGACACCGTCGCGCGCCGGCACCATGACTCTCTCACTGACATAGTTCCCGGGGTCGTACCCACCGAGTACTTCGCGTTGCTTCATGAGTTCGCGTTCACCGGTGGACATGGTGTAGTCGTAGATCGAGACCGGGGTGGTCAACGAGGTGTATGCGAACCTCAGCACATCCGAGTCGTACTCGCGGTTGTCATCCACCCAGACGTCGTAGGCGGACTCGTCAAATCCGATCTCCCGGCGTTTGCCGTCAGCGACACCGATCACGACCAACCGGTTCAATCCGCCGGTGCGCTCGCTGAGCACGATGAAATCACGAAAGGGTTGAACACCCTCGAGAAGGACGTCCGCTCGGTGCGCCACGAATTCGCGCCAATTCTCTCGGCCCGGAGAACCCACTGGAGCTTCCATGAGCCTGAAGTTGGTCGCATCGAGGTTGGTTCGGATCAGGAACCGATCGCCTTGATGGGTGACGCTGTACTCAACCCCACGCTCCCTGGGAGCGATGACCACCGGGTCGCCCGCAGGGTCATCGGCGTCGATGAACCGATACTCGGTGGTCAGGGTGTGGTCCGATCCGATGAGAATGAACCGATCCGAGGCAGTCTTACCGACAGAGACGCCAAAGGTCTCGTCATCCTCCTGATACACCAGGGAATCTTCGGACTGATCGGTGCCGAGTTCGTGGCGCCAAACCTGATGCCAACGCAGGGTCACGGGATCCTGTCGCGTGTAATAGAGAGTCTTCCCATCGTTGAACCAGGCGGTGTTCCCGGTGACATCGGAAATCTCGTCCGAAAGAACCTCACCGGTTTCGAGGTTTTGAAACTTCAGGGTGTACTTCCGACGACCCACAGTGTCGACGGCCCAGACCATGGTGTTGCTCTCGGGGCTGACTCGGATACGACCCGCCGAACAGAAATCGTGGCCCTCGGCAATGGCGTTGACATCGAGGAGAACCTCCTCGATGGCGCCGGCTTCGTCCTTGATCCGGCAGTAGATCGGGTATTCGAGCCCGTCTTTGGTCCGATGGTAGTAGCGATAGCCGTGATCGAGCGCGGGAACGCTCGAGTCGGTCTGTTTGATTCGGCCCTTGATCTCCTCGAAGAGGGTCTGTTGGAGCGGCACTGTATCTGCCATCACGGTATCCATGTACGCGTTTTCCGCCTGGAGATAGGCGATGACTTTCGGGTTGTCGCGATCCCGCAACCAGTAGTAGTCATCGATCCGCACGTCACCGTGCGCCTCGAGCTCGTGCGGCACGACCTCAGCCACCGGAGGGATCGGATCGGAATCGGCACACGTCATCAGAATCAACACTCCTACAGAGAGAAGGCAGAACCCCAGGATTTTCATCAAATCCCCCCATTTCGAGACACGGACAGACCAACGTCCGCGATCAAGGAGTGTAGCTCAACCTCATCTAGTTCTGTGAGGCCTCAACCCAATCAAGAGTGACATTGATCTGATCACCGGTGGGTTCTTCGCCCAGTCGAATCATCAGGAATCTCCGACCGTCGACGGTCACATCGAAGGTGCGCCCATAGCCTTGAATATCGAAGAGCGGACGTGCCGGTTCGACGATGGGCTCGGACTCGAGTTTCAACGTCACCGACATCATCGATTCCTCACCGAGATAGAAAAGCTCGTCACCCCGAGGATTCCACACCGGCCATGTCCCTCCGTGGGGCGAGACCTGACCTTCGATGCCGGCGTCTCCGGTGTCACGCACATAGATCTCGCCTCGGCCGGAGGAATCGGCCTCGAAGGCGATCCACCTTCCATCAGGGCCGAATTGCGCATCCGCCTGGTTGTACGGCACCGAGAGTATGGGTTCGGGTTCGCTGCCGGCAGGCAGATCGACCCGCCAAAGATCCCAACCCGAATCCAAACCGGGGGTCTGATAGAGCAGGGTCTCACCATCGGCGGAGATCGCGGACGGGACTCTGAGCGACCCTGAAACCAGTCGTTCAGGTTCGCCCTGCGCATCCAGTCCCCTGAGATAGATCCCGGCGGGAAGGCCTTTGTTTCCCAACGGAACCGAGTACACAACACCAGGGCGGCCGGGTGCCCACAGCGGTCTCTGCGAATGGCCCTGGCCCACCGTAAGCGGTCGCAAGGTGTCGCGTACCGTATCGAGCATCCAGATGTTCGAGTCGTTGTGCGCACTCCGCACCCCGACCACGACGAGTCCACCGGACGAAAGTTTCGGGGCTTCGTAGTGTCGAAGATGACTCGAAGCCGGTTCAGCGTTGCCTTGGCGATCGACCCACACGAGTTCATCGGGTCGCGAGGCGGCGACCTCCGGGATCCAGTGGATTGCCCCGTCCACAGCGGCTGTGAAGTGTGTTGTCCCATACCTCGAACGGTGGACCCCTGCAGCGATGGGGATCGGGTCTCCAATGACCTCATGAGAGCCGAGATCGAACGGAAGCCCAACCAGTTGACCCTGAGGGGTCGCCGCAACCAGGTGGCCGCTCGGTACGAAGACCGCCTGCTGATAGCCTTCGATCACGGTTCGTCTGGTTCCATCTTCCAAAGACAGAACTTCAATCACCGGTAACCTGCCGCCCGTCACCCACCTGGTCAGCAGGAGGGTGCGGCCATCCGGGAGGATCCTGGGCCACGCCAGACCCACGGTTCGTCCATCCTCAGTATCCGCGGCCGCCACCAACTCGATGGCACCACCGTCTCCCGGGACTCTCACCAGGGCAATCGACACACTCCCATCATCAAGCACCCAGGGACGCGAAAAATAAACGTTGCCGTCAGGCGCCCAGGCCGCCCCGAAGAAATAGCTGGGCGCATCGCACAGGGTCACCGGCGTTCCGCCCCCGACGGGAATTCTGTTCAGTGCATCGCCGGCCCAGAATCCGATGGAACGACCATCGGGCGAGAAGAAGGGTGCAAAGGCGCCATCGGTCCCCGAGATCGGCGCGGGCTCGAGTTGGTCGCGGAGCTGTCCATAGAGTCGTCGTGGCTTGCCGGCCGAATAGACCACCTGAACGGCGTCGGGTGACGCGGCAAGCGAGGGGGCGAACGCACCATAGACCGCCACCGGTTCGCTGACGGTGGCGAGCTGTCTCACCGGTCGCGGCTTCGGAGCATCATCGATATCGAGGACCCACCAAAGCACCAAACCGAGAACCACGCCCAACAGCGGGCCGACAATCGCCCAAAGAGCGAGGTTCCGACTCGGCATCGCTTCGGCCGGCGCACGCACATCGTCACCGGTGTCGGGCTCTGATGCTTCGGTCAGCTCGATGGCGGCGTCCCCGAGATTTCGCAGACGTTTTCGCGGGTCACGCTGGAGACAGCGGCGCAACAGCCGGCGGACCCCCTGGGGGGTGTATGCCGGCAGCTGCGACCAGTTGGGTTCACCGGTCACCACCGAAACGAGCACATCGGTCATGGTCTCGCCGCCAAAGGCTCGACGTCCGGTCAGCATTTCAAAAAGCACGCAACCGTAGGCCCAGATATCGGCGCGGCTGTCGATCTTCCGGCCGCGCGCCTGCTCGGGACTCATATAGGAGGCGGTGCCCATGATGACGCCTTCCCGAGTCATGTCGGCACCACTTACCGTTGCCAGATCGGACACATCACCGGAAGTGGCGTCTCCTGCATACGGTTTCGCCAACCCGAAGTCGAGGACTTTGACCACGCCATCGGGCGTGATCATGAGGTTTGCGGGTTTGAGATCCCGGTGCACCATTCCCCGATCGTGGGCTTCCTCGAGCCCGGATGCGATCTGGGTGGCGATATCGATAGCCTCGTCGATGGGAAGGGGACCGCGTTTCAACCGCTGAGCCAGCTCTTCTCCCTCAACCAGTTCGAGGACCAACACCAGCCGATCGTCGCCCTCTTCGATGCCGTAGATCGACGCCACGTTCGGGTGATTCAGCGCCGCGAGCACTTGGGCCTCGCGACGGAGGCGGGCAAGGCGCTCGGCATCGGTCGAAAGATCATCCGGAAGGACCTTGAGCGCCACATCCCGGCCGAGCTTGGTGTCCCGGGCGCGGTAGACCGCCCCCATCCCACCCTCACCGAGTTTCTCGATCACCTTGAAATGGGCGAATGCCTCGCCGATCAGCGATACCGACTCGGGGTTGGTCACTTCTTCCGCATCCAGATCTCTGTGCCGCCGCTGCGGTACTCGACATCGTCCATGAGTTGGTTGATGAGGAAGATGCCACGACCGTGGTCCGAGAAGAGGTTCTCACCCTTCACGGGGCTCGGGATCTCGCCCGGGTCGAATCCGCCACCGGGATCGCGGACGATGATCAACATGCCCTGGTCAATCTCGCAGGCGACGCAGACCTCGATGGTCTGCGATGCGTCGTCTCGACACCCGTGCTGCACTGCGTTGGCCAGGGCTTCGAGCAACGCAACTTCGACCTCGAACTCGTTGCCGGTCGCGCACTCTTGGGCGCCGACCACTTCCATGATCTCGTCGACTGCGGGTTGGATGGACTCCACATCGCCCGGAAGCTGAAAATCAAGTTTGAGCAGCAACCGATCGGGGTCAAACTCGCAGTCGTGTTTTGCGTTGTCGTTCATCGTGTTCTCCCACGGCCTGACCTGAACTCGACTCGTGATTCACTTCGAGCCGAGGGTTGTAACTGACTGAGCATCGTCTTTCGAAATGGTAACACCGACACCGGCGAACGAGTCGCGATCGAGCGCTTTGTCCGTCTATTTCAGCTTGCGGCCGATCACCAACTGATAGCCTTCGACATCGAGCGCGGAGCCTTTGGATGTATCAGCCGAGGAGGGGTCACCCGACAGGGCGACGTTCCACTGATAGAGATCCGAGAACGTGTCCTTGAGTCTCACGGTCAGACGTTCGAACTCACCGCTCAGGCCGTACCTGACCGCGTCTTCTTCCCGCGCCCACATGGTCACCGACAGAATTCGGGTCTGCTCTCCGGCGCCGGATACGAGGAAAGCCCCCAGACAGCCCTGTGTCGCTTCGAGGGCTGGACGAACCTCCTCTTCGAATCTGGTGGCAAACTCGACGAATGCGCCACGCCGCAACCGGACCGCCACCATCCTCACGTAGACTTGGCCCTGACCGACCCTCTCCAGAACCTTCTCGTCGGCCTCACCGGCCACGGCCCAGGTCTCGACCTCCGGCTCGATTCCGGTGAAAACCACCGCAT
>Ga0209344_10002309_pt1 | contig 21563 bp, 17 predicted proteins | sample Cruoilmetagenom6_FD_187293 | JGI IMG/M metagenome (GOLD analysis project Ga0209344, IMG submission 187293) | Oil polluted marine microbial communities from Coal Oil Point, Santa Barbara, California, USA - Santa Barbara Oil Seep Sample 6 (SPAdes)... | ecosystem: Environmental > Aquatic > Marine... | reverse complement strand
TGTAGCGGGGATTGCTGGCCTTTGGATTTTAGTGTGATCTGTGTCTTTAGATCTTTTATCGCACTTTCACTAAGGGCGTCACACTTACGCAGGCTGATTGCTGTGGGCCGATCAGGACGCGAAGTGCAAAACGCGTTTGCGGCACCCAGTGCCGTGGCTGCACCTGAAACCACATCCAAGCCACCTAAGCCATACAAATCATTGGCCATTATCATCCGTCCGGATGTGGTCAAATCAATAGCGGCGTTGGTGCCGATCAGGCGCGGTAGTCGCTGTGTACCACCCGCACCCGGTATCAATCCCACATTAACCTCTGGCAGGCCAAAACGGGTATTGGTTAGGGCCACACGGTATGCGCATCCCATTGCAATCTCAAATCCGCCGCCCAAAACTGTACCGTGCATAGCCGCAATCCATGGAACGGCACTGTCTTCAATCGCCTGTATGACATCGGGCAAATCGGGTGGTGCGGGGGGCGCATTAAACTCTGTCATATCACCGCCCGCAATAAACGTCGGGCCTTTGCAATATAATATCGCCACCTTAGCGTTCATGTTTTGGCATGTGGTAACTGCATCCAGCAAAGCTTGTCGCAATGCGGTTGAGGTGGCGTTAACGGGGGGGTTATTAACGCAAACAACCGCAATACCATCTTGGATGTCGGTTGTTACGATCTGTTCCACTTGGCGATAACCCTTTGAATCTTTAATAATTATTATTGACCACTCAATCACGCTATGCAAATTAATTTTTATTAATTGGCTCCTGCGGGGAACACAATTATGGTATTGGCCAATCAAAGATGCACAAACCATAATACCGCTGTAAGGTGGGTAGAATACGATGCAACCAAAGGTTTGACCATTATGTCGCTATACACGGTACAGAGTGCTGACTTACCAAAGGATGAGCAATGACAGATGCATATTTGTGCGAAGGATTACGCACACCCATTGGCCGGTATGGCGGCGCATTATCATCGGTACGCCCTGATGATTTGTTGGCAGGCGTTCTGCGCGAAGTTGTATCAAGCGCAAAAATACTGGACGCAGCAGCAATTGACGATGTGATCATCGGTTGCGCTAATCAGGCAGGTGAAGACAATCGCAATGTCGCCCGCATGTCCATCCTTATGGCCGGACTACCGACAACAATTGGCGGGGTAACGGTTAATCGTCTTTGCGGATCAGGTCTGGAAGCAATAGGCATGGCCGCGCGTGCAATTCGTTCAGGCGAAAATGATTTAATCATGGCAGGCGGCGTCGAAAGCATGAGCCGTGCCCCAATGGTAATGGGCAAGGCTGAAACTGCGTTTTCACGCAAAGCCGAGATATTTGACACGACCATTGGCTGGCGTTTTATGAACCCGAAGATGAAGGAACTATTCGGTGGGGAATCCATGCCGGAAACGGCTGAAAATGTTGCTACAGATTTTGATATCACGCGCGCAGATCAAGATGCTTTTGCAGTGTGGTCTCAGGAAAAAGCAGCACGGGCAATTGCATCAGGTCGGTTGGCGCAGGAAATTACACCTGTTGTAATTCCTCAACGAAACAAAGACCCGGTGGTATTCGATACCGATGAACATCCGCGCGTAAGCACATTGGAAAAACTGGCAAGCCTACCTTCGCCTTTTCGGGATGGCGGCTCTGTCACGGCGGGTAATGCATCTGGTGTGAATGACGGGGCGGCAGCGGTTTTAATTGCTTCAAAAGCGGCTGTAGAGAAATACGGGCTTCAGCCAAAAGCGCGGATAACAGGCACAGCTGTTGTTGGTGTTCCGCCGCGCATTATGGGCATTGGTCCTGCACCGGCTTCGCAAAAGCTGATGACCCGCCTTGGGTTAAGTATAACGGACGTTGATCTGATCGAACTTAATGAGGCTTTTGCAAGCCAGAGCTTGGCGGTAATGCGCCAATTAGGGCTTGCCGATAATGCCGATCTTATAAACCCGAACGGTGGCGCGATTGCTTTGGGGCATCCTTTGGGAATGTCGGGTGCGCGGATTGCCTTGAGCGCCGCGATTGAGCTGCAAAATCAACAAATGAACCGCGCTTTGTGTACCATGTGCATAGGTGTCGGCCAAGGCATCGCGCTGATGTTGGAACGTGTATAGCTAATATCAGATTAGAATATTGAAACTGTCGCGTATCTGTTTGTCCTGCGCTGCGCTTAGGTATTCCGGGTGGTGTGTATCCAGTATATGACGTGCGCGCTCATTCGCCACGTCCCATGCATCGCGTGCACCGTTTTCGGCCCATGTGCGTGGCTCTACCCGATCCGCCAGTGATGGATAGAAATAATCACGTTCCATTGCCGCAAGCGTGTGCGCCCCGCCAAGGAAATGTCCCTCGCCCAATGTCGCGTTACAGATAGCATCGAACCCAAGGTTTTCTTCATTGACCTCGATGCCACGTAGCGCGCGATAGGTATTTGAATGCATCTCGTCATCCAGAACAAAACCTTCAAAGCTTGCACCAAGAAGCGAGGCTGTCATACCCGAGCTTTCATAAATCAGATTGCCACCGGCCAGAGCAGCTGCAAGAGAAGTTATGCCTTTTTCCGCGCCATATTGAGCATCGATTGCCTTGGCGTCTGTCATTGATGAAGCCACGCCAGAAGGCAGGCCCAACCAGTTTGAAAGCTGCGCGGAGGCGGCATTCAGGACTGCGGTTTCACCGCTGCCGCCGGAAAATGCCCCGGTGCGTAGATCCACGACCAGCGGCCAATTGGAAAACACCATCGGATAGCCGGGCTGGATTGAGTGCACCATGATGAGACTGGCCAATGTTTCGGCCAATGATTGTGCCAAAAATCCCGCCAAAGTTGCAGGGGCCGTGGCACCTGCTTGTGCAGCAGTAATGCAAGAGATCGGGATATTATGCTTGATGCATCCAAACACCACATCTACGCCATCTTCACCATAACGCATGGGTGAGATTACCGGGCTGATATGGGCCTTTACAAACGGCCGCTTTGCAAATTCACCCTCACCCCCCGCTGCGATGTCGAACATTTTTACGATGGGGTCGATGTGTTCGGCTAATGTGAATGATGTGGCGGTGGGTTTTGTGGTGTTTTTCAGCAGTGCATAGGCAGTGTTAACATCAAGATCAAAGTTGTCTGGCACATCGGTTGCCACGCAGCAACGGGTGTACCAGCTGACATTGGCCAGAGTATCCTGCAGTCGGGTGAAATCGTGTAGATCCTGAAGCGTTGACGGGCGGTAAACTCTGCTATCCATATCAAGTGTCTGCACGGCCGCACCACCGGTTCCAAAATAGACCTTGTTGCCACCAACTTCAATAGAACGGTTTTCGTCCCGCCCATGTAGAACGAAAGTTTTTGCGGCCTTATCGATGGCATCCTCAACCAGTGCGCGTGGAAACAGAAACCTTCCTTTTCCGTTGTCTTGCGCACCGACGGCCAAAAGAGTTTTAGCCAAATTATCCGGAACGTCACCCATCCCGAGCTCTGCAAGCAAGCGTAATGCGGTTTCATAAATGCTGTTAAGATCCGTTTCCGAGAGGGGGCGGTATATGCCACCGATTTGACCGGGTGGGCAAGGATCCAATACAGGCTTAGCCGCACGAAGCGCCAATCGCTCTTGGCGGCCACCCCGTTTTATTTTTGAACTGCGTTCTTGTGTCATAAGTGACATCCCTTTTTGCGGCATTCTGCACTTGGAGTAACCGAGTTCAAGTAAGGTATAACAAGCCTTGATTAGATTTTTCCAAAAATAATATGATATGCTTCTGTAAATCCGAAACTGCATGTACCCGGTTGACCTGCCCCTGCAAGCTCTGCCCATTATGGCAAAAATCAAGTTGGAGTTCATTATGAAATCGCGCACCAAAGTTGTCGTTATCGGCGGGGGGATCGCCGGATGTTCCACGCTCTATCACCTTACACAGGAAGGTTGGACGGATGTTGTTCTGGTAGAACGCAATGAGCTAACCAGTGGCACCACATGGCATTCAGCCGCGCAGGTTACGAATTTCGGGATGAACCAGACGATGGTAGGGTTGAAAACCCATTCGATCAACCTCTACCAAGAGTTGGCGTGTGATCCTGATTATCCGATAAACTATCACCATGGTGATGGCGGGATACGTTTGGCCAATACGGAAGCACAAATGCAAGGGTATCGCCACTTTGCTTCTATGGCGCGTGGTATGGATGTCCATTTCGAGGTTATAGATGCTGCGGAATGTGCCCAGCGGCACCCGCTGATTTCGACAAGTAATCTGATCGGTGGATTATGGGACCCATTGGATGGCGACATTGATCCGGCACAGCTATGTCAGGCCTTGGCCCGACGCGCACGCAAAGCGGGGGCGGAAGTATATCGCAACACACCTGTGACGGCACTTTCACAGCACAAAGATGATACATGGACTGTGCATACGGAACATGGTGACATAGATTGTGACATCGTGGTCAATGCATGCGGTTATCGGGTCAATGAAGTCGGCGCGATGATGAACGTACATCATCCGGTTTCATCCATGGAACACCAGTATTTCCTGACCGAAGAGATCTCCGAGATCAAGGAAGCAGGGCATCGCATGCCACTGTTGCGTTGCCCAATTTCAGATTACTACTGCCGTCAGGAGAAAAATGGCCTGCTGATCGGTTTCTATGAACAGAATTGTAAAACTTGGGGTATGGACGGGATCGATCCAAATTTTGTGAATGCTCTTTGTCCTGATGATTTAGACCGTGTTACCGATGTGTTGGAAGGTGCATTTGAACGTATGCCCGCACTGATGAAAACGGGTATTCACACCGTGGTCAATGGACCTATCACATATACGATCGATGGTGCACCATTGGTTGGCCCAATCCCCGGAAAGCGAAACGCTTTTTGCATCATCGGTTTACGTGCCGGTATTGGCGAGGGCGGGGGGCATGGTTGGCTTTTGGCGCAGCAAATCGTGCATGGCGAGGCCTGCTATGATACGTGGTGTATTGATCCACGCCGTTTTACGGGTCACACCAATGTCGAGTTGACCGCACTAAAAGCCATTGAAGATTATCAAAACGAATTTCGATTTCATTTCCCGCATGAACACCGTCCGGCTGCGCGGCCGGCCAAAACAACACCACTTACACCAATACTTGCGGCCGAGGGTGCTGAATTTACCGTAGTGAATGGCTGGGAACGTATGGAATATGTAAAACCTGCGCCTGATTTCCATCCCTCATTATCGTTCCATTTTGATGAAACCTTTGACGTTATTGCAGGTGAAGTTGACAATGTACAAAATAATGTAGGCCTTTGCGAAGTGAATGGTTTCAACAGGTTTGAAATCACAGGCGCGGGCACACATGATTTTCTTGATCGTATGTTTTGCGGCCATGTGACACGCAAACCGGGCAAAGTTGGGTTGGGTTATCTATTGAACGATATGGGAATGATCAAGGGAGAGGCAACAATAGCTAATATTCCCGCGTCCTATCGCGGTAATGACAGGGTTTGGTATGGTTCGGCTGCTGCCGCAGAATTTCATGATATGGATTGGTTGCGTCAGCATATGCGCGATGATGAGGATGTGCATATCAAGAGCTTGACCAATGACCAGACAATTCTGGTAATGGCCGGGCCGAAAGCGCGCGAAGTGCTAACGGCTTGTAGTCGTGGTGATTGGAGTGCGGCTGCTTTTCCTTGGCTTAGTGTGCGTGAATGTTTTATCGGGTTCTCACCTGCCACAGTGATGTCCGTGAGTTTTTCAGGCGAGCTGGCTTATGAAATTCACGTCCCTAACGCCTCACTTGATGCGGTGTATCTTGCATTGCGCGAAGCGGGTGCTGCACATGGCATGAAGTTGTTTGGATCCCGTGCGGTAGAATCGATGCGCATGGAAAAAGGCTTCTTGCATTGGAAGGCCGATTTGTTGACCGAGTTTGATCCGTTTGAAACCGGATTGAGCCGTTTCGTGAAGATGGATAAGCCCAATTTTGTCGGTAAGAGTGCTTTAGAAGAGCGTTTGAAAGCGGGATCGCACAAGAAGCTTGTTAGCCTGAAAATTGATTGCACCCATGCGCCAGCTTATGCAGGGGCCTCTTTGATGGAGGGCAAGGAAGTGATCGGATCCATCAGCTCCGGTGATTGGGGCCACAGGGTCGGTTTGAACCTGGCGTATGCCTTTGTTAACCTGGACAAGTCCGAGATCGGTACTGTCATGGCACTGGATCATTTAGGGGATATGGTGCGTGCAGAGGTTATTGCGACGGGGCCGTATGATCCTAGCTATGAATGTATCCGCGCGTGACTTTGTAGCAAGTTTGTAATTTTCATTAATCCGGAAATTCACTGCATTGATATGTAGACTTTGCCAACCATTCAGGATTTATCTCAACGCCCCACCCTGGAATGTCAGTTACAGTTGCTTTACCGTCAGTGATCTCGAACGGGCTTCCCAAGAATATACCCTCTTGCCAAGGATAGTAATCCGCACCTTCGATAGCAAACTCCAAGTATTTGCCTGCGTTCGGGATTGCGCGTAATAAATGCATTGTGAACAGCGTTACCATCGAAAGATTTGCACAATGCGGTGTTACGGGAAGTCCGGCTTCAGCTGCCATTTTGACCACACGCATTGTTCTACATATACCACCCAAGTACATGATATCGGGTTGTACTATATCAACAGCGCGCATATCGATCATGCGTTTCCAAGTCGGTAAATCACAGTCCTGCTCGCCGCCTGTGACATCGATATCGAGTGCGTCTGTAACTTGTTTGGTTTGATCCAACTCCCAATAGGGGCAGGGTTCTTCGTAGTGGCAGAAATTGTTATCCTGAAGGATATGACCAACTTCAATTGCCCGCTCGGGTGTATAACAACTGTTGGCATCAATCAGCAAATCGACACTATCGCCAAGTTCACGGCGCATTGTCGGGATGATCTCTTCGGTGCGTCCCGGCCATTCATCCTGATTACGGCCCACTTCTGCACCTGCACGCATTTTAAATGCGTCAAAGCCTTTGGTATCACGCAGATGTTTCAAACGATCTGCCTCTTGCATTGGTGTGATATCGCGTTTCATCGAAGATGCATATGCACGTATAGAACCGGGCGTTCCCCCAAGAAGTTCAACAACCGGTTTGCCTTGTAGTTTTGCCCGTAAATCCCATATTGCTGTATCCAGCCCACCCATTGCACGGCGCAGATATGAGCCCGGGAACTTGTGCTCGCGTTCGGTTACCAAATCAAGCAGATCATCAAGATCCGTTGTATCCTGACCAAGTGTCCATGGGGCAACTTGCCGGTGCAGTACTGCAGCCGTTATATCGGAATGATAGGTTGAGACCTGTCCCCAACCCTGCAAACCGTTTTCAGTCGTTACACGAACGAACCCGACGCATTCGTTGCTGAAACTTTCGATACGTTTAATCTTCATGATAGTCCTTTCAACGCTGCAGATCTTCCAGAATTATATCCGCGGCTTTTTCTCCAACCATTATAGCAGGTGCATTCGTGTTTCCGGTTGGAATTGATGGAAAAATTGAAGCGTCTGCTACCCGTAATCCGCCAATTCCGTGTACTTTCAACCGTTCGTCAACCACTGACACAGATTTATCAGTCCCCATGCGACAGGTGCCACATTGATGAAATACAGTCCAACAGTTTTCGCGAATGATCTGATCCAATTGGGCATCCGTAGTGAAATCCGCTCCGGGGGAAATTTCGTGTTCAATAATTGCTTTCATTGCAGGTGTTTGGGCGATTTTCCGTATCAGCTTTACCCCTGCGATCATCAGATTTCGATCATGCTCCGTGGACATGTAATTGGGATGAATTTCGGGTGCTTCAAAGGGATCAGATGATCGAATTTGCAGATAACCGGTGCTGGTTGGCTTGCAAGGATTGAAGCCCATTAAAAAACCGGGAAAGGCGTCCGGTGTCATCAAAGGGCGTTTGCCGGCGGGTGCACGGGTATAGCTAAGCGGTGTAAAGTAAAGCTGGATATCCGGGCGATCTGCATTTTTAAGAACACTTGTAAACCCGCCACCCTGATTTAAGCTTAACGATAGCGGGCCTTTACGTGTCAAAAGATATTGCATACCGACACGTATTTTCCCCAGCATGGGTCGCAAGATTTGGTTCAGCGTTGGGACGGAAGAACGAAACGTATGATCAAAGCCTAGATGATCCTGTAAGTTACGTCCAACCTCCGGGGCGTTATGTACAACGGGGATAGCTAAATCTTTTAGTAATTCGCCAGATCCGATCCCTGAAAGCTGCAAGAGTTGTGGAGAATTTATAGCGCCGCCACATAAGATAACCTCTTGTCTGACGGTGGCGGATTTCAGTTTCCCATGTTGTCTGTATTCGACGCCAACGGCTTGTTTACCTTTCAATATAATCCGCGTAGCTTGTGCTTTGAGCTGAATATCAAGATTGTTGCGTCGTTTTGCAGGTCGTAGATAACACCGGGATGCTGACGCGCGCAGCCCGTTTTTTGTGGTAAGTTGATAGAGACAGGATCCATCCATTTTCGCGCCGTTATAGTCCGGATTATTTGGAATTCCAGCTTGTTCAGCCGCCTTAAGATAGGTCCGGCTAAGAGGATGTACTTGGCTAGATGTATCTTGAACAGATAACGGGCCACCTGCACCGCGCAGATCATCGGCGCCTTTGGACCAATCCTCTATTCTTTTGAAAACCGGAGCAATATCGGACCATCCCCAACCTGGCGCGGTTTGCCCCCAGTCATCATAATCATGTTGATGACCTCGGACGTAAACCATCGCATTGATGGAGCTTGAACCGCCCATAACTTTGCCACGCGGTATATAGATTTGCCTCTCACCCAACGCGGGATCGGGCTCAGTCGTATATTTCCAATTGACCTTTTTGTCATAGAATACTTTGCCGTAACCAATAGGCATTTGGATCCAGAAATTACAATCCGAGCCGCCAGCCTCTAGCAGCAAGACTTTAGATTTGCCATCTTCGGTCAATCGATTTGCAAGAACAGACCCGGCTGATCCAGCACCAATAATAATGAAATCATACTCAAACATATTAATGATCAGTTCTGCCTTTGCCAAACACTTGTGCCATTACCATTAAAACGGATGTAACCAAAACGCCACCTAAACCAAATGGGCCGTCTCATTCACACTGATGACTTTTATTGCATTTAAATCAAGAGCTTTTACACGCGATATAGAGCAATAATGCGGTATGAAATTCAACACCCCATCCAACCCAAGGGCATGGGCGAGTACAATGTTGATTGGAAATGCGTGGGTGAATACAACCACATTATGAATATGATTTGCTGCTTGTATTGTTTCGAATGCGGACAGAACAGATGCGACGAATTCCTTATGATCGCCGCCAAGATAGCCAATCGGGTCTGTTTGGAACTTGGCCCATTCCACTGGATCAGTCATTGTGTCTTCTGCGAAAACATAATCATTATCTCTGTCAGCTTCTGCCAATCCATCAAGCAATGTCAAATCCACCCCACAGGCGGATACCAGTGGTGCTGCGGTTTGCTGCGCGCGTTTTAATGGGCTGGCGTAGATCGCGGATATTTTCCTGCCCCCCAGGTACGCCGCAACGGTTTTTGAATGTGAGATACCTTGTTCTGACAAGCCGGGGTCAAACCCATTTGCACTCCGGGCTGGCTGGCCATGTCTGACAAGAAAGATTTGTGCCACGGATACTCCTTCTATATCCGCTCAATGGCAATAGCTATGCCCTGGCCACCGCCGATGCACATTGTTGCCAAACCGTAGCGTCCATTTATGCGTTCCAATTCTGCCATCAGTTTAACGATTAATATAACCCCTGTTGCGCCAACCGGATGGCCCAAGGCCACAGCACCACCGTTTGGATTAACCTTTGCGGGGTCAAGTCCGAGTGCTTTTGTTACTGAACAAATCTGTGATGCGAATGCTTCATTCGACTCGATGACATCAAGATCGTCCACAGACAGCCCGGTTTTTGTAAGTAGCCGTTTTACCGCCGGAATTGGCCCGGCGCCCATGATTTCAGGGGCAACACCGCCAAGGGCGTAACCCAAGATTTTCGCACGCGGTTTCAAACCTTGTTCTTTGGCTTTTCCCCCGTCCATTATCACGATTGCAGCGGCTGCATCATTGATGCCCGAGGCATTGCCGGCGGTAACGCTGCCATCCTTGCTAAATGCAGGTCGAAGACCGCTAAAATCGCTGGCAACGGCACCGTAACGTATATGCTCGTCTTTATCGAAAACCGTGGTTTTACCCCGTTTTACGCTTTCAACCGGCAGGATTTGACTGTCAAACCGGCCTTCTTTTTGGGCTCTTTCGGCGCGTTGATGACTTTCAAGCGAAAACGCGTCCTGTGCCTCACGCGATATGTCATATTCTTTTGCAATGTTTTCCCCTGTGATACCCATATGACCGTGGCCAAACGGATCGGAAAGAGCGCCTAATAACATATCGTTAAATTCCGGATTACCCAGACGTTTACCCCAACGCATATCTTGGGTCGCATGTGGCGCGCGGGACATCACTTCGGAGCCACCACAAAGCGCTGTTGTTGCATCACCGTCACGGATCGCTTGTGTCCCCGATACAATCGCTTGCAGGCCCGAGCCGCAAAGACGATTAACTGTCAGTGCAGGTGATGTTACGGGCACGCCTGCATTCACTGCAACAACACGTGAGATATATGCGTCACGTGTGTCGGTATGGATTACATGACCAATAAAGCTTTGATCGATCTGATCAGGAGCAATACCCGCACGTTTAATAGCTTCTGCGGCGACAAGGGTGCCTAATTCAGTAGGTGCAAACTCTTTCAAAGAGCCGCCAAAACTGCCGATAGCGGTGCGGACACCGTCCAAGATAACAACGTTAGTCATGTGGATATTCCTTTGGTTTCAAAGCCTGATAGACAGGTATTTTGGCGCATTCTATGTATCCTCAGAGCGGGATTCAAGGTTGCGGGCGCGTTTGCGCAACACAAATTTCTTGATCTTACCGGTTGAGGTCTTTGGCAATTCACCAAAAACAACATTCTTGGGAACTTTGAAATGGGCCATATTTTGGCGACACCAATCGATCACATCATTTGCGTCACAGATTTCTCCTTCGACAAGCTCCACAAAGGCACAAGGTGTTTCGCCCCATTTATCATCCGGTTTGGCAACGGCAGCCGCCGCACTGATTTTCGGGTTCTGGGTCAAAATCTCTTCTATTTCGATGCTTGAAATATTCTCGCCACCCGAAATAATAACGTCTTTGGCACGATCCTTGATTTCCAAAGAGGCATCTTCATGCATCACCGCCAGATCTCCGGTGTGAAACCACCCGTCTTTAAAGGCGGCCCGGGTGGCCGTTGGGTTTTTGTGATATCCCATCATAATCGTGTTTGATCGGATCTGAATTTCACCGACAATGTTACCGCCTGCTGCTATTGGTTTGGCGCGATTAATATCGCCCACCTGATAGTCTTCGATCATGGGGTGGCTTTGCCCCTGACGCGCAAGACGTAATGCGGCTTCCCCTTTAGGTAAACGCGCCCAATCATCCTGTATTTCGCAAATCGTTGCAGGTCCGTAAGTTTCGGTCAGGCCGTAAAGATGGACAACCTCGAACCCCATTTCCTCCATCTGCGCAATCACCGTGCTGGGCGGCGGTGCCCCGCCTGTTGCGATCTTAATTGTACTTACAGGGTGTTTTTTCACCGTTTCAGGCGCATGGATCAGCATGTTCAATACAATCGGTGCCCCACAGGTATGTGTAATCCCGGCAGTTTCGATCTGATCGAAAATAACCTCTGGCGCTATGTTGCGCAAACAAACATGCGTGCCGCCCGCCAAGGTTACCGCCCAAGTATGTGACCAGCCGTTGCAATGGAACATCGGCAGTATCCACAAGTAAACCGTATCCGCGCTCATGCCAAAAGATATCGTGTTGGCAACTGCATTCAGATAGGCCCCGCGATGGCTGTAAACCGCCCCTTTGGGATCGCCTGTCGTGCCTGATGTGTAGTTCAGCGTAATCGGTTGCCATTCATCTTTGGGTCGTTGCAGCGTGAACTGAGGGTTGCCGGAAGCCAAAAAATCTTCGTATTCAATCGGGCTGATTTGTGGTGACGGTTCAACGCAACTATCCGCGATACGGATGATATGAGGCTTGGTCTTCAGTTTTTGCAAAGCATCCAGTGCCAATTCTGCGAACTCATCGTCCACCAGCAAAATTTTCGCTGTACTGTGTTCCAGAATAAACGCCACTGTCGTTGCATCCAGCCTTATATTGATCGCAGACAAAACCGCCCCGATAGCTGGTACAGCATAATGCGCCTCCAATAGTGCAGGCACATTGGGCGCGATAACTGAAACCGTATCCCCGACACCGATGTTCAGGCTATCCAATGCAGAGGCAAAGCGGCTGACGCGTTCATGAAATAAACCATATGTAATTTGACGCACCCCATAAGAAATCGCCAACCGGTCGGGATAAATTTTTGCCGCCCGTGTCAGGAATGAGATTGGGCTCAGTGGCACATAATTTGCTTGTGTTTTTTGCAGCTCGCCTTGCAGGCCGTGCTTATCACCGATCATCATTGCCCCCATTCAAGGCTTTCGGGTTAACTTCGGCCAAACGGTTTTGTACGCAAGATAAAAGATGTTGTCTTGCCTTTGAATGACCTGCGGTGCCGGGTGCAAACGCGCCGGCACGAATGGCAGCCGCGAATTGCTTGTTCAGCGTCAAAAGCGTGTCAGAGTTGTCAGAAACATCCAAATGACCCAGTAATTCAGTAAGAGCCGCAATCTCGGCAGTCTCATCAATTTCATTTTTATCGAACTGCCGCGTGGCAATGCGCATTGCATTTGCAATCATGAGTGCGGTGTATTTCCTGTCGGCTGGGATGTATGGCAAAATTTCCTGTATGAAAGTCGACTCTGCAATTTTCAGTAGATCATCCGCTTGTGGTTTATCACGCATCGCTGTCCCCTTTCGTCATCTGCAAGATATCCAATTCCAACTCGGGCACGATATGGCGCGTCAAAGCAAGTTCCAGAGACGGTTCGCGCCCGGAAATATGGCGATCTCCTTGTTTCATGGCAATAATTGCCCACCGCATCGTTGCCATGACCTCCCAGTATAAAACCGCATTTTGATCAATTGACACACCAGAGGTTTGTTCATACCCAGCGTAAAAACCGGCACGATCACTAATGCCACCCGCCTCATTGTTAGCCGCCCCAAAACGCCAGCATTTGGCGCAAAACCAGCCGATATCTTGCAGCGGGTCACCCCAAGCTGCAAACTCCCAATCCAGAATGCCCGTCAGGGCTTGTTCGGTCACCATATAATTCCCTGTGCGAAAATCATTGTGACATAACACCAGATCCTTAACCGGTTCGGGTGCATTTTGTTCAAGCCAAAAGAGTCCCCATTCCAATGTGGGCTGCGGCATGTCGGTCGCATCAAGCGCTGCGCGGTATTCGGCAATACGGCTTAGCGCTGGGTTCGGGGTGGGATGTGTAAGAAAATCAAGTTCGGCCTGCCCGTATTTGGTCGCATGGATCAATGCGAGTTCCTGTCCCAAACGTTTGGCCAGAATCTTGTGCCCGCCACCCATCGTATTATTACGTACGATTTTATGGCCCGCAGCGGTTCCATCAACGCGGCGCATAATGAAAAACGGCTTGCCTATCCATTTTGGGTCATCCGATAACCATAATGGTTCAGGTACCGTCACACCTGCACCGAAAGCATGTTTGAACAAAGCATATTCCTGAACACGCGACAGACTGTCTTCCAGTGAAGATGTCGCATCGGTACGCAAAACGGTTTCCAACGGCAGCCCATTCACTGTGACATCAAGCAGCCAGTTCTGCTGGATGGCACCACCAGTCATCAATCGCAAATCGGTGATTTTAGCTGTTTTTACTTCGTCCAGATGTAATAAGTAGCCCTCAATTGCGGATTTTATTTCCATCAGACGTCATGCCCCCAAGACCAAAAGTCAGTGCGTTCATTCAGCAAATTTCGCGACAAGACCATTTTGTGCACCTCGGATGCCCCGTCAACCAATTTGGCTTGCCGTGCATAACGGTACATCCATTCCAGAGGTGTGTCCTTTGAATACCCCCGTGCTCCGTTCAGTTGTAGTGCGGCATCCACAACTTTGTTCAATGTGTCGGCCACCTGTATTTTTGCCATGGAAACCTCTTTACGCGCAAAACTACCTTGATCCAGCTTCCATGCCGCATTCATTGTCAGCAACCGCCCGATTTGTATCGACATTGCCGCATCACCGAGCTTGGTTTGTATTGTCTCATGATCGATCAGTTTCGCCCCGAAACTATCGCGTGTTTCAACGTATTCCAGTGCGATTTCCATAGCGCGTTTGGCCATACCAAGCCAGCGCATACAATGCGTCAGTCGTGCTGTTCCCAAACGAATTTGTGTAACTTTCAACCCATCACCAACATTCATCAGACGGTTTTCGTCAGGGATTTCCAAACCATCAAAGCTTAGCTCACAATGCCCGCCATGTTCTTCAGGTCCCATGATCGGAATGCGCCGTTCAATATTCCAACCTGCATCATCTGCATCAAACAAAAATGCGGTCAGACCTTTGCGGCTGTCGTCCGAGGTTCTGGCAATTAGAATGAAATGCTGTGCTCCCTTCGCCCCTGTTATGAACCATTTGCGCCCGTTGATTATCCATTTACCACCAGCTTTTGTTGCCGTTGTATAGGTCAGCGATGGGTCAGAACCGCAACCTTTGGGTTCAGTCATCGCAAAGGCAGATCGCACATATCCTTCGGCAATAGGGCGCAACCAACGTTCCTTTTGTTCAGGCGTGCCAACCCTGTTGAGGATAAACATATTGCCTTCATCAGGGGCGGCGCAGTTAAATGCGGCCGGGCCGAATATAGAGCGGTTCATCTCTTCATAACAAACGGCCATAGCCACAGTATTGATCCCTAATCCCCCAAACTCAGGTGACACTTGCGGAGCCCACATTCCTGCGGACTTTACCTTGTCACGCAAGGTGGCAAGGATATCTTCACGGATATTTTCGTGGGCATCGTAATTGTCTTTGTTCGCCTCCAACGGGATAATCTCTTCGTCAACAAAACGACGTATACGTTGGCGTAGCTTTTCTATTTCCGGGGTAAGTGTGAAGTCCAATATCTTATCCTATCATTGAGTGTGTGTTAAAGACTGCTTACCAAATGCCCGCCATCAACGGCGATAATTGATCCGGTCATGAAACTGGATGCATCAGAGGCCAAAAGCAGCAAAGGCCCGTCAAGTTCGGAAAGCTGGCCAAGACGGCGTTGCGGTACGCGCTTGATCAGCTCTTTTCCCGCTTCGGTGGCAAAGAATTCGCGGTTCAAGTCGGTTTCCATATAACCGGGCGCCAATGCGTTTACCCGAATGCCATATCTGGCCCATTCCAGCGCAAGTGATTTGGTTAACTGGATAACGGCGGCTTTGGATGTAGCATAGGCAGAGACACCACCTGCGACACGCATTCCAAGTATTGACGCCACATTGATGATACTGCCATTGGTTTGGTTTTTTGTCATGCGATGGCCAGCCTCGCGTGCAACAAACCAAACCCCATTCAGGTTTGTATCGATGACCCGTTCCCAATCTTGTTGTTCAGTTTTCAAAGCCGATGCTGTATGCGTAACACCTGCATTGTTCAGTACAACATCAGGAACCCCCAATGCTTCAATCGCCGTATCAAAACCGGCTGTAACGCTTTTTTCATCGCATACATCCATTTTGACAACGCACACTTTACGGCCCTCAGTCCGCAATTCATCCGCAAGTGTATTCAACCGATCAAGACGGCGGGCGGCAAGGGTGAGATTGGCACCATAGGCGGAAAATACACGCGCTGCATGTTGGCCCAACCCGCTGCTTGCGCCCGTTATCAGTATATGGCGCGCTGAAATATCAAATATATCTAACATTGTTTTTCTTTCATTTAAAAACCGAACGCTTGTTCGTTTTTCTACATTGCAAGTGCTTCTCTTTGAACGTTTAACCCAGCTCTGTCAGTGCCGTATCAATAATACCAACCGCCTGATCAATTTCACTTTCGGATATTGTCAGCGGCGGAGCCAAGCGCCAGACCGTATGCGGGCCACCAACCTGATTGATGTTCAGGCCCAACTCAAAGCAGCGTTTTGTCAGGGCCTTGATCAAATCATATCCCGGTTCACGGGTTTCACGATTGGCCACAATTTCCACACCCAAAATTAGGCCGTGTCCACGCACGTCACCAATGGCATTATGACGTGTTTGAAGTTCACATAATTTATCTTTCAAAAGCTGCCCGATTTTAGCAGAATGTTCAACCAGCCCCTCATCAAGGATCGTCTGCACAACAGCTAAACCAGCAGTTGCAGTAAAAGGGTCAGAGGCGTGAGATGTATAATGCGAAAATCCGTTATCCTTGGCCATTTGTGCTATTCTATCAGTGGTGATGACAGTGGATAATGGCAGGCCCCCGCCTAGGGTTTTGGACAGGGTGATAATATCAGGTGCCACCCCTTCATAATCAAAACCAAACATTTTACCGGTGCGCCCAAGACCCGTTTGCGACTCGTCAAAGATTAGCAATATGCCGCGTTCGTTACATTTATCGCGTAGCTTTTTCAAATAGCCCACAGGTGGCACAATGATGCCTCCCGCACTTTGCAACGGCTCAACAATAACAGCCGCCACTTGCCCAACGGAAGTTGCGTCGATCATTTCAAAGCCGAAATCAAGACAGGCCATTTCGCAGCTATCCAGCGTTTTACGCAACGGGCAGCGATAGCAATTTGGTGCGGGAATTGCCAGTGAGCCCGGCACCGCAGGGCCGTACCCCTTGCGGCCATGTGCATAAGTGGCCGAAGCAGCCCCTGTTGTAGTGCCATGCCAAGAGCCGGACATGCCGATGATCTCAAATTTGCCAGTGGCTATTTTGGCCAGCCGAATCGCGGCCTCATTGGCCTCGCCACCCGTGTTCAACAGCATGCCCTTGTTTAGAGGATCTGGCAAAAGCGCGCAAAGCTGTTCGATCAGATCAACCACATCGCGTGACAGCATGGTCGAGTCTAGATGCAAAACGGTTTCACCTGCCTTAGCCATGGCAGCGGTAATATTCGGATGGTTATGCCCGATTGTGGCGCACATTTGACCAGATGAAAAATCAAGAATTTCGTGGCCGCCTTCTGTATACAGATATGACCCTTTTGCCCGTACAATCAGTTCTGATTGAAAGTCACGGCCATAGTGCAACAAGTTTGTTTCAAAGGGTAGCGGGGTTTGTTCTTGGTTTGACATAATTAATCTCGTCGACCTGCGGCAACAATGTACCGGCATGTGGTCTCAGTTATATTTTGAAAAGTTACTTTGGATGGCAGGCCAAGTTCCAGACAATCCCCTTCCTGCAACACATTTTCAACCGTGCCCTCTGTCAGCATCAAACACCCGTCCAGAACCCAGATTGTTTGCTGGAACACCGCATATATTGCCGCGGGAAATGTCACTTTGGCACCAGCGGGCAGAGATATCTGTACAATTTCAGTCGGCCCGCCGGCATTGGGTGAGATCAACCGGCGTTCCATACCGGTTTCGGGATCAACCCATCTGGGTTGTTGATTTGCGCGAATAAGGTTACCACCTTTGCCTTCAGCGCGGGTAAGGAATGTCGATAAAGTTAGGCCGAACGCTGCGCAAAGCCGCCCTAACATATTCGTGGTTGGGCTGGATTCGCCACGTTCTATCTTGCTGATCATCGCTTTAGAAACACCAGAATATTCAGCCAAACCAGCTAAAGACCAGTTGCGGGCTTCACGTTCTATGCGCAAGCGAGATGCTATGTTATCTGATATATTATCCATTCGTCTCATTTAATGGACGGTTGTAGTGGTGTCAAGAGAAACGGGAAGCACGCATTGTCACATAATTGCTGACGTTAGACACTAAAAATCACAAATCCAAATTTTGAAAATAAATTCACCTCGCGGCTAAAACAGCAAACATAATTGGTTTAGTTCAAAACTAACGTAATTCAGGTGTAAATAGACAATTATCGGAAACGCAATGCTTGCAAAAACATAGATCTACAGCATAGAATCTCAATTAATATAAACCAAAGCAAGATTTTAATAAGGTTAGCTTCTTACTTTATTATGTAGACTGCTTGTATTGATTAAAATGGATCGGACAAAATACCAGACATGAATAATAAATACGTTATAGCCAAATTTACCAACTCAGGATTTGGAGACCATTTGTCATGTGTATTTGGAGCATGGTGGTATGCAAAATCAACAAACCGCACTCTTGTGATTGATTGGCGCGGGTCACGGTTTAATCCAAACTCAGGGAAGAATTGCTTTTTTTCATTTTTCAAAAGAGTGACATCACTCGCAGATGTTCCGGTTATCGCCGGAGATGATGTTGCTGATATGCAGTTTCCAGCACCATTTTATCCGGATAAATGGACCCCGAACAACATAAAGAAAATTAAACATATCCCGCATACTTCTACTGAGGTGCGGGATATTAATACTATGATTGAAAAAATCATATCGCATGACGAAGCCACCATAGTCATAAATCAGCATGTTCATCCGACACCGCCTAAGGCTGAAATGCATCTTCTGTTGGGGGATCTGGAATTCAGTGATGCTATCAAAGATTTAGCTGACAGGTTTACAAATCAATATCTAGGAGATGCTCCGGTGATTGGTATGCATATTCGCCATGGAAATGGTGAAAACATTGGCGCACGAGCTTCTTATTGGCTAGATGAGGTATCATTTATTCGGCAGTTGATGTTGAATAAACAATACGACATTCATCGACGTTCACCTGATAATGCTACTGCCAAAGGAGCTTACCACGATAATACGGCTCCTTCATTGACGAAACAGTCCAAAACATCACGGGCTGAACGGAATCTTTATAAAATGGCTGCATCATATGTGAACAGTCTGCATCAAGAGCCCGATTTTTCACACGCCAGTGTGTTTCTTTGTACGGATGCTGTGCGCGTTGAAAATGGCGTTCGCGAAAATCTTGATAATGTTTTTACATATCCAAAGCGAATGATTTGCGAAGGTAGTGGTCCACTACATCAAATGAAGCTAAATCACTCTAATTCCGACCAAGAGGAAGATACCTTTATACCTCTAGAAACCGAAATTGTCATGGATATGCTAATTGAGTTGGAACTCTTACGTCGTTGCAAGGCATTGGTATGTATCCCCAGCCAATTTTCTGTTATCTCTCGGCAATTGTTACCTGAGAACCGGATCTTTTTACTAAAACCCCCATTAAACAATCGGATAATTGCACGTCTTTTAAAGTAAATTTGCCGATTGCATGTGGAGTGTGACGTAAATATCTAATTACTGACGTTTAATTCTTTTCGCAGCCAAAAGAACATCTGCAAGTTCCGTAAATCCTGCGCCGCATTTATTTCTTGTTATGTAGTTTGGAGTTTCTTGAAGTTCAGCGAGATATTGTAAAACATTAGCGACACCTACTGATTTCTTTAAATAACCAAACATGGTCGCATCATTGGGGGAATCGCCGACAAACACGACATTTTCCTGTGTTTGGTCACCCTTGATATCAAAAACTTGATCCAGCATCATTAAGCTTGTTGAAAGTTTGCTGTGATCTCCAATCCAGCAATTTACATGGATTGAACTGATCTTTGCAACCAGCCCAGCCTGTTCGGCAATTGCAACGATCTGGTGTATTTTTTCACTTGAAAGTTGCGGTACGTCTTCTGCAAAATCTATCGCTAGATCGGTTAACCGATACTCCTGATCGGACGCCAGTGCTGTTCCATGAACTGTTGAAAGTATTTCATTCCCAATGCTCTGCAGCCGTGCATGATTTTCATAACGCTCGACACTGGATTGACGAAATTCACGATGCATGATTTTTGTATCGTGATCATATCGGAAATAAAATGCACCGTTCTCACCTACAACAGCGCTTACAGGCCACATTCTTGCAATGTGATCGCACCAACCTGCGCAGCGACCTGTCACTGGAACGACAAAAATACCAGCCTCTTGTAACCTCTCCATGGCAACATAGGCAGAACTGGTCAGTCTGCCATCCGTTGTCAAAGTATCATCAATATCTGTGAGAATAACATCAATGCCCGCAAAGGTTTCTATGGGCGAGGTAGATAGCTCTATCATTTTGTCTCCGTGCATGGTCTGAGGTATACTCATATGCCGATACGTTACTTTAATGGATTATGTAAGGGTCAAGAGCCGGTTGCCGTTTTTTTAATGACTCTGATAATACAAACCGGATCAGATGAACGGAAGTGTAGTTACGTTGCCGTTTCTCAATGATTTGCCAGCGCAAAATACAGTTACAGCCTGCCCATTATCCCAATATTTTCGCTCAATCATCGACAGGCCAACATTTTGCTTTAATCGCGGAGACCAAATAGCAGATGTAATTTGACCAACCTGTTGATTATCCACCATTACCGGCCAAGGCGTTGAACATACGGGGCAGGGAACTCCATCAAAAATAATGCCTCGCATTTCGCGTGCAACCCCTTCAGAAGCGATCTTTTGTAGAGCTTTAAGTCCTATAAATTCAACCGATCCATCAAGTGTGCAATATTTTCCCAACCCAATTTCCAACGGGTTATTTTCCCGCGTCATTTCATTACCATATGAAAATAAACCACCCTCTATTCGTTCGATCAAATTCGGGCACCCTGGTGTTATGTTATAAGGTTGCCCTGCATCCCAGATGCAATCCCACAGCACAGGCCCAAGTGCGCTGTCATTAAGGTAGATTTCAAATCCACCCTGACGGGAATATCCAGATCTGGCTATCAGTTGTTTGGTGCCTTGAAAGTCAAATATACCGTACTTGAAAAAGCCGATTTGTCGAATATCTTCGCCAAATAAACCAGCCAACAAATCCTCAGCTTTTGGTCCTTGAACCGCCAGTGGGGATACATCGGGTTCGCATATATATACATCCAGACCCGCGCCAATTGCCAAACCTTTTGCGTATAAGAGAACATCCGAGTCTGCAATTGACAGCCAGAAACGGTCATTGGCCAATTTCAGTAGAACCGGATCATTAATCAGGCCGCCTGTTTCGTCAACAATCGGGACATATAAACAGTGGCCAACGGCGGCTTTTGAAATATCGCGTGGTGTCATCCATTGAACAAGCTTTGCAGCATCTGGCCCCGCAATTTCAACCTGTCTTTGACATGATACATCCCAAAGCTGCACATGTTCGCGCAAATGCCAGTAATCTTGCTCAACAGTTGGTTTGAAGGCTTTGGGTAAAAGCATGTGATTAACGACCGAAAACCCACGTACACCCGCAGTTTCAACACGGTCTGTATAGGGTGTCCGCCGAATGCGACGAGACATATTCAATCCATCTGACATGAAGCAAAAATCCGGTTTTAATCAGCTAGACCACCAGACGGAATAACTGTTTGGTGATATAATAACAGGTATGTGGTAACGACCGGTTGTGTCCGGCATGGTAAAACGAACGACTACTTCTGACATAATCCGGT
>Ga0209344_10002306_pt1 | contig 21614 bp, 19 predicted proteins | sample Cruoilmetagenom6_FD_187293 | JGI IMG/M metagenome (GOLD analysis project Ga0209344, IMG submission 187293) | Oil polluted marine microbial communities from Coal Oil Point, Santa Barbara, California, USA - Santa Barbara Oil Seep Sample 6 (SPAdes)... | ecosystem: Environmental > Aquatic > Marine... | reverse complement strand
ACTGACTCGAATGGTCGACATGGGCGTCATGCCCTACGCTATTGCGACGTCGGTCAGCCTGATCATCGCACAGCGTCTGGCTCGCCGCCTTTGCGGCAACTGCAAGGAAGTCAGAGATATTCCTCGTGAGGCGCTCGAGAAAGAGGGCTTCACGGCTCAAGAGCTTGACCAAGGCATCACAATTTTCGGCCCGAAAGAGAAGGGCTGCAAACAATGCAACAACGGCTACAAAGGCCGGCTGGGTATCTTCCAGGTCATGGAAGTATCCGAAGTTATGGGTCGCATCATCATGGAAGGTGGCAACGCAATTCAGATCGCGGACCAGGCGGTCAAAGAAGGGGTAGTTGATCTACGACAAGCCGGATTGAACAAAGTCAAGGACGGGGTTACCAGCCTTGAAGAGGTCAACCGGGTTACAATTGAGTAGTTAAATCAGGTAATTACCGCATAACGGATTTAAAAAATGGCTGAGACAGCAGTTGTAAGCAACACGCCGTTTCTCTGGGAAGGTACAGACAGGAACGGCAAGAAAATAAAGGGCAAGAGCCTTGCCAACAATGAGGCGAGCGTGCGCGCTGACCTTCGGCGTCAAGGTGTGGTCCCAACGCGCATTCGTAAGCAGCGAAAAAACATGTTTTCTGGCGGTGGCAAAATCACGACCGCCGATATCGCGCTGTTCAGTCGCCAGCTGGCTACCATGCTGGCCGCAGGCATCCCCTTGGTACAGGCCTTCGAAATCGTCGGCAACGGCCATGAGAATGCCGCCATGCAGAAGCTCATTCTCTCGGTTAAGGCTGACGTTGAGGGCGGTTCTGCTTTGGCAGAAGCGCTCGCGAAGCATCCACTCTATTTTGATGACCTCTTTGTAAACCTCGTCGAGGCCGGTGAACAGGCCGGTGCACTGGAGTCGCTGCTGGACAAGGTTGCGACCTACAAGGAAAAGACCGAGGCAATCAAGAAGAAAATCAAGAAAGCACTGACGTACCCGGCCGCCGTATTGGTCGTCGCCTTCGTCGTTACGACCATTCTCCTGATTTTCGTCATCCCGTCATTCGAGGACCTGTTCAAGGGCTTTGGCGCAGACCTGCCTGGATTTACAAGAATGGTCATTGACCTCTCCGCGTTTGTGCGAACGCAGGGATGGTACCTGGTCATTCTGATCGGTGGCGCCGTGGGGGCATTTCTGTACTTCAAGAAACGCTCGCGGAAGATGCGCCATTTCCTCGACCGTATGATGCTCAAGGTCCCCGTGATCGGGCCGATCATGCAGAAGGCTTCGATCGCCCGTTACGCGCGTACGCTGTCGACGATGTTCGCAGCAGGCGTACCGCTCGTCGAAGCCATGGAATCGGTCGCCGGCGCTACCGGCAACATAGTCTATGAAGAAGCGGTCCTGACAATGCGCGACGAAGTTGCAACGGGTCAGCGCCTCCAGGTCGCAATGGAAAACACGGACCTGTTCCCGAACATGGTCATCCAGATGATCGCTGTCGGTGAGGAATCCGGTTCGCTCGACGAGATGTCCGCCAAGGTCGCCGACTTCTTCGAAGAAGACGTCGACAATGCCGTTGACAACCTTTCCAGCCTGCTCGAGCCCATGATCATGGCGATCCTGGGCGTGCTGGTTGGTGGCCTCGTTGTCGCCATGTACCTGCCGATCTTCAAGCTGGGTGCGGTCGTCTAGAAGGCCTCAGGATTGATACAATGCGGCGTTCGGGGGAAACTCCGAGCGCCGTTTTCTTTTATGCTTGCGACAGTGCCGACGGAGTTTTCTGATGCTCGAATTATTCACGGAATCAGCACTGCTGTTCATCGCCGTTGTTTTCGCTTTCTGCCTCGTTATCGGCAGTTTCCTGAACGTCGTTATCTACCGCTTGCCCATCATGATGGAACGCGAGTGGCGCGAACAGTGTAAGGAAATGGCGAAATCGCCGACAACCACAGAGGTCCCTGAAGAACGCTTCGACCTGGTCGTCCCGCGGTCTCGCTGTCCGTCCTGTGGCCAGCTCATCAAGGCGTGGCAAAACATTCCCGTCGTGAGTTACCTGCTGCTCGGCGGCAAATGCGCCAACTGCAAGGAGTCTATTTCCGCACGGTACCCAGTCGTCGAGTTGATGACTGCTATTCTGGCCGCGGTGTGCGCCTGGCGATTCGGCGTCGGCCCTGAGGCGATCATGGCCATTGTGATGACCCTGGCCCTCGTATCGGTCTCCATGATCGATGCCGATACCCAGCTCATTCCCGACTCTATCGTGCTACCGCTGATGTGGATCGGGCTGGCGATGAGCCTCTACCACCCCGTGGCCGGCGCCGACACGCTGTTTATCGAGCCGCGTGATGCCATCGTCGGCGCCATGGCCGGCTATCTCAGCCTCTGGAGTGTCTACTGGCTGTTCAAGCTTGTCACCGGTAAGGAAGGCATGGGATATGGCGACTTCAAGCTGCTTGCCGCACTCGGGGCATGGCTTGGCTGGCAACAGCTGCCAATGATCATTCTCATGTCCGCCGTCGTTGGTGCCGTGATCGGTATCGCCATGATGGTGTTTCACAAGCACGAACGCAGTGTGCCAATCCCGTTTGGACCCTACCTCGCGGCCGCGGGCTGGATTGCCATGCTCTGGGGCGAGTCAATCAAGACTACCTATCTTGATTCGATGCTCTGAGTGACGCGGACGACCGGACAAGCCCCCTATCGTGTCGGCCTGACCGGCGGTATCGCCAGCGGCAAGTCGACCGTGGCTGACCTGTTCGCAGAGTTCGGTGTGCCGATAGTTGACACAGACATCATCGCGAGAGCGGTTGTGGAACCTGGCCAGCCTGCGCTTAATGAGATCCGTGAGCGCTTCGGCGAGGACATGATAGATGCATCGGGCCATCTGGACCGCGCGGCAATGCGCAAGGCGATCTTCAGCGACGAGACGGCCAGGCTCGATCTTGAAACCATAGTCCATCCACGGATTGGCGCCGAAACACGCCGACAGGCTGACAACGCAGGCGGCGAATACCAGCTCATCGTCGTCCCACTCCTGGTTGGATCACCGCTTAGAGAGTTCGTCGACCGCGTGCTTGTCGTCGATTGTCGGGAAGACACGCAGGTCCGGCGCCTGCTGGAACGAGATGCAGAAACGGTCGAGCAGGCGGAACGTATTCTTGCGGCTCAAGCGAGCCGGGAGGACCGCTTGGCGATTGCGGATGACGTGATCAACAACGACCACAGCCTCGAACATGTGCGCGACCAGGTCGTGGACCTTGACCGCAAGTATCGGCGCGAGGCCGGACGCTAGTCGGCTGCTTCCACTTCCGCACGCACGATTCTGCGAAACTCATGGATACTCTCTTCGATCACGTCGACACTGCCCAGGACACCGGCCGAATTCTCCTCGATCTGCCGCAGCGCAGTGTCGGACAATTCCAGTGCCTCGGCATAGTTTTTCGCGGTCGCCATCAGGCCTGCCATCTTCATGGTCGCGCTCGGCTCTGGATGCGCCGTTACAGACGCGACGAAATGGGCCATCGCTTCATCTGGCTTATGCCGCCTAAGTGCGGTGAGGCCGCTCAGGTATTGAACATGTGACAATGACAACGATCCGGGCGTAAGGCTGTCATCGTTTGCCAGGATGGTCGAGAACAACCGCTCCAGTTCAGTGGTCCCCATTGCAAGGCACTGTTCAAAAGCCAGCGTATCGATAAACGCCTCGTACAGTTTGAGGTAACGTGCGTCGTACGTCAGCGGCGCCAGCCGGTTCACCAGGCTGTCCATGTCGTGCCCACTGAGCTGTCGCAATCTGCACCGAATCAGCGCGCGATTCACCTGTAGCATTGGAGCGCTATGCTGAATTGTCGCAGCTGCCCGGTCGACGACTGACATCGACGCATCGTAATGGCCGGCATTAAAGAGGTTGCGCGCATACAACACCTGCGCTCGAGCCGAATTGGGAGCCTTGTGGGCGGATGCTTCGATCATGCTGTCATAGTCCGACCAAACGGTCGCCGAGTACCGTGTAAATCCACCCAAGGCCAACAAGATAAGGGCGCCTGTCAGGAAGGCCTTCTTCCGATCGACTTTGGCATCGACGAGAACGATCAACGGCAAGAACAGAAATGCGGCCGGGACATAGTTTCGATGTTCGAAATACAACTCGAGATTCAGGACTGTCGATTCAAGCAGGTGATATGCATAGAAGAACAATATTGCAAACGCGAGCAACGGTAGTTGCCGACGTTTGAGCACTGCCAGGGCGACAACACCAAAATGAAAAAGCGCCGCCACCAGGGTCGTGACTGGAGAGAGTAGACCGGTGGATTTGACGATATGGTCCTGAAATACGCCAGTCGTATATAGCTTGGGAATAAACCAGTGCTGCAGGTAGGTCACAACGACGCGCGGTTGCGTCAGGACCCGTTCAAAGAGGCTGAATTCCCGAGCTGGTGCCGTCTCGAAAATATCCGCACGGAGGAACGACTGCGCGAGATACGCGATTATTAGTGCCGAAGGCAGCACCAGGAACAAACCAAACCAGCGTTTGTCGATCGGTGCCGCTGATTGGGTAGCGGCGGACAGAACCGTCAGTTCAAGAACGAGCACAAGCATTGGCAGCAATGCGCCACTTTCCTTGCACAACGCACCGATGACTGTGAATCCAACCAGGCCGACGGTCATTACCGCATACGCCATGACCTTGTTCGATGGCAGCAGTGCACGACCATAAAGGTACGTAATGAGGCCACCGGTTGTGAACAACATCGCCAGCTGCGTCATTCGCTGTACGACGTACATCGTCGTGGACACAAGAAACGGATGCAGCATCCACGCAGCAGCAGAGAAAAACGCAAGCCATGCGGCACGCTGCAAATCGAATCCAAGCAGAATCAGGATCTGCCGCGTCAGGATGCCGAGCAGGATACCGTTAGCAAGATGAACGATGAGATTCGTGCGCTTGAAGCTCCAGGCTTCGGCCGGCCAGTTATTCGCATCGACCAGGAAACTGAGCATCGCCAGTGGTCGGCCCGTCGGGCCGGACTGTCCGCCCAACACGAAGGCCTTGAAAGTACCCCAATCTCGTACTCCGCCAAGATCGCCTAGCGAATCCAGCACACTGAAATCATCAAGGACAAAAGAGCCCTGTAGTGCCGGCCAGTATGCGACAACGGTCGCCAACAGGCCCAGCGCCCATGTAATGGCCAATATAGTCCGGTTGCGGTAACTCGCAACGCTGTCTTGCGCTGAATTCATGGTCAGATCAGGATAGCCTAAATTGACCAGCATTCTAGCCCGCCAGCCAGCGCTACCGATACGAGCAAGTTCACAACGTCGCCGGGCCGCTATTTGCCACTCGCCCTTCCGTGACGCAGAATAGCCGGATGGCAAAACCGGCCAGTGAAATCACACCAGAAGCGGCAGCTGCCGTGATGAACTACGAGCAGCCGCTGTCGGAGCGTATGCGTACGTTCCTGCGCCTTGAATTCCTCTACCAGCAAGCTTTGTACAACGGTGAGAGGGACACTGATTGGGCCACGCGCGCAACAATCGCGACACTCCTGGAAATCCTGGCCATCCTGTCGCGCGGCGACGTTCGCAGTGACGTACACAAGGAACTCGACCACCAACTCGGCGTGCTGGAACGATTCCAGAGCAAGCCGGGCGTCGATGGCGGCCGGCTGGACACCCTGATTCATAACCTGGCCGCCAGCCGTGATGAACTCAGCCATATCGGTACAGCGTTCCTGCAGCCTCTCAAGGATTGCGATTTCCTCAACGCGATCAAGCACCGCAGTGCGATACCAGGCGGCACTTGCGAATTCGACCTGCCCGAATACAGCCATTGGCTGCGACAGCCTCATGAACGCAGGCAACAGGATATGAACAAGTGGCTGGGTGCGATACGACCGGTTTGCGACGCTGCGACCGAGTTGCTCTGGCTGATCCGGGAAAGTGCTCAACCGTCAGAGAAAATGGCAATTAACGGCATGTACCAACACAACATGCAAAAAGCCGGCAATTGCCGGCTGCTGCGAGTCAGCCTGCAAGGCAAGAGTATGCTTTTCCCCGAGATCAGCGGCAGCCAGCACCGGTTCACGATCCGCTTTCTTGAGTGGTCAACGATCGACAGCCGCGCAGTCCAGACCGGCCACGACGTCCCGTTTGAGCTGTCTATTTGCTAGTGATTCTGCTGTAGAGCTTCTACAACAGGTACATCGGCCGGGAGCAATTCGCTGGCATCGAGACTTTCCCGCGGCACCCAGCGCAATTCCTGACCTTCGCGCCCAATAGGGTCGCTGTTCCAGTCACTCACGAGAAAAAACTCGATCATAACCGTGCGATCGTCATATTCGTGACGCAGATTCATGAAGGGAGCGCTAACGGTCACCTCGATGCCCAGTTCCTCGGCAAGCTCTCGAGACAGGGCCTCTGCTGAGGTCTCACCGGCTGCGATCTTGCCACCCGGGAACTCCCACATACCATCGAATACACCACCGCCGACGCGCTCAGCAATGAGCACCCGGCCGGCAGAATCGCAAAGAATGCCTGCAGCGACGTTGAAGTGAATCATGCGAGGTTCGCGATCAGTTCAGCTTGCCGTGACACTGCTTGAACTTCTTGCCTGACCCGCAGGGACACGGCTCATTGCGGCCAACCTTGCGGCCGTCGCGAACGAACGGTGTGGGCGCTTCAGCCGCGGTCTGTTGTTCACCGCCTGCCTGGTCGCCGCCCAGCGCCGATGCTTCGGCATGCTGGAACTTCATCGCCTGTTCCTTCTTGCGGCGCGCTTCCATCTCGGACAGGTCTTCCTCGCCCTGGATGCGAATACGCGACAGGATACTGATCGAATCGTGTTTCACCTGTTCGATCATTTCACCGAACATCTCGAATCCTTCGCGCTTGTACTCCTGCTTGGGGTTCTTCTGTGCGTACGACCGCAAGCCGACACCCTGGCGCAGGTGGTCCATCGCCGCGAGATGCTCTTTCCAATGGAAATCGAGCTGCCGCAGCATGATCTGTTTCTCCACACCACGCATCAGCTCGGCACCGATATCGCCGACTTTCTTCCCGTAGGCCTTGTTGACTTCGTCGATGCAGCGCTCACTGATGCCTTCGGCCGTCAGGGTTGAGTCCTCGCGAATCCAGCGAGCAACGTCGGCACGCACACCAAACTCGGCTTCGAGCGCATTGCTCAGGCCTTCTGCGTCCCACATTTCATCCAGACTGCCCGGCGGGATGTGCTGCTGCGCCGCACCTTCGACGACCTCTTCGCGAATCGCCGTAATCGAATCCTCGATCTCCTCGGCTTCCATGAGGTCGTTCCGCATGACATAGACGACCTTGCGCTGGTCGTTGGCAACGTCGTCGTACTCGAGGAGGTTTTTACGAATGTCGAAGTTGTGCGCTTCAACCTTGCGCTGCGCACGCTCAATCTGGCGCGTCAGCAACTTGCTTTCGATCGCTTCACCTTCACGCATACCGGCGCGTGACAACAGGTTCTTGGTCCGCTCCGGGTCGCCGAAAATACGCATAAGCGTATCTTCCATGGAAAGGTAGAATCTCGACGAACCAGGGTCGCCCTGTCGTCCTGAACGTCCCCTGAGCTGGTTATCAATACGCCTGGATTCATGGCGTTCTGTGCCCACAATGTGCAGGCCTCCGGCTTCAAGGACCTCGTTATGGCGTGCCTGCCATTTTTCCCGGACGACGACTTCGTCGGCGCCGTCACCGGCTTTCTCCAGGTCGGCGTCGAAACTGCCGCCCAGTACAATATCCGTTCCTCGGCCGGCCATGTTGGTGGCGATTGTAATGGCCCCCGGACGCCCGGCGTTTTGCACAATAAGGGCCTCACGCTCGTGCTGTTTGGCGTTCAGCACCTCGTGCTTGATCTTCTGTTTGCCGAGGAACTGTGACAACAACTCTGACGCCTCGATAGACGTCGTACCGACCAATACAGGCTGGCCGCGTTCGCTGCAGTCGACTATGTCTTCGACGATCGCCTCGAATTTGTCTTTCTCAGTGAGATAAACAAGATCCGGCTGGTCATCGCGAACCATCGGCATGTGTGTTGGTATGACGACGACCTCTAGCCCGTAGATGGACTGGAATTCGAAGGCCTCAGTATCGGCCGTGCCCGTCATGCCCGACAGGTTATTGTACAGGCGGAAATAGTTCTGGAATGTAATCGATGCAACGGTCTGGTTTTCCTGGCGGATTGACACGCCTTCTTTCGCCTCGACCGCCTGGTGCAGCCCATCGCCCCAGCGACGACCTGGCATGGTTCGGCCCGTAAACTCGTCAACGATGACGACTTCACCATCCTTGATAATGTACTCGACATCTCGCTGGTAGATCGAATGCGCCCGCAGCGCAGCATTGAGGTGGTGCAGCAGGCGGATGTTTCCGGCGTCGTAAAGGCTCTCGCCTTCCTGCAAGAGCCCCGCCTGAGCCATCAGTGATTCAACCTTCTGGTGGCCTTCCTCGGTTACATGCGCCTGCTTCGCCTTGAGGTCGAGCGTGTAATCGCCGCGTGGCAGGAGCTTGCACTTCGCCGGCTTTTGCTTGCCGTCGACCAATACCAGGTCCGCATCATTATGCTCGGCCAGTGTGACGGCCTCGTCCAGCGGGAACTCCTGGTCATTGCGGTCGATCAGGACCACCCGATTCGCCGTAATCTCGTAGTTGGTGGGCTCGTCGGTTTCTTCCTGCGGGGTTAGCTTTGGAATCAGCTTGTTGATCTGTGCGTAGAGGTCTGTGCTGGATTCAGCAGGGCCGGAGATGATGAGCGGCGTCCGCGCCTCATCGATCAGGATCGAGTCAACCTCGTCGACGATCGCGAAATTCAGTTTTCGCTGCGCCTTGTCCTGGATTGCAAACGCGAGATTGTCGCGCAGGTAATCAAATCCGAGTTCGTTGTTGGTCGCATAGGTAATGTCAGACGCGTACGCGGCCCGTTTTTCTTCGGTCGTCTGGCCGCCCTTCGACACACCGACTGTCAGGCCCAGGAATTCATAGATCGGGCGCATCCAGTCCGCGTCACGCTGAGCCAGGTATTCATTGACGGTCACGATGTGCACGCCATCCGAGCTAATCGCATTGAGGTACGCAGGCAGGGTCGACATCAACGTCTTGCCCTCACCCGTGCGCATTTCGGCGATGTTGCCGTCGTGAAGCACCATGCCGCCGATTAGCTGCACGTCAAAGGGACGCAGGTGCAGGGTCCGGACCGATGCCTCGCGGGCAACGGCAAAGGCCTCAGGCAGCAGTTCCTCGAGCGTCTCGCCCTCTGTGTAGCGTTTGCGTAATTCTTCAGTCTTACCCTTGAGATCGCTGTCGGAGAGCGCTTGCAGCCCTTCCTCGAGAGAATTGATCGTCTTTACGACTTTTGAGTACTGACGCAGCAGTCGCTGGTTGCGACTGCCGAAAATACGAGTCAGGAATTTGGCCACGCAGGGCTCCCGGTCAAACAAAGGCCGCTATTCTAAGGTGTAGCGGCGCTATTTAGAATCCAATGTCGCGATTTATGGGCAATTTCCCCGAACACAAGTGGCCACCGCGGTATTAGCCGCAGGCTCTGAATCAGGGATTGGTGACGCTTATTTCGACGACTTGCGAATGAAATTGACCGGGTTTACCCGGCTGCCATTACGCAGGACCTCGAAGTGCAGGTTCGGACCCGTTGCACGGCCCGTCTTGCCCATCAGGGCAACGACCTGCCCTTTCTTGACTTCGTCACCGACGGCGACGAGGTTTTCCGAATTATGTGCGTAGCGCGTCGAGTAGCCGTTGCCGTGGTTGATCTCAACCATGACACCGTAGCCGTAGCGATCGCCCGACCACGTGACCACGCCTTCGGCGACCGCGACAATCTCATCGCCATGCTTACCCGCGAAATCGATACCGGTGTGATTGGCCGGTTTGCCCGTGAACGGATCGGTCCGCTTGCCAAAGTAGGAAGACAACCAACCCGACTTGACCGGCCTGCCCTGTGGGTAAACGCGCTCGTTCAAATTCTGGTTCATTAGAACCGCTTCGAGTACGTCAAGCTTGGCTTCGCGATTCGTCAGCTGGTAGTTGAGCGACGTCATGGCATCGAGAACTTCAGGAACAGCAACGCTTGAGCCCGCGGCCATCGGCTCTTCGGGACCACCCAGTGCCGGGTCTGAGTCAAAATTGAATTCAGCCGCGTCTATGTCGGCCATTTCCGTCAGGCGTCGGCCAACGGCGTCGAGACGTATCATGCGCGCATTCATCTGGGCGATGCGAATAGCCAGCGCGTCCAGCGTGTCTTCATTGCCCTGGCGAATCGCGGCAATGTACTCGCGTTGGACATCGAGCTCGCCCGTTAAATCGCTGAGCTCGGCCGTGCTGACGCCCGATCCGGTGCTCGCGGAATAGATGTAGCCACCGGCGAAGCCGGCAATCATGACGACAAGCGCGATAGCTGAAGCAGCCAGCCCGGCTATCGGGCCAGACAGGCTCAGCTGACGAGGTTTACCGAACCCCTTGCCGAAAAATACAACGTTCATCGAGTATGCCCCGGATGCGCTTGTGTCGTTATCTGGTTGTTCATGCAAGCTGCTGATCCACGGCAAATATCGCCGTGCTCGCTTCTTCGCGTTGTTCTAAACTTGCAGTTCCTGCTCACTTCGGTAGCCCCGCTGCCCTGCTTTTTTCACAGCGCCGGTGGTTTTGCGTCCCCACTTTGCAGCAGGTTTGCCTTTATCGTGTGCGACAATATGCATAATGTCGGAATCCATTACAAGGTCCTGATCCGCATGGCTGACTTGAGCAGCCAGGTACCGGACAAAAGCGCTAACTGCGTCACATTTTTATGGCCTCAGACGAACTGAAAAACCTCTTAAATCCCAATAGCGGCGGGGAGTTAGGTGATATCGTCCGGCGGGCCCGGGAGATGGGCGAGCTGACGCACATTCTGAGCAAAGGACTCCCCGGTGAATACGCCGGCGCGATTGTTGCGGCCAACCTCCGCGAAGACGGCGACCTCGTGATCATCGCGGCCTCCTCGGCCTGGGCCAGCCGGCTCCGCTACGAGACCGATTCCCTGCTCGCGACAGCCCGTGATGCTGGACTCAGTCCAGCTTCTTGCCGGGTTCGGGTCACTCAATCCTGACAGAATTTCATGTGGGAACGAGCTTGCTGCCTCCCACAGGCGAGTTCACTCCGGCAGCGTCAAAATCTGCCTTCGGAATCGTGCCGTCGCTTGTCACGTCGTCGTCGAGCAGCCGGCTGCGGTTCCCGGAATGCAATTGCACGCGCCTGGAACGCGTACTCGATCGTACCCACCATCCACAGAAAATAGCCGATTAACTCTATGAACTCTTCAACGGCGAGTTTGATGACGCGCTGGTAGGCATCGCCCAGGATGGACTCCCACAAAGGCTCGTGGCCCACAAGCCAGACAAAAGCAAACAGGATTACGCCGCCGCAAAACAGGAACGTCAGGCCAGGTGATGGCCAGATGCGCGCCAGCGCGATTCGTAAACGACGCCGCTGCCGATAGGTATAGGCCATGACCAACGCCGCAACGATCACGACCAGTACCTGCCAGAGGTTGTCGATCAGGAAGCGGTCGAAAAAGTAATCGAGTTCACGAATCAGGAAGACGAGCGCCATGCCACCGAAAAGAAATGCGATCGGTCGCTGTGACGGGCAGTACCGGGTGACCCAGCCCATGATGACGCCGCACATACCAAGGATGATCGCCTGGATAATTTCAACCGGGGAGTACTCACTGGTGCCTAGCACGTCTCTTTCGTCGACCAGGACGTGAAGCTTCAGGCTACCCGGTGACGCAAGCTCCATTTGCGTCAGCGCCCACGTTACGAACGCGATGCCAGCAAAATAGATGAGGTAACGAATCCAGACCATACGAGACTATACACCGCGAACCGACGTCAGGCCCTTAGCATAAACGTCGGCTTGTCCAACGCATCAATAAGTCCGTGACTCACAAGAAATTCGCGGGCGTCCTCAGCATCCTTCTCGAACCAATCACGCGTGTTGCCGAGCCGGAAGCTGTAACCCCAGCTATCCATGTCGACCATGAGGCGGTCGCGCCCGACACCGTCGATAAAGTCACCCAGCACGACCTGCAAATAACACACAGCGGACTCCTCGAGGTCGTCTCCACCGGCATCGCGATCGAGACCATCGCGTCGCTGGCTATCCATGCAGATAACATGGCAGGACTCATGCAGGAACGAATGGATGGGCGTGTCCGCCCGCACGAACACTGACCGCCCCACCACGCCGGCTTCCGCATCGCCCCAAAAACTGCCTGTGATCGATGCGTCGTCCGCCTGCAAAACCAACGCCAGCCCGAATCGCGCGAGCAATGCTTCCAGCTTGTCTCTGCCTGTGTCGCTGACCGTCAGGACGTCGGTCAAAGCGTGGATATCTGTTTCAGCACAATTCGGACGAGGTCATCGACGATCGCCTCGCGCAGCAATTCTTCCTCGCGAGCCTTGCCCAGTACGAGCGTCGAGTCATAGGTGTAATCGCGCGTCAGCGTGAGTGTCTGGAACTCAAGCAGGCTCGATGAGCCACCATCAAGCGCATACTCGACCGTGTAGAAAACCTCGTACTCGGTCGGCACGTTGCGTGCCGACACCGACAATACGCGCTGGTCGGTTTCATCGAACGAGATCGTAAAGGTCGCCGTCGCATCCGCGGCGCTGTCCACAAGATCGACGCCCGCCGACTCGAACCTGGAGCGCAGTTGCCGATAGAACAGGCTGTGCCGGTCATCGGCATCGATATACGTGCGTTCCATTTCTGCCGGCGTTGTGAACGCCCCCTGCAGGTGAAAGCCGCAACCCGCGAGTAGCGTCAGCCATGCATATGCCGCGAGTCTATACAACAATATTCACCAGGCGCCCGGGCACAACGATGACCTTGCGAATCGCCTTGCCGTCAATGAAGCGCTGCGCGTTGTCGTCCGCGATTGCGAGCTTCTCGATGTCGTCCTTGCTGGCATCGGCCGGCACGGCAATGCGTCCGCGCAGCTTGCCGTTAACCTGCACAACCAGCTCGATCATGTCGAGTTCCAGCGCTGCTTCGTCAAATTCCGGCCAGCTTCGGTCGATCAGGGCTGTTTCATGACCCAGCTCTTTCCACAATGCATGGCAGATGTGCGGCGTCATAGGCGACAGCATCAACACGACGGCCTCGAGCGCCTCGTGCTCGACCGCTCTTCCTGCATCCGAGTCGTCATCAAACCTGTTGACGGCGTTGAGCAGCTCCATAGCCGCAGCCACGGCTGTATTGAAACTGCTGCGACGGCCGATGTCGTCGCCTATCTTGGCGATCGTCTGGTGCGTCTTGCGCCGCAGTGCTTTCTGCACATCGTCGAGTGCCGCGGGATCCAGTTTGGCGACCGGACCGCCGGCAGTATGATCGACAACGGCATGCCAGAAGCGCTTGAGGAAACGGTAGCTACCCTGCACACCGTCGTCCGACCACTCGAGGGATTGCTCCGGTGGCGCCGCAAACATCATGAACAGTCGGACAGTATCGGCACCGTACTTGTTGATGAGTTCCTGTGGATCGACTGTGTTGCCCTTGTTCTTGGACATCTTGGCGCCGTCCTTGAGCACCATCCCCTGCGTGAGCAGGTTGGTAAAAGGTTCCGACACGTCGGTCAGGCCTTCGTCGCGCATGACACGCTGGAAGAAGCGCGAGTACAGGAGATGCAGGATCGCGTGTTCGATGCCACCTGTGTATTGGTCTACCGGCGTCCAGTACGCTGCCCGCTCATCGAGCATCGCAGTGTCGCTGTCGGGACAGGCGTAGCGTGCGAAGTACCAGGACGATTCGACAAACGTGTCAAAGGTGTCGGTCTCGCGTCGAGCGTCCTTGCCGCAGTTTGGGCACGCGACATTCACGAATTCCGGCATGTCTTTTAGCGGTGAGCCCGTGCCCGTGACCGTTACGTCTTCGGGCAACACGACAGGCAGGTCCTTTTCCGGTACCGGCACGGCGTCGCAGTCATCACAATAGATGATGGGGATCGGTGTGCCCCAGTAGCGCTGGCGCGATACGCCCCAGTCACGCAGGCGATAGTTCACGCTCCGGCGGCCGCGGCCTGTTTCCTCAAAATGATCAGCAATCGCATTGAACGCTGTATCGAAGTCCATGCCGTCATAGTCGCCCGAATTGACGAGCACGCCTTTGTCGACAAAGACCTGGCTCTCGATGTCAATCTCGGAACCGTCAGCCGGAGCGATAACCTGCTTGATTTGCACACCGTGCTTCCTGGCAAACTCCCAATCACGTTCATCGTGACCCGGCACGGCCATGACCGCACCCGTGCCGTAACTCATGAGAACGAAGTTTGCTACCCAGAGCGGTACTTCGTCGCCGGTCAGCGGATGGATGGCGGAAATGCCCAGAGGCATGCCCTTTTTCTCCATCGTCTCCAGCGTCGCCTCGGCCGCATCGGTTTTGACACATTCCTCGATGAATGCCGCGACATCCGGATTGTCCTGCGCCGCTTTTGAAGCCAGGGGGTGTTCGGCAGCGACGGCCATATAGGTCACGCCCATGAGTGTATCGGGACGTGTCGTGTATACCGTCAATGGTTCGTCTTCGCCACTGACATCGAACGACAACTCGACACCTTCAGAACGACCGATCCAGTTGCGCTGCATGGTCTTGACCGAATCGGGCCAGCCCGGCATCCGATCCAGCTCCTCGAGCAACTCGTCGGCATAGGCTGTCGTCTTCATGAACCACTGCGGGATCTCGCGGCGCTCAACAAGGGCATCGGAGCGCCATCCACGACCGTCGATTACCTGCTCATTCGCAAGTACGGTCTGGTCAACGGGGTCCCAGTTGACGACTGAGTTCTTACGATAGACGAGCCCTTTCTCGAACATCCTGGTGAACAGCCATTGCTCCCAGCGGTAGTACTCCGGGCGACAGGTTGTTACTTCACGTGACCAGTCGTACGCGTAACCGAGACGGTCAAGTTGCACGCGCATCTCGGCGATATTCTTGTAGGTCCATTCGGCCGGCGGTACGCCGTGTTTGATGGCGGCGTTCTCGGCCGGCATGCCGAACGCATCCCAGCCCATGGGTTGCAGAACGTGCTTGCCTTGCATGCGGTGGTACCGCGCAATCACGTCGGAGATCGTAAATACCCGCACATGGCCCATGTGCAGCTTGCCACTCGGGTAAGGAAACATCGTCAGGCAATAGAACTTGTCCCTGTTCGAGTCTTCAACGACCTCAAAACTGCGGGCCTCATCCCAATGGCGCTGGGCTTCCTGCTCGATGATCTCGGGCTTATACGGGGTACTCATGGGTGTCGCTTTATTGTCTGGGTGTGAAAACCCGCAAGCCTATCAGAGGCTGGCTCGATTGCGAATCCAGAACAGGCCCAGAATTGCCAGGGACAAGCCGAGAATGGGCCAGTTGCCGGCCCCGGCGTAGGGGGTCAAACCACTGCGTGGCTGGATATTCGCGGTCATGAGCTCGGGCTCGAATTGTTTGCCGGTTTGCAGCAGCTCACCGTCGGCGGCAATGAAGGCGCTGATGCCGGTGTTAGTCGATCGCAGTGCCGGGCGGCCGAACTCGAGCGAGCGCATACGCGCGATGTCCAGATGCTGGTGCGGAGCAATCGAATCCCCGAACCAGGCGTCGTTACTCACATTGATCAGGACGCCTGCATCCGGGAGCGCGTACAGCTGCTCGGCGCCGTAGGCATCCTCATAACAGATGGCCACGCCGAATCGGGTGCCGTTCGCTGTGGTCAACAGTGGCTGTACCGCGGCCCCCTTGGCGAGGTCCGAATGTGGCAGGTTCCGCATCCTCATCCACTCACGCACACTCGGCGGCACGGGGAAGTATTCACCAAATGGCACGAGGTGGCGCTTGCGATAGCTCTGCCGCTCGTCCCCACCGATCAGCATGACGCTGTTGTAGATGCGCCCGTCGACGCTGCGGTCGAAGCTGCGTTCGAGAATGCCGAACAGCACACTTTGCCCGCTCATGCGCGCATCGGACTCGACCCGCGCAATAAAACTCTCGACCTGGTCACTGAGCGCGGGAATGGCGACCTCGGGCCACAGCACGATGTCGCTGTCGGCAACACTCAGCGTGGTGCTGTGGTAGTACTCCATGATCGGCAATAGCTGGTCGCGATCCCACTTCTTGTCCTGCGAGACACCGGCCTGCAGGATCGTCGCTCGCAAGGCCCGACCATCCGGTTTGGTCCAGTCGACGAATGTCAGCATGCTGCCGACAATCCATGGCAACAAGACGACCGCAATGCCAATGATTCGGCCTCGTGCAGTCGCGGCCATGAACGCTGCGATGACGGCCGCAGTGCTCAGCACAAGCATGAAAGACACACCATAAACGCCAAGCACCGGCGCCCAGCCCGCGAGCACCGAATCGATTTGTGCGTAACCGAGCGCCATCCAGGGAAACCCGGTCAGTATCCAGCTGCGCACCCACTCCACGAGAACCCACGCAGCCGGGCCGACAAGCACCAACAACCATGGCTCGCCCAGTGACAGGCGACTGGTCAGCCACCCGCCCACGGCCATGATCGTTGCCATGAGCAGCGCGAGGCCCACCATGAGCAGCAGGGCGATCCACAGTGGCGCCTGTCCGAACACGTGCACTGAAATGTAGATCCAGTAGGTGCCGGTGAGAAACAGCCCGAAGCCGTACCAGAACGCGTGGCCGGCCGCATCGCGTGGCGCAGCCGTCAGGCAAATGTACAGTAGCGGCAGAATCAGGATTGGGACCAGCAGTGACCAGCCGAACGGTGCAAAGGCAAATGTCGTTGCGGCACCCAGAGCGAAGGCGAGCAGGCGACTGAGCTTGGGCTTGTCCGCCGGTAACAGGAGGATGGGATGAATATCTTTCGCCACTGGCCTAGTCGCTCTTGCGTTGAACCTGCAGCGCATCGATACGCCGCTTGTCTGCCTTGACGACGGCAAACTCGAAACCGCCGAAATCTACTTTCTCGCCTCGTCGCGGCAAGCGGCCGAGTTCGTGCATGACGAGACCGCCGACCGTGTCGTATTCCTCGTCATCCAGTTCGCACTCAAAGTACTCATTGAAGTCCTCGACACGCGTCAGGGCCCGCACCGCAAAACTCGGCTTGCCGTTGCGGTCGCCGTCGGGACGAATGAACTCGGCCTCTTCGTCGTCGTGCTCGTCTTCAATCTCACCAACGATCTCCTCGAGGACATCCTCAATCGTCAAGAGGCCTGCAACGCCGCCATATTCGTCCACGACGATCGCCATGTGATTGTGGCTCGCGCGAAATTCCTTGAGTAGTGCATTGAGTCGTTTCGACTCCGGGATGACCGCTGCCGGGCGCAACAACTTGCGAATCGTCACCTCCCGAGCCGCATCCATGCCGAAGTAACGTAGCAGGTCCTTGGCCAGCAGAATCCCCAGGACTTCGTCACGGTCTTCGCCAATGACGGGGAAGCGTGAGTGGCCCGACTCGACGATCATCGCGAGGGTCTCATCGAACGGGTCGTCGATGTCGATCACCACCATCTGCGAACGCGGCACCATGACCTCACGCACCTGCGTCTCGGATACTTCGAGAACTCCGGTGAGCATGCTCTTTTCTTCGGCGTCGAGGTCAACTTCGGATTCGATGAAAGTCTGGATTTCGTCGCGGCTCCAGGGTTCGCCCCTGAACGCACGCCGAATGCGCGCGACCAGGCCGGGGGTGCCTGGACCGGTGGTACTGGGAGGTTTTTCGTTCATAGTTTCGTAATTCTATCAGGTCTCGACCGACGCTCGATACGGGTCCGCCAGCCCTTGTTCAGACAGAATGCCCGTCTCCAGCATTTCCATCTCGGCGGCCTCAGGTTCTGTCTCGTGATCGTAACCAAGCAAGTGCAACGTGCCGTGCACGAGCATGTGCGCCCAGTGGTCGGAGACAGCTTTGCCCTGCTCCGCGGCCTCATGTCGAATGATGCTCGCACAGATGACAATGTCACCCAGCGGCACCGGCATGTCGGCAGGAAGACCGGCGACATCACCTGCTGGAAACGACAGCACATTGGTCGGCTTGTCATTACCGCGATAGTCGCGGTTCATCGCGTGAATCTCATCAACATCGACGATGCGCACCGAAACCTCGGCATCATTATTGGCGCCTGACGCATCGACTGCCCGTGCGATCCAGGATTCGACTATGGGTAGCTCGGGAACAGTGTCGTCGTCGCAGGCGTTTTGAACGTCAACGTGAACGGTCATTTTCTTCGTAAGCTCTGACAATTCGCTGCACTAGCTGGTGACGTACGACGTCCTTCGGCGTGAAATTGGTGAACGACACGCCTTTCACATTCCGCAGGACCTCGGTTGCATTCTTCAGTCCCGACATTTGCCCGTTGGGCAAGTCGATCTGCGTCACGTCACCCGTGACAACCGCACGCGAACCAAAACCGATACGCGTCAGGAACATCTTCATCTGCTCGACGCTCGTGTTTTGCGCTTCATCGAGAATCACGAAAGACTCATTAAGCGAACGACCACGCATGAATGCGAGCGGCGCGATTTCGATCACATTGCGTTCAATCTGTCGTGTGACGCGTTCTGCGCCAACCATGTCGTACAGTGCGTCGTACATCGGCCGCAGGTACGGATCCACTTTTTGCGAGAGATCCCCCGGCAGGAATCCAAGTCGTTCACCCGCCTCGACAGCAGGACGGACGAGAACGATGCGACGTATCTGTTCGGACTCAAGTGCATCAACTGCGGCCGCGACGGCGAGATAGGTTTTGCCGGTACCGGCCGGGCCGATACCAAAAGCAAGATCGTGATCGCGAATATTGCGGATATACGCGGTCTGGTTTGCGCCGCGGGGCCGAATCAGTTTACGCCGCGTCTGGATCGAGACTTCTTCCTGCTCCTCATCGGTGGCGAATGCATCGTCATTTACGTCATCCATAAAAGACTCCTGCAACAGCATATGCACGCGTTCCGGGTCCAGGCTTTCCTCGCCAGTCATTTCAAACAGCCTGGACAGGACGTCGCCACCAACCTCGGCCGCGCCCGGTTGCCCGGTAACCCTGAAACGATTTCCGCGGCTGGCAATTTCGACATTGAGGCGGCGTTCGATTTGCCGCAGGTGTTCATCAAACTGGCCGCAGAGATTTGCGAGGCGGCTGTTATCGGCTGGCTCGAGGACTACGTCCCGAGAAATCTGGACAGCGTTCAAGATCTGTATTTGTAACCTCTGTGCAGGAAGCCGCCTGTCAGGACGACAGGGGCGTTGCCATTTGCGGCAAAAAATCTATTTAGGCAATAGATCATTAACTCCGAGACTACGCTGCAGCCTCTTTATTGGCAAGTCGGCCTTGCAGCGAATTGGGTAATGCTTCGGTAATAACAACATCAACAAAACCACCAATGATCGAGGGATCGGCGTCAAAATTTACCCAACGGTTATTTTCTGTCCGTCCCGAAACCTGGGCGTCGCTTTTCTTCGATAATTTCTCGACAAGCACGCGCTGTACGGTGCCGACCATGGCCCGGCTGATTTCCATCGCTTGCTGGTTAATGCGTGCCTGCAACAAAGCGAGTCGTTCTTTCTTCACAGCAAGCGGCGTGTCGTCACTCAGCGTCGCTGCAGGTGTACCCGGACGTGCACTGAAGACGAAGCTGAAGGACTGGTCAAAACCCATCTCGGCGATCAGGTTCATCAGCTGTTCGAAGTCCTTGTCGGTTTCGCCCGGGAACCCAATGATGAAATCGGAACTCAGGCTGATGTCAGGACGCGCCTCACGAAGCTTACGAATTTTCTGTTTGTACTCGAGAATCGTGTGGCCGCGTTTCATCGCGGCAAGAACACGATCAGATCCGTGTTGTACGGGCAGGTGCAGGTAGCTCGCGAGTTTTGGCACTTCGGCGTAAGCCTGGATCAGGCTGTCAGTGAACTCAACCGGGTGCGACGTCGTGAAACGAATACGATCGATGCCGTCGATCGCCGCAACGTAGTAGATTAGTGATGCAAGGTCGGCGATTTCACCGTCATGCATCGGGCCACGGTAAGCATTGACGTTCTGACCTAGCAGGTTCACTTCGCGAACGCCCTGCCCGGCAAGAGACGCAACCTCGGCAATCACATCATCGAACGGGCGGCTGATCTCTTCGCCACGTGTGTACGGCACAACACAGAAGCTGCAGTACTTGCTGCAACCTTCCATCACGGAAACAAATGCCGTCGGACCTTCAGCGCGTGGCTCGGGCAGACGATCGAACTTCTCGATTTCCGGAAAAGACACGTCGACAACCGACGCTGATTTCTGGCCGGCATCAGTAATCAGCTCCGGCAAGCGGTGCAAGGTCTGCGGACCAAAAACAACATCGACAAACGGTGCACGCTTCGTAATACCCTCGCCCTCCTGGCTGGCAACACAGCCGCCAACACCGATCTTGATGTTCGGGTTTTTCTCCTTGAGTGCACGCCAGCGTCCGAGTTCAGAGAACACTTTCTCCTGGGCCTTCTCGCGAATCGAGCAGGTATTGACGAGCAACAGGTCCGCGTTCTCGGGTGTGTCGGTCAGCTCGTAACCGTGCGACTCTCGTAACACGTCCGCCATTTTTTCCGAGTCGTACTCGTTCATCTGGCAGCCCATTGTCTTGATAAATAATTTCATTCCGGCTTCACTTGATAAGACCCATGCTCTCCAGTTTCACCAATATACGATGCGCGGCGAGGTCCGGTGAAATACCGATCGTGTCAATATTCATCTCGGGACTTTCTGGCGCTTCGTAAGGATCCGAGATGCCCGTGAACTCCTTGATCTTGCCGGCGCGTGCCAGGGCATACAGACCCTTGCGATCGCGCTGCTCGCAGATCTCCAGCGGCGTCGAGATGTGGATCTCAACGAAGCCACCCACAGGCTCGATCAGGTCGCGCACGTAGCGGCGAGTTGATGTGTAGGGCGCAATCGGTGCGCAGATGGCGATGCCACCGTTCCTGGTGATCTCGCTGGCGACGAAGCCGATGCGCTGGATGTTGAGGTCGCGGTGTTCCTTCGAGAAACCAAGCTCGCTCGAGAGATTCTTGCGCACGATGTCGCCATCGAGCAGGGATATCTGGCGGCCACCGATTTCCATGAGCTTGGACATGAGGGCATTCGCTATCGTCGACTTACCCGAGCCCGAGAGGCCGGTGAAGAACACCGTGAAACCCTGCTTGTGCCGTGGCGGGTGCGTACGGCGCAGTTCGGCAACAACATCGGGGAACGAGAACCAGTCGGGGATCTCGAGGCCCTCTTGCAGGCGGCGCCTGAGCTCGGTGCCCGAGATGTTGAGGACGCTATCGTCGTCGCTCGCTTCGTCAATCGGGATGTACTGCGCCTTGTTCTCGGCGTACACCATCATGCGGAACGGCACCATCGAGATATCCAGCTCGTCAGCATGCTCTTTCAAGAGTTCCTGTGCATCGTAAGGACCATAGAAGTCCTCACCGTTGGAGTCCTTACCAGGACCTGCGTGGTCGCGGCCGATGATGAGGTGCGTGCAACCGTAGTTCTTGCGGATGATCGCGTGCCACAGCGCCTCGCGCGGGCCGCCCATGCGCATGGCCAGTGGCAGCAGCGACAACAAGGTGGTCTGTTCGGGGTAG
>Ga0209344_10002305_pt1 | contig 21633 bp, 18 predicted proteins | sample Cruoilmetagenom6_FD_187293 | JGI IMG/M metagenome (GOLD analysis project Ga0209344, IMG submission 187293) | Oil polluted marine microbial communities from Coal Oil Point, Santa Barbara, California, USA - Santa Barbara Oil Seep Sample 6 (SPAdes)... | ecosystem: Environmental > Aquatic > Marine... | reverse complement strand
CATAGCTAATTGTGTTTCATCAAAAAAATACTGCAGTTGATAATCCTCATCAGAGGTTAAAATATCTTTTAATGAAACTTTACCTACCGTGGTAGAAATAAAAGGGTCTTTAAGTAGGTTCATTTGTCATCCCTTCTGCTTGTTGCTGGCTTTGTCCACTGACATATACCGTGCGCATTGCATACTTTCTAGCTACAACAGTTAGCTTGTCTCGTATTTGCAAAGTGGCAATATGGTTTTCACCTGGTACATCGCTAAATATTTGGCCATTACCATTATGCGTCTTAAGAGCTAATGCAGGGTTGCTTTCGTCAATTAGTTTGTCAAACAAAGGTCTTGTTAATGGGCAAGATTTTCGACCTTGAAACAAAGTAAACTTTGGAGACTTAACCGCCACTGCTAATTGCTCAATGAGTTCGTCATTGGCCGAAATAGCAAAGGTATGTTCACTATCGCACCAATATTCACGATAGGTGGGTTTAGTACCATTTTGAATTTTTCCCATGGGACTGCGGAAATTTTGTACGGTATGATAATCCACCATTTTTTCGCCAGCTTGATTGACTTGCACCGCAATAGACACTCCTTCAGACAGTTCGTATAAAGCGAGCTGGTCTTTACGGGGGATACCCAGTGCAGCAGCGAGTAAACCTATAATTGCTGAGCGTGTCGGAAAATGGTTTGCTTTGCGGTGTACATCAAACGTTTGTAAACCATAAGCTGAGAGCCCTTCGGTTTTCAAAATTAACGTTTTCATATTTTCATTCCTTGTTTTTTCTTCATACCAAACAACAAAACTAAAATGATAACTCGCTAATTTTTTTAACTAAGGTTACTTTTTCACTGTTGGCTGATTTAGTGATGTCGAAGGCTTTAGCTTCTGATTGCAACTCATAGCCATCAACCAAGTCTTCATAATGAGAGATTAAGCTTTCGATTGATGCTTCCATCACGTTCCCAGTATTAGGGATAGGTTTTCTAAACGCGTTAGCCAGGGATAAAGGTTGATTAGATTGTGTACACAATACAAAGTCAGCTTTATTGTGTGCGGCGAATGTTTTTTGCTTAGCAGATGGTGATACTTGAGCAAAGCAATTAACAATGGTGTTAATAATATCAGCAGTATCCGCCACTGTTTTTTTAATGTTACTTGCGAGTAAATCAACATTAATTGATGCATAACGATAAAACACACCTGAACTAAATTCATTAGTACCTATGTGGCCAGAACCTTGCTCGGCTAAGTCGTCACAAGCTGTAAACCAATCAACTTCAATGTCTGCACTGTGAGTGGTTAAACTATGTGCAACACTCATTGCCGCTTCAACATTGCGCTCTGGGCAACTTGCATCCATACGTCCCGACAACGCAACATCAGTTGTAGGTATTTGGACAATTTTTTTAAGATCTTTTAAATCGGTACCAGCTTGTACCATATAGATTGCTTCACGAATTGCTCCAATAGAATATGGTTGTACGGCGTCGAAAGTCCGGTGCTTTTTTTTGGTTTCTTTATCGGTTTCAGTTTTAATTTTAGAGCCCATATTCATTAAAACATCTTCAATAGCTTTAGCATCAAACTCAGGTAGTTTTTCAATACACAAATTCAATAGTTCATCGAATTTGTTCGTTCTAATAGAAACCTCTTCTACATTACTTTTATATAAATCACTTTGGCGAATTGCGCGTTTTAAACATTGGCTAGAAATACGGCTTCGGGTTGTTCCACCAAATACGGCTGTTTTTTGTAAGCCTGAATCATCGCGGTTCATCATTGATGATGGGTGAGAAATTAACGCATGAATATTAATAAATGTTGTCATTTGGTTGTCCTTAATTTTAATGGTTCAATATTTTTAGATGTATAAAATTAGTCTTGTTCGGCTAAAATAAATTCTTTTAAAAGCTGGCGCCTCGCGTGCTCTCCCCAGTATTGAGCTAATTTACCTAGGCTTGACAAATTAACGTTTTTACAGCGCACTAATTGCCGCTTTAAGTATTCAACTGCGTTATCGCCACTTCGTGTAATTTGAATAATTTGTGTTTCTTTAACGCCGGCTTTTAACAACGCAATTGCGACTGTGTCGGCTTCTGGGTCGCTAGATATATCAATCGAAACAAGTAAAAATAAAATACGTTGAGTTTGCGTTGTATCCTTTGCACCCGTAAACTTTAGTACCCGAAAATAGGCTGGGCTGTTAGCTAGTTTTGCTAGGTTGCTTCGCTTTAATTCAGCTTGGTCACCTTTTCCTAAACTTAAGTAGGCGTTATAAATTCTTTCGTACATAGTTATTCCCTTTGAATTTATTAATTAGCTTTAGCAAGAGACAATAGCCCCGCACCTGCATGCTTCTGTCGACCAACTCCCATGACTAATGCTTGGTAAATTTGCTCAGCGTTAGTTATTTGTAAAATGCCTTCAAAACAAGCATATCGACTATTAAACGTTTTTTGACTTTTAACCATGACTTTGTCGATAGATGTTACGTTGACATTGGCCCCTTTAAGCTTTCGATGTAGCCATTCAACTTGTTCATTCTCATCATGTATTTCAATGACTTTCTTACCTTTGCTTAAACATTTTGTTGGATAAGCTAATAACTTAAACTTATAAAACTCTTCATTGTTCAGTTGCGGGTTAAATGGTTTTGATTGCAACACTTGCGCTTTTTCATTGCCGCTAGGCGCAGTACTTGATTGCACCAATACCATCACTCTTTCGTTAGAAGATTGGTTTTCTACTCGAAACAGGTGATCACGACGGCGATTAGGCGTGTTTGGAAATAAGCTCCAAACATCCTTATGCTGTTGATAACTATCGGTAGCACTTAATGCCACCATGGATATGTACATATCGCTTCCTTCTTCAGTTAATTGTTAAGGTTTAAATTAGGTAAAATTACACCTAACTCTCCATATATCAGGTCTTTGTTGACTATGGCTTTAACACAATAAAAATCTGTATCTTGTTTACCTTTTGCATGTTTTTTAGCAATTGATACACTACTTTTTTCTCTGTCCTGTTGTTCTTTATAGTCACCACCATGGAGTAAATCGCCTTGTTCATTAAGCAGTACCACTGTTGCTGTCATTTCTCCCTCTCGGGTTAACAACGCACATCGCGGATCAACATCGCTTAATGGCTTAGAATCTAAAACGCTATACATTTTAGCTGTATAAGCCGAGCCATCTTGCTCTAGCTGATACTTTTCATATAACGTTGTTAATTCGGCAGGTTCGTCTTGGTGAGCTTGTTCTGCATGCACAAACTCAATTGCATGTCGGTAACAATCAGGAAAAATTAATGTTTGATGCTGAGTTAAATATTGCTCAGTTCGAAATAGAACACGTGTATTGCGATAAACGTAGCCACTTCCCTGATAGTGACTAGTCCAGATTTCAGCCTGCTTATTGGGGACTAACGTTATGAACGTTGGGCATTTAATTCTGTTGCTACGGGGTGAAAGTTCCGTATTTATTCGATTATGCCGCCATAACCGCCCCATTCGCTGAAATAAAAACTCAATAGGCGCTAATTGGCTAACCATAATGTCAAAATCTAAATCAAGCGACTGCTCTACTACCTGTGTCGCAACTAAAATCCGCCCTTTTCGAGGCGCACTTTTCCCATATGTTTGTAATATTGCTGACTCTATCCTAGCCCTATCACCAAAGGTAAAACGGGCATGAAATAAGTCGATTTCAATTTTCTGGTTACCTGCTTGTATTTTTAATTCGCTATACAGGTTTTGAGCATCTGTAACGGTATTGCAAATAACCCCTACAACAGCCCCAGCCATGGCATGGTTGAGCAATTCAAATTGTTGTTCTTTGGTCGGTAGTAAATCTTCAGTGTGCCAATTTTCTATCTTGACCGTTTTATTCATTAAGGTTTGGTTACCCGTATTTTCAAGCGTAAACTCTTGAGTAAAAGCATCTATATCAACGTGGGTAATTAAGGGATACTCTAAGCTTGTTGATTTTCCATCATATGATCTTAACAGTTTATTTTTTAGTGATAATGGCAAGGTTGCTGATAATAAAATTACACTAGCATAAGCTTGGTGCTGCCCTTTCAACACATTGTCAATTAAGGCATACATATAAGCATCAAAGCTGTGAATTTCGTCTAAAATCAACACAGATTTACGGGTGCCGAAAGATCGAATAAATTGGTGTTTAATCCCTAAAACACCCATTAATACTTGATCAACTGTTGCAACAGACATTGAACCTAAAAATGCGCGTTTATTTGATTGGTGTAAGAAACCATTTTCATCTGGAAATAAATACTTTGATTTTCCGTGCGCGAGTGTAATTGTACTGTCAGGAAAAAGTTTATTGGCGGCCGCACCAATACGATCAAATAGCCCATTCGCTGTAGCTTGTGTTGGTAATCCAAAAACAATACCATCTGCGAGGCCTTGCTCAATCAGCATCGACGCATAAGCGAGTGCAAATTCTGTTTTTCCAGAGCCTGTATCTGACTCAACTATTGTTAACCCAGTTTTAAGTGGCAATTGAGGTAATAATGTTTGGATTCCTCGAGGTTGGTATGGACTAAATAGAAAGTTGAACCCAGCCCCTTTTATTTTATTGAGCATTCCAGATTCAATTAATGCGATTTTCGCTCTCGGTTTTGTTTGTTGATAATAATCCGTTAAATCGCAAATGTTCGTTGTAAAGTTAGTGATTGAAGAACCCACCCAGTCTGCAACACTACATAAGCCGGCTAACATTGGTATTTCGTCTACGTCAGGTACAGCTTTTAACCCTGTCCAATTTAATGCAAACTCTATCCATTGTTTTCGCGCCAATTTATCCATTGCAATTAATGCGTCGTCGGCATCAGGATCAAGTAAATTGCGATCGATTGAGGTATCACAATAACCATGATGCCCGGCAACTGCTTTCATTGCTGCACAGTGATCATATATTTGAATAAAATGCAGGTAACCATGTGAGCCGTGGTTATATTTTTCTGGTTCAACTTCAAATTCGTCTCCTTGTAGTTGAACACGAATTTCCTCTACAAAATTTTGAAATCTAGCGTCGAATTTTCCTAAGTCATGAAGTAAGACATAAAATAAAATAATTGACCGAGTCTCTTGTTTTGTATGATTTAATTGACGGGAAATTTGCTTCAGTAAAAATGATGATTCACTCAGCCATACATCAACAACAGCCGCGACATCTAAGCAATGATAGGGTAACAGATGATAGTCAATACCATTTCCATCAGGAGATTTTTTGGCCTTACCCCAATATTTAAAATAACTTTTCATTAATTATTCCAACTTCCAATCGTTATTCATTTTTATAATTTTATTTTTCATTACTTTGCCTCGAGTCATATCACCATTCCATACTGTAAATTCACACAGTAGGGATTTTTAATCGGGTAAAATAAAATATGCGGCTGATTATTGTGTTAATTATCCCAAAGGTATTGTTTTAGTTTTTTCCGACAATCATCGGCTAAGATTATTTGTTGCGCAACACCTTCAGATCTATATTGATCAAGCCGCAGATTTAACAATAGGTAATTTACTAAAGCCGCACGACAAGTAATTAACAACTTACCTTGCTGCATCTGAAATTCTTGTTCGATACATTCTTTTTGAATTTGTGATAATCGGGTATCAGGTATAATTTCTAATTCTACTATCGTGTTCCAAGCTGTATCTTGTTCTAGCGTTACTGTGGCATTGCCTTCAACTACTGCTTTCGACTTGAATCGAGCTAAATTAAAGTCTCTAAATGTTTGTGATTTTTCATCAAAAGCACGAACATGCCAACGTGAACCGTCGTGAACTATAGTGTGCGGCTGAATGATACGCCCTTCATAATCAGGGTTGTTTAACGAAAGATAATCAACCTCTACTCTTTGGTGATACTGACATGCTGCTATAATTACTCTCATCAACTCAGGTTGCAGTTGCCTCTGCGGGTGCTTAATTTTTGTTATCGGTGTGATTAGTGAAACCGGTGATTTTTGCACCTGTTGACTTGTATTTGTACAATAGTTAGTGCTTTCGCTAGTCAATGCTTCAACATTCTCAGTTTCTTCTCCTTGTTTATACAGTAGTCTTTCAAATATGCTTATATAAGCATCAAACTGACAATCTGATAGTTTTGGTACAAACTTACTAGAGGGTTGATGTTTTTTCAGGTGGGCATTATAGGTAATATTCTCTGGGTATTGTTTGGTATAACTTTGCAGTGTCCTTTTCGCGGTATCATGACTAATATTAAATAAAACCTTTAAATCCCGAGAGTTTATAGCGCCTCGCCACTGCAATATTAACTCTAACGCTATATATCTTTTACTTTTATTCACCACTAACTCCATTAGTTATTCATGCTAAAATTTTTAAACTTTGTTATTAAAGCTTTCAAATATTAAGCCGCATACGATTAATACTCGGCCTGCAAGAGCCATTTCCTATCGTTAAGTCTATTTACGCGTTCACCACTCTCTCAACTGTTGCATTTCTTTCAATCGCCCACGTTGCGTGACCAACGCTTCAAACAAATCATCAATTGAGGTGTTATCTGAATTTAATCCCGGCAAAGCGATATTGGCTTCAGCAAAAAATCGTTTACTTTGCGCTGGCATGCTTGCTGTTGTTGGCTCTAAAACGTTTGCTGTAAGTGAAAAATCATGGATTATTGAATAGCCCACTGGCGCTTCATTTACTTCATACGTTTCATTTGATTTAATTAAGCTTTTTGAACTAGTGTTATCATTCAGCCAAGCAGTTTGCCACCAATGCTGAATTCTTTCTTTCGAGGCTTTTAATTTATGCTCTGTCGGCAAGCGATCACTTTTTTGATTGTTAATTTGGCTATCGGTAGGCAACAAATTCCATAAATCGTTATTAGGCCAACGGGCAAATGGCATGCTGTGATCAATATCGTACTTTTTCCGTAACGACTTTGCTGACCACACACACTGAATTTGCTCACTTTTAGGTAACTGCTGTTTAAGCTGTTCAAAGCGATTTCGTACTTCGGTTGTTGTTCGTTTAGGCTCTAACCAATTCAGTGCTTGGTATAAATGATATTGCTTTTCAGGCGATGAATATTGAGCATTGCCCGAATAACTCGCCATGGTTTTAACCCACTCACTCACAAGAACTGGTTCAATCCAGCAAGCGTAACGATTAAACGCTAACCATGTTGATTCAGGTAATGAGAACTCGCCCCATTGTTCAAGGGTTTGTAAATCAAGAAATAGACTGTCTTTGGCTTTAACGGTTTTACTGGCAATTTCAAATACCTTAGGACCGCTATTAGCCTCTTGATTAGGAAAGGTAATATAACGACAGGGCATGGTTTTAATATTACTGACTGCCGCTGAAATGGTTTTATGAAGTGCTATGGCATCTTCACCTGTGAATAAGTTACCAATACGGTAATCTGAGGCACTACGGTGCGTTAACTTGTGCCAACCATCAGCTTTCATAAAGCCCATGTTTGGGCTTTTACTCGGTGATTGAAATAACTGATGCGTATCGATTAAGTCTTTGTATTGGTGACACCAATAAAGTGCGACTAAACCCGCAGGTAAAATAACGCGATCACCAAAGGGTGATGACTCTCTTCGCAAAACAGCACCTGGGTGTCCATCGGCAATTCTTAGTAATACTCGTAACAAAGCCAGTTTATGAGTGGCTGCTTTACCATCATTAATCGCGACATGGCGAATAAATGGAAATGCGCCAGTGCCATCGTCTGGCATTTGCAACACAAGGGTTTGCCATGAAACGTGGTTTCTGCCAAGTTTATCAGTTTCTTTTGCTGTTGCGCACTTAGTAAATAGGCCAACATCAGTCGCTAGGCGTTTCAACTCATCAGCGCACACAATATGCATTTTACGCTGTTTAAAGTCGTCTTCGGTTTGGCCGTGGCGAAGTGAAATGACTAATTTACCGCCGGGTTTTAATAAGTTAGCAAGTTTACGAATTGAACGAGCACGAGCACTTTGCGGAATATGCATCCACACCGCACTTAACAAGATTAAGTCAAAGCTAACTTCTTGTTTAGTGATCACGCTTAATGAGGGTAAGGCATCATTGAGCCATTTTACTTTTAAGTCTTTGGTGACTTTAGCGCCTAATTCGGCAAGTTCAGTGGCAGGTTCAACCGCAAAAACTTGAATATTATTAGCAGTTTTATGAGTTTTTTCCGCTAGTTCGGCAAAATGCTTAGCATCGCGACCAGCGCCTGCGCCTAAGTCAAGAATACGGGCATTGGGGTTTTCGATAATGGCAGGTAAAAACTGTGACCAACTTTGGTGAACCTCTTCAAATGATTTTGACAGGTATTGCGCGGCAAGCGCTTTGGCATGTTCATTATAAAACTGAGGTGTCACTGCATCATCCTAAATACACTTCGTCCATAAACTCGAAATAATAATTTAAAGTTATTAATACCAATCTAGGTGTTAATATCAAAAAACCATTATGTACCAGTAAGATTGATTTACCTGCAATAAATTGTCAATCAGTCTTTGTTAAGTAATTAACTTGCTTAACATTAATCAATTTACTCAAGGTGATGTGTAACAAATTGTACTCACTGATTGCGTAAATTAAAGCCGCACTAAATAAGATGAAGCTAAACCATGAACAAACAAGCATATTTACAAAGCTGTTATCAGCAATTAGTGGCCGTTTTTGAACTTGCCAGCCAACACAAAAAAGATGATAAACAAAAATTTAGAACTGAGGGCTTTATGCATGCGGGTAAAGCCCTTGGCGTAATATCTCATGCAGACGCGGTTGCGGTGATGGAGCAAGCGCATTTTGATGTTTTTGCTGAAACTATTAGCGAGCGCCGCAGTAGAAAAGCCAGTTTAAAAGACGCTATTGCCCGTGGTGATGACGACTTTATTAATATTCCGGCTTATGAGCGCTGTAAAACGTAATTTTATTTATATTGAGTTAAAGGTGATTTCTTAGTAAATAACTGCTCAATAATATTTATAAGTAGATTGTTTTAAATGGCTTAATGACTAATAATACTGGGCAAATCAATACAAGCTAAGTAGCTGTTATTACTTGATATTGGTTGGTATGTAAATAATTTAACACTAACATCGACAATGGAGTTGTGATGCACAAAGGACAATTAACAAGCTGGATTGATGATAAAGGCTTTGGCTTTATTGAGTCGGCTGAGCTTAAGCAAGATACCTTTATTCATATTTCTGCCTTAAAAGAAATGAGTAGAAAACCCAAGGTGGGTGATTTCATCTATTTTGAAGTAGAACAACAAGCCAATGGTAAATCAAGAGCCATTAACTGTCGTATTGAAGGTGTTGCTTCTAAAGCTTTAAAAAGCAACAAACCACGAGTGTCGAGAAATTCTTCCGTACCCAAAAGCAAACTTATCATCATATTTTCTGTGTTAGCTATTTGCGCTTTTGCTTACCAACGTTTCAACGTAAAGACCGTGCATATTCCTGCACCGCAACTAACGTTACCTGAGGTGAAGTCATTACCCGCTCGCACAATGACTAAGTCTCCAGCGCGCTTTTCCTGTGATGGCCGTCAGCATTGTAGCCAAATGACATCTTATGACGAGGCGAAGTATTTTCTTCAAAATTGTCCGAATACTAAAATGGATGGCGACGGTGATGGCAAGCCTTGTGAAAGGCAGTTTGGTATTTTTTAACAGCCACTGTAATGCTAGGATTTTATCCCTTGCCTGTGCTAAAGTCAGGGCAAGAAAGTGGCTTAGCCTTCTCGCTTAGCAATAGCTTGAAATCTATAGCGATATTGAAAATAAAACTACAAATTGTTTTACATGGATAAAATGAAACCTAACTCTTGTTCGCAAAACACAGATCAGTCATCTATTCTTTGGCACGATTATGAGATTCAACCCGTAACCGGTTGATTTATCAAAATTAAATCAAAATAAAACAAAGTATGATGCACTTTATGATGCACACATCTTTAACGATTTACCTTTCAACGACTTACAGGTAAATCATCGAAAAATCAACACCTTGTATCATAATCACCTAGAATTATGAAACTTTGGCCGTTACATGAAAAAGCAACAAATTAAATAACCAATTATCTACGAATCTAACTGGTTTTTCTTCTCTAAATAAAGATCTAAAAGTCCAAATCCTAAAGCAGCTACTGATAACGTTTGTATATTTCTATTAGCTGATTTACACGCAATTAAGGCCGTTCCAACAAGCGATACAGTTAACGATGTTTTTAGCAAAAAGGAAATATAAAAGCGAGATAGCGTTTACTATTTTATTTTGAACATAATAAAGGCCAACCGTATTGGAGACGCCAGAGCCCTTCTATTGCTGTAGAAAATGGCATATATTCATATTCTTTTGCGAATGTTAATTCTGACCAAAGAACATAAGAAACTTTCCACCGAGACAGATCAGATAAAGAACTGCCCTTGATAGCCAAAGACCCCGTTCCGCTTCCACCTCGGTATTCTTCTAATATTCGCTCTCTAAGTCCTCCATGTCCTTTCTGACCTACCCCACCAATACCACTATATACTAAACGAAAATTATTAATTTTTACCTGGCATAATTCTTTAAGCTCTGAGTTTCTTGAAGTTAACGTTGAAAAATTAATAGAGCCTTTTTTTGGGCATGGCGTTGATTTAATTAAATCTTTACAAGAATAATCAGTATATATCCAATACATACCATTTTCTTTTGTAGCTGGTCCATCACAGTATTTAAGCTGTTTATTTTCTAATAACACACGTGCAAGCCGTGACCTTTGTAAGCAATCAATTTGTTCTATGACTTCTTGGTACATAACACTATACTTTTATTTAACGGACTAACTGTTGCAGCATAACACATCAATTATGCAAGTTAATTATAACCTTACACCAAAGTCTACTCACCACCCGACACCTCAAAGACTTCTTTTTTCGTTGATTTATCTAAATTCACATAAATCGATTGTTCAATCGCCCCATTGTCACCTAGCGGGTTTTTTAGAATACTAAGAAGGTAATTATCTTCCGAAACTTTATGCAAGCGGTATAAAAAGTATTTTTCTGTATATTTAGAGGCCGCACGTTTTTCATTTCCTCTGAGCTCAATTTCAACGCCATTGTGCTTACGCCCTTTAACTTCGATAAATCGAGCAATTTGGTCCCAATTTCTATTTTTATTATTCTTGAAGTTATCTCGTTTTTCTTCTGTATCAAAGCTTAGAATGTCACATCCAAAACTTTCAGTTCCAACTATCTGCCCAACTTTAAGTGGGTAACGCGCAGGATCAAAGTTCTCTTCTATTTCCATTACTTTATTCTCAGCAAAATCACCATCAGTAGCTTGGTATCCATTAACGTAGTTCATTGAGCCAGGTGACCCTGTAGTTTTTACTTTTACTCGTAATTTCTGTTTCGCCCCGCCAACTGGAACAGGAATAATAACTCGTGTTATCTCTAATGGATTCTTTGTTGTATCAGAGGAGGAAGGTACAACAGGAACGATTGGTTGTTGTTGCTGTTTTTGAGCGTTGTCTTTCTCTTGAGAAGTATAAGCTACGGGGTGTTTAATAACACCAACGTCAGGGAGTACGCCAAATGAGTCTTCAACTGAAGTATTAAACATATCCATATCAACTTCTTCAGCCTTATCCCCTCGCATCCTCTTTAGAAGGTTATTGCGATCTTTTGGTTTACAACGAAATATTCGAGCAAACTCCCCACCGTCAGCAATACGAAATATCGAAGCCATAACAGAACCAATTGTATCAGCGAGTAAATCAGAATCTGTTTCAACCATAGATAATGATTCAGCTTTGATATACAAAACATCATTATCAATTAGCCATGCCCAACTAGGTAAGTCATATGAAAAATATTTACCTTCATAAGTCATATCTGCATTAAGTTCTGAACATATGACAAGTTTTAATTTTTCTAATGAACCTAAATGCTGCTTTTGACTAGATTGAGATGCCCTTAATGATTTGAAATGAGGTTTTACAACCTGAAAGTATTCATCTATATTTTCGTCGGTGTAAGCTTCACAATGTCTTTTCAAATTCTGCTTAATATCTAATCTATCAATAGAAGTTACACCAAAAACACGTTTAACCTTTTCACTACCAACACGATGTGGAAGAGCAACAATAGCTAATCGATCTAATAGCTCTACGGGTAAACCATCTGAATCTGCATGATGTAAGTCTTCAATTTTGTAATATGCTGATATACCTGCCTTGGTCCCCCACATTTTTCCGGTATTTATAAAACGTTTTTTTGAAGCACCTGGTTCCCCTGAAGCGACTTCAACAGCATCAAGTAACCAGCGATATAAGCTTTGAGAATATTTACCACTTGGACGATTAACAGGAAACTCAAGTAACCTGTCATATATATCATCGATATTTAAATCAACAAGGCTTGTAATGACACCAGCTGTTCGCCACGCATCTGTAAGCTCCCTATCCGTAATAGAGTAATTTTTATAAATCTGAGCTGTAAATTTAGCAGGGCGGGGGAAAATAGATTCTATTGCCCGTTCGCCTACAACGCATTCTTTTGGCATTAATGATTGATTTTCTTTATTTTTAAGCCAAGCTGTCCCTTCTATTTTCCAAAGAATATAACTTGGTAGAGATCCAGAATAAGTCCTGTAATTTCTGTCACCAGATTTAATTGATATTAATGATAAATGCTTATTACTTGGCTTATTCCAATTGTAAAAACGTTCATCCTTGGATATCCAAGCAATGATGGAAGGATATTTATCGGGAATTAATATTTGCTCCAGTTTATCAACAGAGACGTAAGATTGAATTAATGTTGAAGCCTTTTTCAATTCATCTTCATCGACAAAAACATAATTATCAATTTTTACTGGATAATTAAGACCTGCAATAATAGATGTAAGAAAAGGCTTGGGTGAATCTTTAATCGTAAGTTCTCTAGGCCATTTCTCGACACCAAGCCACATTAAAAACTCACAAAATTCATTTATATCATCACTAACTTCAAAATTTTCTGGCGCTATTAATAAATTTCCGAGTGATATATCTGCATATAAATTTTGCATAATATACCCATGTTCTAAATACCCTTCCCCCATATAAAGTGACGATGCTTTGGTAAATGTGCCTCTTTGATTTGGTAGATTAAAATTAACGTTAACGGGAAAAGCAGGAAGCAGGCCTTTTTGCTGTTCTTTTTTATATAAAATATAAATTACATTAAATAATTCTTTCTCTATCTCAGATGTTTTTTCAGGTAAGACTTTCTTACGGTGCTTTGATTGAGTAATTAAATGCTGAAGCAATCGACCAAACGAATACTCATGTAAACCGAAACCTTTTAAAGATATTTGTAGCTCCCTTACGTCTTTTACCTCTAATTTTTTAATTAACTGCTTTTGCATTTCAATATCGAGAAACCTAAGTGTCAGCCAACTTGGTAATTCTTCGGGCAATGCACCTTTAGGTGAAATATAAACAGAAACCCTATCAGGTATAGGTTTACCATTATTTCCCAAAAATAATGAAGATGAAAATGCCAAGTCACTTATCTGGTGTTCTTTTAATCCACCAATCAACCTAACTCTTTGCTCTATTGATAAACTGGTCAATAAACACAATCGTTGTTTTAATACTTCAGCACTCATTTCTGTAACACCAACACTCTTAAACCATCGATGTTCAGCATTATTTGCTGGCGTCAAATCCTCAAACCCAGTGGTTGGCAACCAGCTATTTGAAGCTCCCTTGATCGTAAATGCATCATTCGGCTTCAGTGCACTCCCACCAAGTGTTGGGATTATTAATCGCTTTTTAGATGCATTCAGTAAAGCAGCGGGAAAATTTTGGTTAATTAGACTTGCAGAAAACTCACCAATTGGCATGACATTTCTAAAACCAGCTTTCACGCCTATAGAATGATTTACAGCTCTTTTTTCTGCAACTTCAGCAATAAAGTCCGCAAGGCAAGCCAATACAAATTTATTGCTTTCATGTTTAGTTATATTATTTCTATCTTGGGTTAACTCTAAGGTAGCACTACAAACTAGCGGTAAAGGTATCGTTATCTCGGTAGGGAAGTACGAAAATAATGGAGATGATTCAAGTTCTTTCATTGTTTCAACCTCAGGCACTGCAACAATTAGTTCGTAGCCATACTTATCATTTTGATCACTATTTAAATGCTTCTGAGGAACATCACCATGCCTTTTAAATACTTGCCAAATTCCAATAGGAATGTCATTTTCAAAAACCTTTGATGAATTTTTATCACCACTTTTAGACCAAACACGCTCTTTCTCATTTGGTTGTAAAAAGTGTAATTCATCTAGTGAGTCAACAAACAACAATATTTCAGGTCTTAATGTGCTCAATTGTTGTAATGCTTTTTTGTATATATCAGCATTATTAAAAGGAATAGCAATTGCGGTGGTATAGCCCTTACTTTTCCAATACAAACATTTCTCAGCTAGTTCATAACTGCTTTCATCGATAAATTGATTAGTATTGTTATCTTTAGAAAAACCAGGAAAGGGTAATACTGGTAAGACAGGGAAGTCTGTTTTTTTACTCTCTTCAGCAACTAGCTCAGCGAGTTCTTGATTTTCAGAAATTAGACTGTCTAGCTTCTCTTCAGTTACTTTTCGGCTATACGCTAAAGCTAAAGCACCACTAAATATAATAGGGCTATTAGTCCAATTTAAAATAGACCTGAAACCTAAGCCTTTACAACCAATAAATTTACGCACTCCTAAACGCTTTGGACTCAGATGAGCATTTTGTAGCGATTGGATGCCACCAACGGAAAATGCATTACCTGTATTGGCAATCACCATCCCATTGAGTGTTAATTCTATAACTACTCGACCTCTTTCGTTCGTATCTTTAGCTTGATCAGCTGCATTCTGTAATAACTCAAGAATCTCACGTCCTTCATAGTCAATTTTGGTTGCTCGCTCAGAACCATAGTCATGAATTAGGTTTACAGGCTTAGCGTAGTAAGAGTTTCGAGTCTTTGACTCTTCCTTCGTTAGCCAGTCATACCATTCATTACTACTTTCAGGAATCCAAGAGTTATCCATTATGCAATCATCTCCTTTAACAATTAAAAAGGCTTCACATGGAAGCCTTTTGTATATTTATACACGTTTAGTATATCTCTGACGTTTAGTGCGAGAGTATTAAGCATCTTCGTCTTTTTCTAAAAGTGCCTATTTTAATTTTTTAACTACTCCACATCAGCAAGAAGCTCAACAATTTCACTAGCCATTGTAGGTTGTCTGTAGTTATAACTTTTTATCGAACAAAGTTATACAAAAACAAATCATTTACTTAGTTAAATCAACTAAGTAAATGAATATAATCCAATTTTGTGGAGTTTATCTAGAAAAAATTAATTTAAGTGTAATTAACAGCACTTTTTATACGCAGACCAAACCAAATACCAAAAACAATACCTGCCGTACTTAACAATCCTGCAGGAGAAAGAGCCGGTAACACTAATAGTAATTGTGAATCATTACCTCCTAGAGCTAAAGAAGCACCAAGCCCCATAAAGGTCCCGGCAAAAACATGTGAATAACTTTGGTTTAAAGAAAATTTAATTAATATAAATATCTCGGCCGCAAGCGACCGAGTTTTAAAACAAGTCCAGCTGATCTGAGTTAATTTCTTTTCGATCAAGTTCTATCAGTTGGTCTTGAACATACTTTCTAATCGTTTCTTCGGTGGCATTCCCTATCGTTTCAACAAAAAAGCTTTGTGTCCACAACTTACCACCCCAAAAATATCGTTTTTTAATTTCAGGATAAATCCTGAAAAATTCACGAGCAGTTATGCTTTTAATTATCTGCATCACATCACTTGGGGATTGTTTAGGTATTCCCCGAATGAGCATATGAATATAGTCATTCGGTATCTCTAACTCAACGATATCAATATCGTAATCATATCCAATTTTTTGAATTATCGCCTTCATCGTTGCACGATAAGGCTCAACAAAAACTTTGTGCCGATATTTTGGTATCCACACGAAGTGATACATTAATCTAAAGACATGATGTGTATTTCTTTGAAGTTCCATGAGCAGAATAGTATTTACTGGGGTGCCCCCAGTATACACTATCCAGCACGGGGGCAAGCCCCCGAGATTTACGCTTCGCTAGTTAAATTTTTTAGTCCTCCATGCAGCCATAAACATGCCAAGCAGCAACCCCAAAAACAATAAATACCTTTCAAGTATTGGCCAGCTTGCTCAAAGTAGACACTCCACATCCTTGATTAAACGATGCTCCAATCCCAAATAGAATACCACCAAACGCAAACCATGCATTAACTGCATTTGCCTGCATAGACAAGGGAAAATTAAATGCGTAAGAAATTAATATGGCTACCCAGCCAAAAGAACCACTAAGAATAATGGCCAAGAGAAATTCAGGTTCACCTGCCTTCCATTCATTTACACCTCTTACCATACAAAGTCCCGATGTTTGAGCCAAGTACCCAAGTGAACCGACTAAAAATATAATAATTATCAAAACCATAAGAGCATCCATTTGTTTTTTCAAACTATTAAAGTATGGTCCAAATTACTAAGGTGTGAGTGAATTTATAAGAACTTCTGCTTTTTGGTAAATTAAATTGCCCTAAACTTAAAACTACTTCACAATTCTATATCCTCCAATCAATCTAAAAATCACATGTCAGAAAAAACAATTAAATTTGAATTCGAAAAGCACAACAAAAATAGTGTTCGTTACAAAGAAGTACCTGAAGATGGCATGCCACCAATTGTAGGCTCTATTTACATCCAAAAATGGTTTGCAGGCGATAGTAAGAATATTGAAGTGACTATTGAGAAGAAAGACTAACCATTATGGATACTGTCTGGCTCACCAGTAAAGAAGCACAAAAGTTACTTAAGGTTTCTGGTTGTGAGTTAATGCATCTTAGAGTGAGTGGTAAGCTAAAATTTAAAAAACAGGGTAATTCTTATTACTACCAAGTGAACCAAACGAAACCATCTAACAATGAAGTTTGTTGAATACCGCGACCATATAAAATCACTTAAGCAAGGCAAACAGTTACCCACTGCTATTTACCTGCATCGCACAGCTATTGATTCTGTATTACCGAACACTTTAGTTAATTTAGTTTTCGACAGCATAAAAAAGCTAAATATTACCGAACCATGGAATTTATTAAAGTTATATAAGCGTGACTTTAAAATTACCCTGCTAAATTACCCTGACTTTGATACATACGCCTACCCTGCACTTCATACAAGTATAACGATAGATATAGAAGAGCAAACAAAGCGTAAAGCCAACTATCAACAATCTAAAAACCCACCAATACTTCATCGCAAAGAAACCTTTGTATTAGCTAATTATCCATTAATAGAATTATTCAAAACGATAACCAAAGAAGGTGTAGAAATTGATTTATATAAAAACATCAAAACTATTGGTTTTAAACAGCAATGGCAAAAGCTCATCAAACGCAAAGGTTACCAACTTGATAATGAAGGAAGGCTTCTGCCTTTAGCTAAATTAACAGAGCTGCCAAATAACGCACCTTCAACACTCGCAAATGAGCCTAAAACCATAGCTAGGCACTTAACGGCTATAAACCGAGATAAATTATCAGCCCCTTTTCAAAAACTAGCACGCCATAACTTTTTAGACGGAGATTACAGTATTTTTGATTACGGTTGTGGCAAAGGAGATGATGCGAAAGAACTTGAAGCCCATGGGTTAAATATAAACAGCTGGGATCCTGTTCATAAGCCTGAGAGTGAAAAAACACACAGTGATATAGTTAACTTAGGCTTTGTTTTAAACGTAATTGAAGACATAAACGAGCGAACTGAAACTCTTAAAAATGCATGGCAATTAAGTAACAAACTATTAGTTGTGTCTGTCATGTTGGCTGGCTCAGCAAAGTTAGAGCAATTTACTCGCTATAAAGACGGTGTAATAACTAAATGGAACACCTTTCAAAAATACTATAGCCAAGCAGAAATTCGATCTTATATTGACCAAGCACTAAAAACTAAAGCGGTAGCGCTAGGCCAAGGTATATTTGTCATTTTTAAAGATAAGTCACTTGAAGAAGAGTTTTATCTAAGAAGGCAATACCAAAACAAATCAGAATATAACAACTCTGTTTGGCTGCAATTAACAACCAGGCCTTCGCCAGCCATAGCACAGTCAGAAGTACAAGCAAAATCACTTTACCAGAAACACAGCCAGATATTTGATGAATTCTGGCACCAGTGTCTACAACTAGGCAGGATACCCGCTAATGATGAATTTGAATGCAGTGATGGTATTCGGCGAGTAATTGGTAGCCATAAAAAAGCATTTGAGTTAATGGCTAATACCATGGAGATTGAAAACTTCAAACAAGCAAAAAAACAGCGTCGTAACCATGTCCTCGTTTATTTTGCTCTCAGCCTATTTGAAAAGCGTAAAGCAAAGTCTCACATGCCAGCAAGACTACAACGCGATATAAAGGCATTGTTTGAATCATATAACCAGGTGGTTGAACTAGCACAATCACTACTGTTCTCTGTAGGATCTCCTGAAAATATCAACGAAGCCTGTAGCCAGGCATTCCAAAAGTTTAATTGCGGTAAGTTAGTAAACGATAAGTCATATACATTCAACCAAGACTTACTTAACCAAATGCCAGCAGTTATTCGTGTATATGTTGGTTGTGCAATTCAGCTTTACGGCGATATAGATGACATTGACATGATTAAAGTCCACATTCGATCAGGAAAAGTAACATTACTGAAGTACGATGATTTTAATAAAAAATCGCTACCATTACTTACCGAGCGTACTAAAATTCGCTTGCTTGATTTAGATATAGATTTCTTTTTTTATGGTGAAGATTACCCATATGCACCACTGTACGATAAATCAAACTATTTACCAATTAACAGTGGTGAATACAAAAAGCAAAAAGTGTTTGAAAATAGAATTATTAAGCAATTAAAAGACTTACCACTGGAACAACTACCTGACTGGGATCTACTGCAAAAAATATTTGAGTACCAAGGAATTAAACTTAAAGGGAATAGATTTCATAAATTGGATGATTCTTAAGCAAACTAACGTTAAAGTGAGTATACAGCTATCAAAACACTGGTTTTACACACAGTGAAACGTTATTATTGGTGCCTATAATAATTGTATAATCACTCCAAAAAAACAACATAACGTAATAATCATTACGCTGCACTAACATTGACGTAATAATTATTACGTTGTACCATTGTGTTAATATAATTATTTAACGTTAGGTACGTAACTATGAATAACTCGCAAGATTCAGGCTATTGTTTTTCATTTCCCGCGGTTAGAGGCACTCAAGCTGGAAGACCTTTTTATATAGCAACCTGCCCGTTACGCACCATACCTAAGATATTTGTCTTCGACGAAGAAGAAGTACCACCTGAGCTCAGAGCGCAACGTAAACTAAATAAATCAAGAATACCTGCGATGGTGAAATATTTAGTCGATAACCCAAATGATTATGTTTTCTCTGCCTTAACAGTTTCTGTAGATACTACAATTACATTTACTGATAATGACCCCGAAAACACGCCAAATTTAGGTATTCTTAAAGTCCCTCTTGATGCACAAATATTAATTAACGACGGTCAACACCGTCGTAAAGCAATAGAAGAAGCATTAAAACAAAATCCTGACTTAGGATCAGATAACATACCTGTTTTATTTTTTGTTGATGAAGGCTTAACTCGTAGCCAACAAATGTTCGTAGATCTTAATAAATATGCAGTTAAACCCAATACTTCACTTTCTGATTGTTATGACAAACGCGATCCTAGTTCAGAAATAGCACGTTACCTTTCTAGCAATATCCTACCGTTTAAAGGTTTTACTGAAATGGAAAAATCTAACATTAGCTCAACAAGCGGTAAGCTATTTACATTAAGCGGTATTAAACAAGCGACCCGCTCTTTAATGGGTAAAGGTCCAAAAGAACCCTATACTGAACAAGAAATACAAGTAGCAGCCGAGTTTTGGCAAACTATTTATAGTGTCAGCCCTGAATGGAAAATGGTTTGTAATAAAGAGTTATCCCCTTCACAATTTAGACAAGAATTTATACATGCTCATGGTATTGGTCTGCATGCCTTAGGTGTTATGGGACATACCTTACTAACCGAGCAGCCGAATAATTGGAAAGAAACAGTAAAGCAACTAGAAAAAACCGACTGGCGCAAATCAAATGCAACATTCTCTAGTCGCTGTATTAATCAACAAGGTCGTTTATCAAAAGCGACTATCAATATACAATTAGTAGCCAATGCTCTCAAAACAGAACTTGGTTTAGCACTCTCTCCTGAAGAACGCGCATTAGAATTACAGGCATAAAAATGAATAACTTATTCAACGAAGAATACTTAGATGAAGAACAACTCGATTACGTAAATAATGAGTACTTTTCTGGTTTTAAACGATATAAAAATTGGCAGACATTACCGCCAAAATTAAAGCTTTATATTCCTAAGTATATTGAAGACAAAAACACATTAAAAAATAAAGTAGAGCAAAACACACAGAAATTAAAGTCGTTAATTAATATTGTCTATGCTTTGTTTTCAGCGATCGCTAAAAACGATAAAGTTGAAGACTGCATGCAAGAGTTAAGTACAATTTATAAAAAATTTCCAAAAGAAAAACAACTTAACGAACAGCAATTGGCAGCAATATCGAATTATTCACAAATTACTACTACACGCAATAATAAAGAGCTAAGAACAATTGAAGCTGTATTTAATGACTTAACATTACAATATCATAATACACAAAATACAGAAGCTCATTTAAGGCAAGCAGAAAACACCTTAAGTTTATGTACAAACTTGGCAAATCAATATATTGACGATTATGAAGGTATTAGCTACAAAAAAATCAGAAAATCTGCAACAGAAATTGAAAAAGAAGCTAAAGAGACTAAAGTAGACTTAAAAGAAGTTGATGAATTTAAGCAAATTAAATTCATCAGAAGTGTTCAAGAATGCGAAGCCTATTTAAATCAACAAACGTTTGATAACGATTCAGTTCCTGATTACAAACCCCATTGTAGTCAAAAACTCATTGATATTATTCATCGTGTTCACTCTGCTTATACTGTTGATAATCGCCCTTGGGTAATTGGCTACAGTGGTGGTAAAGATTCATCTGCTGTCGCAACATTAGTGTACTTATCTTTGTTAGCAATGGAGAAAGAAAATCGTACTAAAAGTATATATTTAGTCGCCTCAGATACTTTAGTCGAGACGCCAAAAGTTGTTGACCATATTGACCATTCACTAGAAGTTATTGGTAAGCAAGCTGAACGCGATGGCTTACCTATTACCACTCATAAAGTGCTACCTGAAGCTAACCAATCATTTTGGGCGTGTTTATTAGGTAAAGGCTACCCTGCACCAACTAAGAGTTTCCGCTGGTGTACCGAGCGGATGAAAATAAACCCAGTAAGCGACTTTATTAAAAGTAAAATATCACAACACGATGAAGTAATTGTTACCTTAGGATCACGTAGCGAAGAAAGTGCTTCACGTGCTCAGGTTATAGCAAAACATAAAATT
>Ga0209344_10002304_pt1 | contig 21637 bp, 17 predicted proteins | sample Cruoilmetagenom6_FD_187293 | JGI IMG/M metagenome (GOLD analysis project Ga0209344, IMG submission 187293) | Oil polluted marine microbial communities from Coal Oil Point, Santa Barbara, California, USA - Santa Barbara Oil Seep Sample 6 (SPAdes)... | ecosystem: Environmental > Aquatic > Marine... | reverse complement strand
ACCTGTTTGTAACGATGCTACTGATTTCTTTGCCATGACTTATATTATTTAATCTCTTTATGAACGGTCATTTTCTTAAGAATAGGGTTAAATTTCTTCAACTCCATTCTGTCCGGTGTGTTCTTTTTATTTTTGGTAGTGATGTAACGTGAAGTTCCAGCTTGACCAGACTCCTTGTGCTCTGTGCACTCCAAAATTACTTGTACTCTATTTCCTTTTTTAGCCATTGTAACAGACTTTATTGATTATTGCAATTATTTAGTTAAAAAGCCTTTTTCGCGGGCTTCTTTCATAACCGCAGAAATACCTTTTTTATTGATGTTCTTAATCGCTGAAGCAGAAACACGAAGGGTTACCCACTTGTCTTCTTCAGGAATGTAAAAACGCTTTTTAAGCAAATTTACATCAAACTTACGTTTGGTTTTGTTCATCGCGTGCGATACATTGTTTCCAACCATCGCTTTCTTTCCGGTAAGTTCACAAACTCTTGACATTTCTTAACTTTATTAGTTATTTTAAAACAGGGTGCAAATTTAAGTAATTCTTTTGTGATGTACAACAAAAGAAAATCAGTTTTTTGAAATTTCTTTCAGAAACATTTCAAAGACTTTGTTTATGGTCTTTTCAATGACACGAAAACGGTCATTTCCGAAGTTAAATTTTTCTGAAACAACACCTCTCGGCGAAGCAATAGCAATACAAACAGTACCTACCTCGTCTACGCCATCCCCTTTTGAGGGACCTGCGATTCCTGTTGTTGAAATTGCATAATCTGTACTGAAAAGTTTGCAACAATTAAGCGCCATACTTTCAGCAACTTGAATGCTTACCACCGAAAATTCTTCAATTAAGGAAGCGGGGACGCCCAAAATCTTAGTTTTTAGTTCCGTTTTATAGGGTATAATACTTCCCATAAAAAAAGAGGAAGCTCCAGCTTGAGCAGTAATTTGTTCAACTATCGCACCCCCTGTGCAACTTTCAGCAAGGCTTAAAGTTTGCTTTTTTTGATTAAGGATATGTGCAATCCTGCTTATAATGTTTGTTTCGTCTTCATATCCTATTGCAATATCCGAAAGGATTTCATTCAAAACTTCCATGCGCGAATCAATACTTTCCATTAAAACTCTTTCGTCATTGCCACTAGAGGACAATCTTAGCCGAACTTTTCCTAAAGATGGCAGGTAGGCAAGCTTTATATTTTCCGGCAAGCTGTTTTCCCAATCTGATATTCTTTCAGCAATAGCGCTTTCGCCAAGGCCATAGGTTAAAAGTGTTTTGTGGTAAATATGTGGGCGGTTGAATCTTTTTATAATCCTAGGCAAAACTTCTTCCTGAAGCAGGTGCTTCATTTCATAAGGCACACCTGGCAAGGATACAAAAACTGCTTCATTTCTTTCCATCCACATTCCCGGAGCGGTACCGTAAAGATTCATTAAAACAGTTGCTTTGGAAGGAACCATCGCTTGCTGAAAATTTGCAGGCAGCGGTTTGTTTAGTTGGTATTTTTTAAAAAGCTGTTTAACGTTTTCAATTACATTATGATCCTCAATTAGAGTATCATCAAAAAAATCGCAGAATGTTTGTTTGGTAATATCGTCTTTTGTAGGGCCTAATCCGCCAGTTATAATAACAAGGTCGGCGTGTTTTTTTGCATCTTCAAAAGCTTGCAAAATATGAATTCTATCATCTTGAACTGAAGTGATTTGATAAACCTTTACCCCTATCCTGTTCAATTCCTTTGAAATATAGGCTGAATTGGTATCAACAATTTGACCGATGAGAATCTCATCGCCTATGGTAATTATTTCTGCAAGCATGTTATAATCGAAAATCCTCCCTTAGCTCATCAAATACGTGGTTTAATGTTATAAGTACGTTCTCAAGGTGTGGAAGGACAGTAGTCTTATTTTTGGAAGTTTTGGACCAAGCCTCAATGCTTGTTATGTCTTTAAGTGCGTCAATGCCGAACATTTCAATGTTCGGTTTCATTTTATGGGCAAATTGGTATGCCAATTCTCGGTTTTCATTTTCAATTGCCTCTTTCATGGAATGTAAATCTGGTGGTATCTCCTCCAAAAAAGTTTGGGCCAATATCTTTAAAAAATCTTGGTCGCCATCAGCGATCTCGGCAAGATTCTCCTTTGCATAATACTTTATCATTCTATTTTACTTTTATGGAAAACATTTCTGTTTCACCAATATATCCCGTCAACATATCATTGGCTTTAACACTACCAACACCCGCAGGAGTTCCTGTAAAGATAATGTCCCCAATTTTTAGCGTAAAATATTTTGAAATATATTCGATTAACGCATCGATTTTCCATATCATCAGCATAGAATTGCCCTTTTGAACTACATTTTCGTTACATTTTAAGCTAAATTCTATATTATTTACATCCTTAAAATGCTCTTTTTTTAAGAAATTTCCCACAACCGCAGCGCCGTCAAACGCTTTTGCCTTCTCCCAAGGAAGACCTTTTTCCTTCAATTCCGCCTGTAAATCCCTGGCAGTGAAATCAATTCCCAAGCCAATTTCATCATAATATTTATGGGCAAATTTTTGATCGATATGCTTCCCAATTTTATTGATACGAACCAAAAGTTCTACCTCGTGATGCACATCATTTGAAAACTCTGGAATAAAAAAAGGCTGCTTTTTTAACAATATTGCCGTGTCAGGTTTTAAAAAGATAACAGGCTCAGTTGGAGTGGCACTTTTAAGCTCGCTGATGTGGTCCGCATAGTTTCTACCAATACAAATTATCTTCATCTTGCTGTTAAAGTTTTGTGTTTAGCTTTTGAAGGCGTATACGCGTCAATACTTTTTTGGTATAAAGCGGAAAATCAGCATTGAGCAACCATCCGAAATAGCCGGAATCCTTTTCCATAATTTCCGTGACCAAACTTCCTTTGTACTTCCCGAAGGAAAAAACCTCTACGCCATCTTCATTATAACTTATGAAACCTGCAAAATCTGCATGGTCTTTGTGTGAGCTAAAATCTGCTAAAAAGTTTACATCGTTTTCAAGTTCGCTATATCTATCTAGCTGCGCTTTTAAAACTTCATAAGTTGCATTCGTGTCTGCCGCAGCGCTGTGGGCATCCTTTAAATCTTTATCACAATAAAATTTATAGGCCGCTTCCAAAGTGCGTTTTTCCATTTTGTGGAAGATGGTCTGAACATCAACTGACATTGCTTTTTTCATATCAAAGTCAATTTCTGAACGAAGTAATTCTTCGGCAAGTAACGGAATATCAAAACGGTTAGAGTTGAATCCGCCAAGATCACTATCCTTTATAAGTGCGTAAACTTTTGGAGCCAGTTCTTTAAAAGTTGGCTCGTTGGCAACCATCTCATTTGTAATTCCATGAATTGCAGAAGATTCTGCAGGAATTGGCATTTCAGGATTTACGCGCCAAGTATGGCTTTCTTTGTTTCCGTTTGGGAAAACTTTTAATATTGCAATTTCTACAATTCTATCCGTTGCCACATTAATTCCAGTCGTTTCAAGGTCGAAGAAACAGATTGGTTTTTTTAAGTTGAGTTCCATTGTTTTGTTTTGTTGGGCAAAGATACTTTTTATTGAAGTTTTGAAAGAGTTTATAAATAATAAAAGGGGATTTTGAAAACAAAATCCCCTTTCACACTATTATATATAGATTATATTTCTCTGTTAATATCCCAATCCTCTAAATAGTCAGCAACTCGTTTTACGAATTGTCCACCCAAAGCACCGTTCACAACTCTATGGTCATAACTGTGAGACAGGAACATTTTGAAACGAATACCAATAAAATCTCCTTCTGGAGTTTCAATAACCGCTGGTACTTTACGGATTGCTCCCAAAGCAAGAATTCCAACTTGCGGCTGACTGATTATCGGTGTTCCCATAATGCTTCCAAATGTTCCCACATTGGTAACAGTATAGGTCCCGCCCTGAATATCATCTGGCTTCAATTTGTTTTCACGAGCGCGGTTTGCAAGGTCGTTTACTGCTTTACTCATTCCAAGTAAATTCAATCGATCTGCATTTTTAATAACTGGAACAATTAAGTTTCCGTCTGGTAGGGCTGCCGCCATTCCCAAGTTTATATTTTTACGTTTTATGATATTATTGCCATCAACCGCAATATTCATCATCGGGAAATCTTTTAGTGCTTTCGCTACTGCTTCCATAAATATTGGAGTGAAGGTTAGGTTTTCGCCTTCGCGTTTTGCAAAACCATTTTTTACTTTATTTCTCCAGTTCCAAACGTTGGTAACATCACATTCCACAAACGATTGAACGTGCGCAGAAGTCTGTATGCTTTCAACCATATGGTGGGCAATGAGTTTACCCATACGTGTCATTTCTATAACTTCATCTTCACCGTTAACCGAAACTGAAGCTTTTGGTTTTGCAACTTCTTCTTTTTTAGTATCAACAACAGTTTGGGGCTGTGTTTGTTGAGATGTTGTTTTTATTGAAGAGCGATTTTCCACATACGCCAAGATATCGTTTTTGGTTACGCGACCATCTTTACCAGTTCCAGAAATTCCGTCAAGTTCAGCTTGCGAAATCCCTTCAGCAGCAGCAATATTTTTTACCAATGGTGAATAGAAGCGATCGCCCGTATTTTCAATTGGTGTTTGAGTAGCTTGTTTGGCAGTTTCAACTTGTTTTTCCACTTCTGTTGCTGCACCCACTGTAGTTTTAGCTGAGTCTGAAACAACTTCTGGTGAAGGTGTGCTATCGGCAGTACCTTTTTCAGTTCCGTTGCTTCCTCCAGAAATTTCAATAATGGCAATGGTTTGGCCAACTTGCACCACATCATCAACATTAAAAAGCTTTTCAACCAAAACCCCATTTACCTCACTGGGCACTTCGCTATCAACCTTGTCGGTAGCTATTTCAAGCACAGCTTCATCAGCTTCAATGGTATCCCCCACTTCTTTTAGCCAGTTAGTCAAGGTTGCTTCTGCAACGCTTTCGCCCATTTTGGGTAGTTTCAATTCAAATTTTGCCATAACTATATTATGTACGATTGTCGATTTACGATTTTACCTTCAAGGTTTTAAGTAGCTTCCATATATGATGCCTTTTTTAAAACCTTGCAAAATTAGTTAAAATTTGTTCGTTTTGGGTTTCAAATTTCTTAAAAAACAACCACACCACCTTTTTCATCACTTTGGTCGCTTCCTATTATGAAATTGCAGCCAGATGGGCGTATGCGGAAAAGATTGTCGTGCCCCTTTAGTTGCTTCATCAGTTGGAAGATTTCTTTATAGGAAATATATTCTGAATCAAAAACGAGCAAACTGTTCTTGAGTACAATCTGCGAATGCACATTTTTTGAAGCCATCTGAAAAACAGTTGCTGTAGTTGCAGACAGCCTTTCAAGTAGTTCAATATTTTCTGTGAAGAAATAATTTCGTTCAAGTTTTGGAAGCGGTACTATTTTTTTATCGGAAGTAATTTTACGTGCCGCCTTTGCGAAAGCAACTCCTGCAGAGACAGAACTTTCAAGTAAAAAGTTTTTATTGAAATGCTTTCTGTAAAAGATCTGCATTGCACCATAAAACCTTTCAAAATAAGCATCGTCTTTTTTGGTACTTTCACCTTTATAGTGCAGTACCGTAGTGTTTCCAAAATAATGATTTTTATAACCTGCCAGCGTTATTTTATAGGAGAGATCAATGTCTTCACCATACATAAAATAGTCCTCGTCAAAACCCCCAACTTCGTTATAAATACTTCTTTTTAAAATCATAAAAGCTCCCACAAGCACTTCCACCTCGCCTTGCTCGGTTTCAGAGATTTGGCTAGCGTAATATTTTTTACTAAAACCTGTAAGTTTTAACAATGAAACTGTTGGAGTGGGAAGGTTTCGTTTACTTTCCGGAAGGAAATTTCCTGTTCCGTCCATTAAATACACGCCCAAAGCTCCAATATTCTCAATACTTTCTGAATACTCAATTGCTTCTCTAAATGTACCTTCAGAAACGGCAGTGTCAGGGTTTAAAATACATAGGTATTCGCCCTTCGCAACCGCAACCGCTTGATTGTTTGCTTTGCTGAACCCAACGTTTTCCTTATTTTCAATCAAAATAACATTTGGAAAAAGGGATTTGACCATTTGGCAACTATCGTCTTTGGAATCGTTGTCGATCACGATAATTTCTGCCTCCCAGTTTTCGAGTGCTTTTTGAACGGAACGAATGCACTGTTCTAAAAAATAACACACATTATAGTTAAGGATAACAACGGAGAGTTTCATTATCTAAGTGCTTTTTAGGGAAGTTTCAAAAGGAATACGATGTAAAATGCTTCTTCCCAAGGTAACCTCATCTGCATATTCTAGCTCATCTCCCACGGCAATTCCGCGTGCAATTGTTGTAGTGGTTATATTGTAAGGTTCAATTTGCTTATAAATATAAAAATTTGTGGTGTCACCCTCCATCGTTGAACTGAGCGCGAAAATAAGCTCGCGGACGTTTCCAGTCTTCACCTTTTCAACTAAAGAAGGAATACTCAAATCGCCAGGACCAATGCCATCCATTGGAGAAATTTTTCCGCCCAAAACGTGATAATGGCCACGATACTGACTGGTATTTTCAATTGCCATTACATCACGGATGTCCTCAACCACACAAACTAATTGTTCATCACGTCGCGGGTTGGCACAGATCTCACATAGTTTGGAATCGCTAATATTATGGCAATTGCCACAAAAATTTATTTCGTCGCGCATTTTAAGCAAACTGGAAGCTAATTTTTGTGATTGTTCCTTGGGTTGTTTCAATAAATGAAGCACCAAACGCAGTGCGGTACGTTTACCAATTCCGGGGAGTTGGGACATTTCATTTACTGCGTTTTCAAGAAGTTTTGAAGAAAATTCCATAGTATTTTAACTGCCGCCAAGATAAAAAAAATGCTTCAGAAAAAAGAGGTTTTTCCTGAAGCATTCCTAATACTTAATTGGCCCTTAATTTATAAGAAGCTTTTTTGTTGCAGTTCCTTCCTCAGTATTCAGGCGAACAAAATATGTTCCCGAAGAAAGTGATGAAACATTAACGATATGTCTATTTGAAATTAGCGCATCTGCTTCATAAATAAGGAGTTTTCCAGTGATATCAAAAACCCTTACTTCTGCTTTCATAGATTTTGGCAATCCAATTGTAAATTCTGAAGTTGCTGGGTTTGGATAAATACTCATTGTACTTTCAGAAATTACATCTTCAATACCTACAGTGCTATCAACCAATGGGGAAGCCCAAAGGCCTCTTCCGTAAGTTCCTGCGTATAGCATATTGGTTGTGTTGTTGATGTCTAATTCGTTTATAATTACATTTGGCAAAAGGTTACTGTATGGTTGCCAATCTGAGAATGTATCATCAATGTAATAGATGCCATAATCCATACCTAAATAGAGCCCATTTTTACCATTATCATCCCAAACAACAGCTAAAGCACTAAAACTTGGAAGATTCAATTTATAATCTGTCCAAGTCGTTCCACCATCAGTGGAAATAAATACACGATTGAGACTTGTTGTTGCTACTGCTATTTTATCTGGATTTGTTGGATGAATAGCTATAGAATTGATAACGCCACCTGGGGTTGTCATTTGAACCCAATTTGTAGCTCCAGCGTCTGCAGTTCTGTGAAGTATAGGACCTCTTGAAGCGTACATTATCTGATTGTTTGATGGGGAAATTTTTAAATTATCCAAATTGCCTCCAAAATTTTGTGAAATAGCAGTCCAAGATGATCCGAAATTGCTGGATTTATAAACTAGATTATACCCTACATAAATAGTATTTGCAAGAACAGGGTCTTGTTCAAATGGTGTAACCCAGTTTCCAGAACCATTACCCGGTTCATTAAGACCTACGTAACTACTACCACCGTTGTTTGTGCGATAAAGTTGCCCGTTTTGGCTTGTCCCGTAAAATATGCTGCTGTTTGATTTATCAATAAATGATTCCATTCCATCTGCACCTAACCAATCTCTCCATCCGGTTGCAGTAGAGTAAAATGAGGTTCCGTTATCTTGAGCACCTCCCGATACGATTACATCTGGAGTTTGAGAAACTCCAATTTTATAAAATTGACGAATTCCTAAACCATCCGTAAGGTCTTCGTAATAGCTTGCATTAACTGTTCCAGTATTTGAAGCTTTAAAAATACCACCATCAGTTATCGCGAAAAGTGTAGTTCCATAAAACATAAGATCGTCCACATCGGCATGGCAATATCCAATATTTGCTGAAGCAGCACTTCCGGGAATCCAATCTGATGTACAGGTAAAACTTGTTCCGCCGTTCGTGGATCTCCAGGTAAGAATTCCTGCAATGTGCACTTCATTTACATTGGTAGGGTTTACTGCAATACCCATATCACGTGGGGCTTGACCGCTGTTATCATTTCCGCTGGTGCTGTATCCAAAGAAGTTAAGACCTCCGTGATTCAGTTTTGTAAAACTACCTCCACTATCACTTGAAGTGTAGAAAGCTCCAAACCTACCATTAGATGACTCTACAACATAAACTACGCTTGCATCATCAGCAGAGACTCCAATCATTTTAGGTCCGTTTGTAAATCCACCTACCGCTGTAAACGTAGCACCACCATCAATGGATTTATGAAAACCGCTTCCAGAGGCATAGACTACCGAAAGGTCTCCGGGTTTAAATTCTACATCATAACCTCTGTTGTCTCCAGAAATAATTTTAACCCAATTCGCTCCGCCATCTGTTGATCTGTAAATCCCAACATTTTCAGCAGTTGCAAACATCATGTTTGTGTTAGAAGGGTTTATAAGAATTTTATTTACGCTACTACTTCCTGTTTGTCCATGCAAATTCCATGTTGCACCAGCATCTGTAGATTTAAATATCCTTCCACCGGTAGAACCGAAAAAGTATGTGTCAGAATCTGTAGGGTCAATAGCAACTGAATACACTGAAAGATTTGTAAAAAAATCACACAGTGGAGTCCAAGTTTGTCCTGCGTCTGTGGTCTTCCATACACCGCCCGTATTGGCGCCAATAATCATATGGTTAATATTACCTTCTTCAATGGCAAGGCCTGTGATTCTACCAACCCCAGGATTCCAGCCAGAAGTAGCATTCCAAGACGTTGGCCCTAATTCTTGCCAGTTATCATTAAGAACTGCACGATTTTGAGCCGTGCTGTTTAAATATGCATTCCAGCGTTGAAGCTCATTCAACCGCTCTTCGGTTGTTGGAAGATATCCATCTTCCTTAACCATTCTTAGGGCATTGTATTCCCATCTTTTAAATTGTTTGTAGCCTGTTCCGCGGCCTTTGTCTCTATTGGCAAAGTAAGCTTCGGCATTGTCAATAATATCCTGCACTTTATAGGTGCCGGCATCGATCATCTGAAGGTATTCCTGCGCCTGACTGGCAAAAGAACCAAAGAATAACGCAATAAGTAGAAGTAATTTGAAACGCATCTTTTTAATTTTTAAGTAGTTATATATATATTTATTCAAGAATTTCAAAAGTATTAAAAATAAAAATGGTGGAGAAACCAAACTTTGTATTTTTACCAAAAAAGTATCTCTAAACCTCTGTAGTCTTATATCTTATGCAACCCTTACACATACTGCTTTTAATTGTTGGTTATTTTTTGGTTTTGATTTTAGTTTCCTTTTTAACCAATAGAGGTGGAAGCAATGCCGATTTCTTCAAAGCCGGGAAGCAGTCGCCTTGGTATTTGGTAGCCTTCGGAATGATTGGGGCCTCACTGAGCGGTGTAACTTTTATCTCTGTACCAGGCTGGGTGGAAGCTTCAAAATTTAGTTATTTTCAAGTGGTTCTGGGTTATATTGTAGGTTATGCAGTTATCGGAACTGTATTACTTCCTCTTTATTATCGTTTAAATTTAACTTCAATATATACTTATTTAGAAGGTAGATTTGGAAATGCTTCATACAAAACTGGAGCGTCTTTTTTCCTTCTTTCAAGAGTTGTGGGGGCTAGCTTCCGGCTTTATTTAGTGGCCGTAGTACTACAAAGTTTGATTTTTGATGATATGAATATCCCTTTTTGGGTAACGGTAACCATCACAATTTTATTGATTTGGCTCTACACTTTCAAAAGCGGAATAAAAACCATCGTGTGGACAGATACGCTGCAAACACTCTTTATGCTTGTTGCAGTTGGTGTTTCAGTATATTACGTTTCTACAGACCTAGGACTCTCGGGAAGTAATCTTTTCACCTTTATTGCTGAAAGCGATATGAGCCAGATTTTCTTTTTTGACGATTGGAAATCGAGCGATTATTTTGTGAAACAATTTTTAAGCGGTGCATTCATAGCTATTGTAATGACGGGTCTGGATCAAGATATGATGCAGAAAAACTTGACCTGTCGTAACTTAAAAGATGCCCAGAAAAATATGTTTTGGTTCACCATTGTTCTCACAATTGTAAACTTCGTTTTTTTAGTATTGGGTTTATTGCTTACCGTTTACGCACAACAAAACGGAATTGATGCCCACAAAGACCAACTGTACCCAATGCTTGCCATGCAGAATGAATTTGGAATAGGTGTTGCAGTTCTTTTTATTTTAGGCCTTATTGCAGCGGCATACAGCAGTGCAGACAGTGCATTGACAGCATTAACAACATCCTTCAGTATAGATATTTTAGAAATTGAAAAGAAATATGACGAAGCAAAACAAGTGCGCGTCCGTAAATTGATTCACATTTTGGTCTCGCTAGTGTTGATTGCCGTTATCATCATTTTTAAATATGTAATTGCAGATGATTCCGTAATTGCGAAGCTTTTCGTTTTTGCCGGATATACCTATGGCCCGCTTTTGGGGTTGTATGCTTATGGACTTTTTACCAAATGGAACGTAAAAGATAAACTTGTTCCCGTAGTTGCCATAATCACTCCCTTTTTGGGATATGCAATAAGTTCTCTAAGTATGGAATACTTGAATTTCGAATTCGGGTTTTTTATACTTATTTTAAATGGAGCGCTTACTTTCTTGGGCTTAATATTGATTCGTTCCCAAAAGAACTAAGGTACAGGCTACTTCAGATTCAATATTATTTTTCTTAAGTATTTCGTAAAATTCAGGATTCTCTGTCCCTGGATTGAAAATAACGCGCTTCGGCTTTAATGAAACAATATAATCGTAATATTCCACTTGGCGTTTCGGATTTAAATAAAGTGTTACGGTATCGATGTTTTCAAACTGTTCCTTTTCCGTGGCAATCTCCACACCGGCAACAACACCTTTTTTTAAACCAATAGCTTTCACGGTATGTTTGTAACTTATTAAGCGATTTATTGCAATGTTAGAATATCTTCCGGGATTCAGGCTTGCACCCATTACTAATGTTTTCTTCATTTTAATATTTTTTTTTATGAAAATACAATACTCCTTTTCAAGATTTCATAAATGTTCGTTAAAATGAAAAGCACTATGAAACAATCTTAATGTTTGAGCGTCTATATAGTAGTTAGAATTTAGTCTTTACTGCGACAATTTTTACGTTGATGGTTAGTGTTAATAATTGCAGTAAAGATTCAAACCCGAGGCACTTGCTTCGGGTTTGTTTGTTTTGGCTATCAATGTTATTGTTCTGTTAAATGATGGATAGTGGTGAAACTATAAAGCGGTTTTCTTCGTCTATATAGTAAATACCTAAAACTTCATTTTATAATTTATTTGAATTAGCCTTTAACGAATTATACCATTTTTGGGTAAAAGAAAAGCCTTTCAGTTTTACTGAAAGGTTTTTTAATTATATTCTTTCGAAGAAATTTACCATCTAATAATAGCGCTCCCCCAAGTAAAACCACTTCCGAAGGCTGCCAAAACAACCAAATCCCCTTCTTTTATTTTACCCTGTTCCCAAGCTTCTGTTAGAGCAATTGGAATGGAAGCTGCCGTAGTATTTCCGTACTTTTGGATATTATTAAAAACTTGATCATCGGTCAATTTTAATTTATGTTGAATAAATTGGGAAATACGCAAATTTGCTTGATGCGGAATCAGCATGTCTATATCTTTTACTTCAAGATTATTTGCTTCCAAACCTTCCTGAATCACTTCAGCAAAACGAACAATGGCGTGCTTAAAAACAAATTGTCCGTTCATAACTGGATAATAGGGAATATTTTCCTGTGGGTTTTCAGCAATAATCTCTGGCACCCAATGTCTAGTGCTTGGGCCCTGCAATGCAAGCTCACCTTTATGCTTTCCTTCGCTGTGTAGATGTGTAGAAAGAATTCCACCTTTTCCAGTTTCATTTCTTGAGACTACAGCAGCACCCGCACCATCTCCAAAAATTACCGAAACACTTCTACCGCGATCGGAAAAATCCAAACCACCACTATGGTTTTCACTACCAATCACCAAAATGTTTTTATACATTCCAGTTTTTACAAATTGATCTGCTACTGACAATGCATATACGAAACCACTACACTGGTTGCGGACATCCAAGGCTGGAATGGTTCGCATTCCCATCATTTCCTGCACTTCAACCCCACCGCCCGGAAAATACATATCTGGGCTCAGCGTGGCAAAAACAATCATATCTATATCTTTCGGAAGAATTTTTGCACGTTCCAAGGCAATAGTAGAAGCTTTTACCGCCATCACGGAAGTGGAATTGCCATCACCCTTCTTTATGTGCCTTCGTTCTTTAATACCCGTCCGTTCTTGAATCCAAGCATCATTGGTATCCATTAATTTTGAGAGATCATCGTTTGTAACCACATTTTCGGGAACATAATATCCCAAACCGGTAATTTTTGAAGTGTACATTTATTTCAATTTAAAATAGTGCGGAAAGATAACCATATACCGCTTTTAAAGGAAACAAATTGGGGTTTATATAATATGCGCGCATAGCAAATACAATGTTCCTTTTTTTGAATATCTTTAAAACTTAAATTTTTATAATTATGAAATGTCCATTAACAAATTATAAACCAACCGAAGATGTATATCGGGGCATTCCATCTTCCTTTTTCTCAAATATTTTATACAGATGAAAAAACTAATCGCGATTATCAGTCTCCTTCTTTTGTCAGGAAATTTTATTGCACAGGAAAAATTAACCTATCAAAAACCCCCGAAAGAAATTCTGGAACTTGTGGATGCCCCATTAGCACCTTCGGTTTGGATTGATAGCAAAGGTGAAAATGTTGTTCTCTTTTATCGCGATGCCTTTAAATCCATAGCCGAACTTTCAGAAGCCGAATTGCGGTTGGGCGGACTTCGAATAAATCCAAAAACCAATATTGGCAGCAGAACACGATTCTCCAATAATATAAAGGTAAAAAAGGCCACCGAAAAAGATGCGCGGCAAGTAACGGGAATTCCCGAAAACGCACGACTTTCAAACTTTACTATTTCTCCAGACCAGAAAAGGGTTGCTTTTTTAAACACTGTCGAAAACGGGGTACAACTCTGGCTCGCAGATATTGAAGAAGGTTCAGCCAAACAACTCAGTACTTTAAAAGTGAATGCAAATATGGGCAATCCCATTAACTGGTTTAAAGATGGAAATGCACTATTAGTAAATGTAATTCCAAAGGATAGAAAAGAATTGATAAACACAGACGAAGCAGTTCCCGAAGGCCCAACGGTTACTGTAAGTGATGGTGAAAAAGCCCAAAACAGAACCTATCAGGATTTGTTAAGCAGTCCAAACGATGAATATAACTTTGAGCAATTGGCGCTTTCAGAAATTAAAAAGATTTCATTGGATGGAAAAGTTTCTGATTTTCTTCCAACGGCAATGTACGACGATATCGATTTTTCTCCAGACGGCAATTTTGTAATGGTGAATACACTCAAAAGACCATTCTCTTACATTGTACCCTACAATCGTTTTCCTTTTGAAAGCAATATTTACAGTAGTGAAGGTAAATTGATTCAAAAAGTAAATGATGTACCGCTGAACGAAGTGGAACCCAAAGGTTTTATGGCTACCCGAATGGGCAAGCGGAATATGAATTGGCGCGCGGATAAACCAGCAACAATCTATTGGGCCGAAGCACTGGACAAAGGCGACCCAGAAGTGAAAGTAGATTATCGCGATGCTGTTTATGAATTGAAAGCCCCCTTCAACGGAAAGCAAAATTTGCTTTTGAAAACAAAAAACCGATATTCCGGCATCACTTGGGGTAATGAAAGTCTGGCCATCGCCACAGATTATTGGTGGAACGATCGAAATACAAAATCCTACCTTTTCAACCCGTCAAATGCTTCTGAAGCTCCAAAGATTATTTTCGACAGAAATTATCAAGACAGGTATAATGACCCCGGCAATTTTGTAACTACCCGAAACGATTTTGACGAAAGAGTTCTTGAAATGGAAAACGGAAACGCTTTCCTTATGGGCGATGGTTTTACTGACAAAGGACAATTTCCTTTTATTGATGAATTCAATTTAAAAACACAAAAAACCAACCGCGTTTATCAATCTGAATATACAGATAAGCTTGAAACCCTTAATTCAGCGATTGATATGAAGAAAGGGAAAATTTTAGTGAGAATTGAATCGCAGAATGAATACCCAAATTATTACTTCAGAAATTTTAAGAAAAAGAATGATATAACGCCTGTAACTTCTTTTGAAAACCCTTTCAAAAGTATTCAGGATGTTCACAAAGAAGTAATCACTTACAAGCGGGATGACGGCTTAGATCTTGAAGGCACATTGTATTTGCCGATTGGTTATGATATGAAAAAGAAAGAAAAAATGCCGATGATTCTTTGGGCCTATCCACGCGAGTTCAAAGACAAAAACAGCGCTTCGCAAAGCACAACAAACCCGAATGAATTTATCTATCCATTTTACGGTTCACCAATCTATTGGGTAACCCAGGGCTATGTGGTTTTGGACGATGCAGCTTTCCCAATCGTAGGAGAAGGAGATGAGGAACCCAACGATACTTTCAGAACACAGTTGGTTGGCAACGCCAAAGCCGCGATTGATGCCGTTGACAAAATGGGTTATATAGATAGAAATCGCGTTGGTGTTGGCGGCCATTCCTATGGAGCATTTATGGTTGCAAATCTTTTAAGCCATTCCAATCTCTTTGCAGCCGGAATTGCCCGAAGTGGCGCTTACAATAGAACGCTTACGCCTTTCGGTTTTCAAAGTGAGGAACGAAGCTATTGGGATTCTCCTGAAACTTACAATACAATGTCGCCATTTATGCACGCAGATAAAATGAAAACGCCCTTGTTGCTTATTCACGGTGAGGCAGACAATAATTCAGGTACGTATCCGCTGCAAAGTGAGCGTTATTTTAATGCCTTAAAGGGCTTGGGAGCTACTTCAAGATTGGTTTTGCTTCCAAAGGAAAGCCACGGCTATAGTGCTAAGGAAAGTATTCTTCACATGCTTTGGGAACAAGATCAATGGCTTGATAAATATGTGAAAAACAAAAAGGAAAATCCAGTAAATATTTCTGAAGAAATAAAGCAATAAAAAAAGAAGGGCGCAAAAGATGCGCCCTTCTTAAACAACCTAACCAATTAAATAATGGAATATTTTACTTTTTCATAGCAATTCAATATTCTATTATCTTTTGTAAAGATACCATTCTTTGTTTAATGCAATTGTTAAAGGATTAAACAAAGTTTTGTTAAAGTTTAGATGTATTTTTTATAATTGTTAATATCAACTTTTGCACCTAAATCATTCATTAAATTATAAAGCCCAAAAAACGTTCTATTTATATAAAGAAAATGTTTTGAACCGCGGTTGCCGTTCATTTTCCTAATTTCAGTATCTTTTGAGTATTTAGTACTCAATTCCGCAATTTTTCCAAAGAATTCTTCATCTGAAAAATCAAAGGTTTCACTATGAAAGGGCTGGGTGAAAAGACTCAGCATCTCGTGGAAAAGCTCTGAAAAGAATTTTGTCTCTTCGGGAGAATCTTCTTTTTTCAGAATTTCCAAAGCATACATTTTCTCTAAAAAGATTTCAGGGTTGTTGATATTTTCAGGTTTTGCCAATTCAAAATAAGGCACATAAAATTCTTCTGGTACAGACTTTACACAACCGAAATCTATAGCAATTAAATTAGCATCTTCATCAACCAAAAAATTTCCAGGATGCGGATCGGCGTGCACCCTTTTCAATTGGTGCATTTGAAACATATAGAAATCCCAAAGAGTCTGCCCTACTTTGTCTGCCTTTATTTCATCTGTATTTATTTCAGTGAATTCCGAAAGGTGTTTTCCCGTCATCCAATCCATCGTGATGATTCGCTCTCCAGACAATTCTTCATAATATTTTGGAAATCTTAAATTTGGAATGTTTTTGCAAGCTTCAGAAATTTCCTTGCTTTGTAACACTTCAAGCATATAATCAGTTTCTTCAAGCAATTTATCTTCCACTTCCCTGAAATATTTATCACTATCCTTACCCTTTATATTGAACATTCGCATAGCCACAGGTTTTACCATTGCCAAATCGCTACTAATACTTTCTGCCACGCCTGGATATTGAATTTTAACTGCAAGGTTTTTACCATCTTTAGTGGCTTTATGAACTTGTCCAATACTTGCCGCAGCAACAGATTCTGCATTAAAAGTGTCAAACAAACTTTCAGGCGTATCACCAAAATATTTTTTGAATGTCTTGCGAACCAACGGTGCAGAAAGTGGCGGCACCTGAAACTGTGCCAAGGAAAATTTTTCAACATATGCCTTCGGCATGATGTTTTTCTCCATACTTAGCATTTGCGCTACTTTTAATGCGCTGCCTTTTAGGTTTTTCAGACCATCGTAAATATCTTCAGCATTGCTTTCATTCAATTCATCTTTAGTTGTTTCAGAATTGACGAGTCTTTTACTGTAATACTTTAAATAATTTCCACCAACTTTTACGCCGGTGGTCATTAATTTTGAAGCACGTTGAATTTTATTTGTGGGAATTTTATCTATCGTCTTCATTAGGCCATTTTTTCTTTCCATAAAAATTTGCCGAAGTCGATGATGCTCTCCAAAGGCTGGGTATTGAAAACATCAAAAATAGCGCGAACGGATTTCTCTATGGCAATATCAGTTTTTTCAAAGCCAGCGGAGTTGTCGTCCATCCAATATTTTAAAAGAAAAAGCGTCTGTAACCAAGCCCCTTCAGAAAAAACAGTTACGGATTGTTTCAGAATTTTAAGTTTTTTGTCTTCGTTGTTTTCCCGAATCAATTCCGCTGCAAAATGTTTAATATTTTCACGAAGCCCTTTTAATTGACTTAAATTCCGCATCATGTTTTGATGCTCTCTTAAAGCAAAAAGCAAGTAACTGCGGTTTAAAGTGAGTAGCTCAAAAAAGGTGTAGAAAAAGGTGAGCATCTTCTCTTGATTGGAATAATTTGGATAGGATTCATCCTTCTGGGCCAAATGGACTGTCTGTTGATAAAATGAATTCCAAATAGCCTTTTGAAGTCCTTCAAATGACCCAAAATATTCATAGAATTCGGCTTCCTTAAAATTGTTTTCCCTGCAAAATTTAAAAACGCTCAGTGGCGCTTTCTCCTTTAAAAGAACCCACTCCATATATGCCGAAATAATTTTTTCCTCGCTTATCTGGTTTTTGGGGGTCGACTTTTTTACTTTATCTGAATTTTTATTTGTTGCAACCATTGTGCTGTAAGTATTTAGATGTGATAATTTATTGTAACAAAGATACTCACTGTTTAACCTTTAATTATATTCTTTAAACAAAATGTTCTGTTAAAGTTTTTTGGTGACAAGGTGGCAGAAACCTCCGCTCTGGTATTTTATTTGACTATATCCTTAAAAATAATATAAGTTAAGTATAACCAGATTCCCGCCTCTCCGGGAATGACTAACAATAATAAATATGAGCAAAGGAACTATCAATGTATCTGTGGACAATATATTCCCGCTGATAAAGAAGTTTTTATACAGCGATCACGAAATCTTTCTTCGTGAATTAATTTCAAACGCAACGGATGCAACCTTAAAAATGAAGCATCTCGCAAACATCGGCGAAGCTGAAGGCGTGGAATATGGCAATCCAATGATTGAAGTGAAGTTGGACAAAAAGAAAAAGCAACTTCGCATTATCGACCAAGGAATCGGTATGACCAAAGATGAGGTTGAAAAATACATTAACGAAATCGCTTTTTCCGGAGCCGAGGAATTTATAGAAAAATACAAAGACAAAAACGGTAAGGATGCTGGAATCATAGGGCATTTCGGTCTTGGCTTCTATTCAGCATTTATGGTGGCCGAAAAGGTAGAAATCATTACCAAAAGTTACAAAGATGAGCCAGCGGTTCATTGGGCTTGTGATGGTTCGCCAGAATTTACTTTGGAAGAAGCAAAGAAAAAAGAACGCGGAACTGAAATTATTCTTCACATAGCTGAAGATTCAACCGAATTTTTGGAAGAAAATCGAATTAGTGAATTATTGGTTAAGTATAACAAGTTTATGCCGATTCCAATAAAATTTGGAACACGCACCGAAACACTTCCAAAGCCAGAAAATGCAAAAGAAGAAGACCCAGCTCCAACACAAGAAGTTGACAACATTATCAACAATCCAAACCCGGCGTGGACAAAACAACCTACAGAATTGGAAGACAAGGATTACAATTCTTTTTACAGGGAATTGTATCCAATGCAATTTGAGGAACCACTTTTCCATATTCACTTAAATGTAGATTATCCATTCAATCTTACCGGAATTCTTTATTTCCCTAAGATGACGAACGATATGAGCATTCAGAAGGACAAAATCCAGCTTTATCAAAATCAAGTTTTTGTGACTGATAATGTGGAAGGAATCGTGCCCGAATTTTTAACGATGCTCCGCGGTGTAATTGACAGCCCGGACATTCCCTTGAACGTTTCGCGAAGCTATCTGCAGGCGGATGGTGCGGTAAAGAAAATTTCAAGTTACATCACCAGAAAAGTTGCTGATAAATTGAAAAGTCTTTTCAACAATGACCGTGAAGGATTTGAAAAGAAATGGAATGACATTAAAATTGTGATTGAATACGGAATGCTTACTGAAGATAAATTCTTCGAAAAAGCGCAGGATTTTGCACTTTACCCAACGGTTGATGATTCATATTTTACTTTTTCAGAATTAAAGGATAAGATAAAAGACGCTCAAACCGATAAAGATGGGAATACGGTAATTCTTTACGCTTCAAACAAAGAAGAACAGCACAGTTACATTGAAGCAGCAAAAGAGAAGGGCTATGAAGTTTTGCTATTGGATTCACCAATTGTTACGCATCTACTCCAAAAAGTGGAAAGTAGTGAAGAAAAAGTCTCCTTTGTTCGCGTGGACAGCGATCACGTTGAAAATCTTATTAAAAAAGAAGACGAGCAGATTTCAAAACTTTCAGATGAAGAAAAAGAAAGTTTGAAAACATTCTTGGACGGGGTTATTCCGAAGGAAAAATTCAGTGTACAGTTGGAGGCTTTGGACAGTAACGCCAACCCATTTATCATTACTGAGCCAGAATTTATGCGAAGAATGAAAGATATGCAAAAAACCGGTGGTGGCGGTGGTATCTTTGGAATGGGAGGTTTCCCTGAAATGTACAATTTAATTGTAAATACCAATCACGAATTGGTTAGCGAAATCTTAAACACCAAAACCGAAAAGAAGAAAGAACGTTTGGTAAATCAAGCGCTCGATTTGGCAAGATTGAGCAAAAATTTATTGAAGGGAGAAGAACTTACAGCGTTCATTAAGCGTAGTTATGAGATGATTAAATAACTTTTTCTCTAAAATATTCAGTCAAAAAAGCCATCCGCCTTATGCGGATGGCTTTTTTATGGCATTCTCGGAACGTTTCAAAATAAATTAAATTATACTAATTTCTTTAACATAAAATTTTAAAATTATATCGAAAATGTGAATTTTTTAACATATATTTAATGCTCTAACTTTAAATATATTAATTATGAAGAGAATTATTACTATGCTTTTAGTATTGTTAGGTTTTACTGCAATACAAGCACAAAATTTTAAACAGGGTACGACAGCCTCAATAAATGATGCGCCATTAGCACAAAAAAATGTTACTTATGAAACATTTTTCTCTGCTAGACCTTTAATTGAAAATACTGCCTATCGGCCACCTGCGCCAGTTCCAGAAATTCTTTATTATAAATTTGATGAAGCTGGAGCTACTATTACCAATTTAGCTTCTGCCCCTCCAGCAGGAACTGCTACTGCAACTATTAATGGTCAATCGCAAGGAGCTCCTGCTATTTGTGATGTTGGTTCATTACAAGGCATTGGTGGAACTGGAAGTGCAAATTTTGTTGCAACAGGATGGGATACTAATTTAGGTACGAGCTCTTGGTCCATATCGATGAAGACAGATTCTTGGCCAGCCGGTGCCTTTAATTATCTTTTTGGTGATAACACTGCAGGCTCGTTTAGAAGTTTTGCAAATGGAGCTGCTGGAGCAGATAATATAGTTTTAAGAGGTCCTTTCACACAAATTATTGCTACAGGAGCTGCAGCTGCTGGATCTCATACTACCGTTTTTGTATATGACAGCTCTGTACCAGAAATGAGAGCATATTTGGATGGAGTATTGGTTAATACTGTACCACAACCCGCTGGCATTACCATATCTGGTACCGCATTTAAAGTTGGGGGCTATGCTACTTCAGCTTCATTACCTGCTGGAGCAGCTCTTGATGAATTTGGTTTTTATAACAGGGCTCTTACCCCTGCTGAAGTAACTGACTTAAATGTTTGTCCAGTTGCGCCATCGGTAGGTTGTACAACCCTTGTTGACCAACCGACAAATTTTCCAACAGCCCCATTAAATGCCTATTCAATTTTTGTTGATGGATTGGGTGTAGAAAGATCCATAATGGATGACTTTAATGTTCCTGCTGGAACAGATCAGGTTCTAGAAGAGATTTCATTCAATTTAACAAGATCTGCAGTTCCATATGTTACTCCCTCAAATATTGAAATTAAAATACGCGCAAACAATGCTGGCACTCCAGGAGCAGTTTTAAGCACCCAAACTGTCTCAGGAGCCAATCTTATTGACAATGGTGTGGTTGGAGCTGCATTCGGCAGAGACTTTCATGGGTTAAACCTCATATTGCCAACACCTGTTCTCCTTACAGCAGGAACAACATATTGGGTCGAATTCCAGTCTGCCCCACCAGATAATTATTTTGTAGAAAGGTTGAATTCTGCAGTAGTAAGTGGCGCACCGACCTGGGTAGATTATAATGATCTTGGAGGACTTCAGCCTGGAGTCAATATTTTTGCTGAAAACAGGGATTTAGTATTTTCATTATGTACAACTGACTCTTTAGGCGATCCACCAGTTATTGCTTGTCCTGCAGACATTGTTGCAAACAACTCTCCAGGAACCTGTGGTGCAGCAGTAAACTTTGCCGGTGTGGCTTTCGATACGGAAGATGGTAATATCTCTGGCGATATCATTGCAACTCCAGCTAGTGGAAGTGTCTTCCCAGTTGGTGACACTATGGTAACACTTTCTGTTACCGACAGTGATGGCAACACCGTAACCTGTGATTTTATGGTTACCGTAGTGGACAACGAAGCCCCTGTGGCAGTTTGCCAAGATATAACAGTGGACCTTGATCCTGTAACCGGAATGG
>Ga0209344_10002303_pt1 | contig 21638 bp, 18 predicted proteins | sample Cruoilmetagenom6_FD_187293 | JGI IMG/M metagenome (GOLD analysis project Ga0209344, IMG submission 187293) | Oil polluted marine microbial communities from Coal Oil Point, Santa Barbara, California, USA - Santa Barbara Oil Seep Sample 6 (SPAdes)... | ecosystem: Environmental > Aquatic > Marine... | reverse complement strand
AGTTAGCGCCTGCATCACCGACCTCGCGAAGTACCTGGGTGGAAAATCAGCGGTATCTAGCGCATAGCCTCACCCTATATTCGTCTACATCGCTTCCCGAAGCGCTACAGATGACGCACAGCGAGGTTGAAGCCTTCTTTGAGGGCAAGGCCCACGCAGAGTGGCGCAAAGGGAAGGAACAAGAGCTAAAGCTGCAGGCAGCGGTAAACGATCGCCTTAACGGGGTCATACGCGCCTGCGGCGCAATAGTAAAAACGGTGGCATCACTGGGGCGTCGCTGAAAGACGTCATGAGGTGTCCAGCCATGCGCAATAGGAGGCAATGTGGCAGAACCAGCGACTAGCGCAGCGGCGGCAACGATGACGGCGACCGGGATAGGCCTTGCAGCCTTGCTGCCATGGATCAATGCCAGCTCCCTTATGGGGGCTGCATTGGGGGCGGGACTGGTGGCCTATAGCAAGAATGACCTAAGGGCGTGGCAGCGCATCGGCGCGTTATTGTTTTCGGCGCTGTGTGGCTACTTGATGGCCCCTGAGATTATTGCCCAAACGCCAGTAACGCATGACGGCACTGGCGGGTTTGTGGGGGCCATTGTGATAGTGCCGCTGTCGCTAAAACTCATTAAGTACGTCGATAAGCTGGATGTTTCGACGTGGCTAGATCGCCGAAAAGGAAAGGCAGGTGAGGATGACAATGGCAATGGCTGAGGCAGCGTTCATTCAAACTATCGCACCCACGGTCGCGGCGTTTAGCTACTTTATCGCTGCGCTGCGGTTAGTCCTCTTTCGGCGTGGCAGCTTGCGCTACAAGCGGCATGTGTCGCTGTTGGCCAGCGCCCTTGTAGGCACCTTCTTGTGCGCCGGGTTAGAGATCGTATTTTTCAAGCCGGATATCAGTATTTTTCAAAGCGCTTTAGCGCTGATGTTTTGCGTCTTGACGCTTCGTGCGCGCGGGAACGTGGCCACACTAATGAGGGTGCATCATGATCTTACGGCGAGGTGACGAGGGCAAGGCAGTGCTCAAGCTACAGCGCAGCCTGGGCTTTACTGGCGATGACGTTGATGGTGATTTTGGCCCAGCAACTAAGCGTGCCGTGCAGGCCTTTCAAAAGCGTAACGACCTGGTGGCTGATGGCATAGCAGGGCCTAAAACGCTGGAAGCACTGTCAGGTACTGGCAAGGTCAAGATTAAACGGCTTAGCCAGCGCGACATTGAGCGCATTGCCGATCGCCTGAATGTCGAGGTGGCTGCCGTAATGGCTGCCAATGAAGTTGAGTCCAATGGTAGCGGCTTCTTAAGCGATGGGCGTGCGGTGATTCTATTCGAGCGCCACGTCATGCGCCGCAACCTAGAAGGCATTGGGCGCGATGCCGACCTTTTAAGCAAGTATTTGCCCGACATCATTAACAGCACGCCGGGTGGCTACAGAGGCGGCGAAGCTGAGTACGATCGTCTCCATTTGGCCCGACAAGTTGATGAGGCAAGCGCTATCAGTGCGGCATCGTGGGGCCTATTTCAGATCATGGGTCACCATTACGCAACGCTAGGCTTTGAGTCTCCCCAAGCGATGGAGGCGGCTGCCAACGATAGCGAAGGCGCGCAGCTTGAAATGTTCGCCGCGTTCATCGAGGCAGATCCACGCCTGCACCGCGCGCTGAAAAGCCTGGACTGGGCAACCTTCGCGCGCATCTATAACGGCCCTGCTTATGCAAAGCATAACTACCACGGTCGTATGTCGGATGCTTTCGATGCCCATAGCGAAACGCTCAAGGAGGCAGCATGACGCCTGCACTGGTGGTAATGGGGGTCATGATGGCCGCGCTTGGTCACTTGGTCCATCTGCTGAAAAAGGTGGTTGAGCTAAGGGCGTCGGGTGAGCAAATAGGCCTGGTCGGCTTTGTCTTGTCGCGCCCTTATCGCACAGCGCTTGGGGTCGCGGGCAGCGCAGCCGCGATGGGCTACTTGTTTGATTCGGGTGACGTAACGGCAATGGCCGCGTTTGGTTTCGGTTATATGGCCGATAGCGGGCTAGCCATGCTGGATAATCGCGGAGGAAGGCGACCATGAGCAAGATTTGGCAATTACTGGCAGCCGTTATGGGCTTTGTTGCCTTGGTGCTGGGGGTGCTGCTGAAAGGCGCCCAGCGCAAGAGTGAAGCGGCTACAGAGCGCGCGGAGAAGCAAAAGCGCCGTGCTGATACGTCTGAAGAACGAATTGAGCAGCGCCAAGCGGCGGATAACGCCAGCGCAAACGCCAAAGCAGAAGGGGATAGGCATGTTGAAAGCGTCCGCAATGAAGCTCGCAGTGGCCAGCGTGATCATTTTGAGTCTGGCTGGGTGCGCGACGAAGACTGAGACCGTTTTCTTGCAGGATCCGCTACCCCTTCCCGACAGGCCGAATCTACCCCTAATGCCTAGCGACGAGATGCAGTGTTTGTCCGACGAGGCTTATGAAGGGCTTGCGGTGCGCGATGCGACGCTAATAAAGCATGTTGAGCGCCTGGAAGACATTATCAAAACTACCCATTAGCAGCCTTTGGCAGCCTTATGCCGCCTTTCGGCAGGGAAAAATGACGCTTCCTGCGTGATGTGAGGCGATACGATTTGCACTCAGGCCGTGGTACGCCATGGCTCATTTCCACCAAGTGAGAGCTTCGCTATGACCGTATCCAATGCCGCCTATCTAAAGGGGTTCTACGACCAGACCAAGGCCATGGGCCTAAAGGCCGTTAACTCTGACTTCACGTTTGAGATTGAAGGCTTTGAGCAAAACTACCTGCTAGCCCGCCAATGTCCGTGGCCCAATGTGGCGACCCAAGGCGAAATTGAGGTTCCTACACCGATGGGCGCCTCTGCCTGGGAACCTCAACAGGTTCGCGTGAACCACCAAGGGGCCGTGACCTTCATGGAGGTGACCGCTGGCAGTATTGATCAAATGCTGGTGGATATCATCGCCAACGGCGGCACGTTCAACGCCAAGATTTACGAGGGCACGCCTGAACGCTACCTGCGCTACAAGCGCATTACCGACGCATTCCTGCAGATTGATGACCCCGATCGTGACTGGGAGAACCGCAGCCAGGTGCTGACGTTTGCCGGTACCATGTTCTTCCATTACTTCGGTGAAATCGTGGAAGGCAATAGCTCGGATTATCGCTAATGGCCACGCTGACCGCCTTGGTTCAGCGCTTCGCCGATAATGAGCGCGGCGCTGCCAACATTCTACCCATTGATTCCGTCACGGCTCAGGCCGTGGCGGCGGTATCGTTCTACGCAGGCTTTGCAGAGCTAACCCACCTGGTTGAGGGTGCTGATATTGACGGCAGCCTTGAAATTACTTTGTCGGAGTGGGCCGAAATTCGCCCGCTGTTCATACTCTACGTGGAGCGTGAAACGGCGCTGCAAATGGAGGCTACGCGCGGCATGGGTGCTGACGTGTTTGGGCGCTCAAGCTCCGAGGTTGGCGGTGAAATCATGCAAATGGAGGCCGATCTACCGCGCCGCGTGTTTTTCCTTCCTATCGTGACGGTGTGACCCGTGGAACTCTACTTCGGTGAAAATGGCGACCAGCGGATAAGGGGTGACTTTATTCGCCGCGCGGTGCTTCGTTCTGACTTGGTACCCATACCACTGACGCTAGAAGCCGACATCCGTGTCGATACCGACACCGTGGCTGAGTTTGCCGAGGGGCGCTCTATCACTACCTACGGCGGTGATGAGCTGGAGATTATTAAGAGTGAGCATATCCAGCAGGCGCGCATGCAAGGCGAGAGCATGGCGGGCTACGTTCGCTTGGTTGCCACGCTAAAGCCGGTGACGCCAGTTGCTTTTATCAAAGAGCGCGCCGTTATCAAGCATAACGCGACGCTTTCTGACATTTACCGCGCGTGCGGGGCCACCTTGCGCGGCATTGAGGGCGACTTCGCTGTACCGCGGTTTACGTGCTTGGCTGGCGAAGCGCACACCTATCATATTGCGCGCGCGCTTCAGGAGGCGGGCGGCGTAGTGCGGTGGCGGGATGGGAGGCTGGCGTTTATTGCGCTGGGATCGTTGTTTGATCAAGAGCCGATCGAGGAGATCGTTGATTCCGCCTCTGATGACGTGCAATCAGGTTTTTTAGAGCGTCACGATATACCCACGTTTTATAGCGTCGATGCCGATGGCGAATTTGTTTACGGCAATCGCGGCAAGGCGCGTACCGCGCGCTATCAGCCAGGCGCTAATGCTATTTCACTGCGCAACATGACCGGCTGCCTGGTGCTGACTAAAACCACACGACTGAAATACACCCAAGAGATTGCGGCGGGTGACCTGATCGGCGTTATCGGGGGAGAGCCCCTGGTCGCCATGACGGTCGCCAGCCTGTTCGCACCCAGTGCCGATGGTGGCGAAAATGAGCAGTTCACGCGCGTTTGGCTGGGGAGGTGGGAGCGATGAGCGCTAATGGCAGCGGGCTGCTGTCGGGCAAGTGGCCAGCGGTGATTGAGAGCTACGATGGTGCGTCACGAACGTGCACGGTCAACATACCCGGCATCACTGACGGGGCTGAGAGCGGCCTTGTTGCCGAGATTGAGTACCCCATTGGCGACAAATCCCGGCATGAGACCATGACCGAGATTGAGATATTAGGGGGCGACAAGGTGTGGGTAGAGTTCATTCAGGGCGATCCGCGCTATCCGCTTATCACCGGCTGGCGAAACCCTACCGTTGGCAACGACACCGGCTGGCGACGCTGGCACCACGCCAACATGCAGTTGCTGACAGATGCCGAGATGCGCCTGCAGTCGGGCGGGCTGGTACACGTCAGTGCCAAAGACAGCATCACGCTGCAAGTGGGCAGCTCAACGGTCACCTTAACGCCAGGCGATATCACACAGCTAGCCAGCATGATCAACCTCAACTAAGGAGTCCGCCAAATGGCAAAACTACTATTTTCGTTTGATGATCTGACGCAAAAAGACAAGTCGGTAAAGGTGCTCGAAAAGTATTTCAAGCGTGCGGGCGCCAATGTCGTGAGCGTTGACGTGGATCCGCGCATCAAGCGCGCAAGCGGCGTCAGTTACCGGGAAATCAGTATCACGTTTAGCGACAGCCAAGTGGTCAAGCTGCGCATTAAGCGACCGGGTGATATCTACCAAGTCATGCTAAACCGCAAGGTTATACCTATGGCCAACCAGGACGACCATGCCAAGGCAATCGGCGAAATCATACGAGCCATGGATCAGGGCCGGAGTGCATTTCAAAAGCGCATGGCTAAGGCGAAGGTGAAGCTGCCCAAGCGAATGACCACGGCAGCGCCGCGCATGGAGAAGCGACTGGAAGAAAAGCGCGACGCTCTGAAAGAGGCGGTCGAGGATGCCCGCAAGCAGCTTTCCGAGCTAAAGCCTGAAGCGGCCGCCTAGCCCTTATGCCAACCGCTACATGGTCACCATCGCCAGAGGTGTTGTTTAGCCTGCCCGAGACGGCGGGGCCTGTTTCTACCGCGATTAGCGTTCAGGTGGAGGGCGTCGACCCTTTAACGGGCGCGCCTGCACCTATCGCGGTGACCGGCTATGAAGGTAGCATTACACCTGAGCAGGACGTACTGGTTGTCGAAGGCGGGCCAAGCGAGCTCACTATTCGATCGCCAAGCCTAGCCGGGCTTTTCCCCATTGAATTTATCGACTACCTGCAGGATGGCCAGATTGTTCGCGCGCCTGACTGGGAGAGCCTTCCGGAGAGCGCTGAGGAGCTGGTTGATTTTCGTCCCAGCCGTGAGCAAACGCGCGCCTTTCGACTGGACGTAATAGCCAGCCTGGCCGATGGCACCCAAGCCTATAACTCTTACCTTATTGAAATTCACCAAGACTGGACAGCCGGAAAAGACCGGCTAAGGAGTGAAGTCGATGCCCGCCGTGACTAGATTAGGGGATAGCTGTACAGGGCACGGTGGCTTTCCGCCGCGCAACAGCACCAGTGGTAGCGGCAATGTCATGATTAATGGCATCCCAGCCCACCGCGTTGGCGATGGCTGGGAGACGCACTGCAACCCAACACCGGTTTGCCATGCAGGCGCGCTTGCTAGCGGCTCAGGCAGCGTTAACGTCAATGGGCAGCCCTTGGGTCGTGTGGGCGATGCCGTGGACTGTGGGTCTGCTGTCGCGGCGGGCTCCCCCGATGTCTTTGCAGGCGGGTAACCACCAGGAAAAGCAGGCGCATTAACGCCTTATCTCTCCCATAGCATGACCCCTATGCGCGCAACGCGCCTTCCTGCCAACCATAGGGGTTATGCGATGACAGCTTCATCACCTCCCGTTCTTTGGAACGACCAAAGCGGTGTGCCTTTGGGCATCTCGCTGGATCAACTGCTTTACCGTATTCGCCGCTCCGACTCTGAAGATGGCTTGATCTTTGACAGCGTGACGCTAGACGACATCCTGGAAGACGCTGACGCCGTTTATGAGCTAGACGCCCTGGTGTCGACCGGGTCCATGCTGAGCCGCAAGATTACGACCATTGAGCGCATCATGAACGCCTCTGGAAAGAGCGTCAGCGTTGCGGCCTCGCAGGTATCCAGCCCCTTTAAGCGGCAAGGCGTGATTAACGTTGCGGCCATCTTTGAGCTAAGCGACGGCCAAACCGTCACCATCATGTTCCACAACCCCGATGCAGGCACTGCGAAGGCACTCAAGCCCAGCGATGAGCTCATTAGCTGGAAATGGCTGCTGAATAAGAAAGATATCACCATCGTCGTGGCACCCGAGCGTGGCAGCGACGTACCCATCCGGCAGGTAGCGCGCCGCATCATGGGGCTGGCTGAAAAGAACTCTAAAACGTTCGCGCGCATGAACCAAAAGCGTGCCGAGCGGCTTGAGTACATCGACGGCCTAAAGGGTGAGATTGGCGAGCTTGAGACCGAGCTAGACAGCCTGACCAAGCAGATTGAAATAGCCAATATCGAAACCGAAGATGCAGCCCTGAACGCGCCCAAGCCGATAACCGCCAAGGAGGGGTTAAGCCTCTTAGACGATCTGCGTCCGTGGCTTTCGCGTCAGCAGTATCGCGCCATGGCGGACGTTATTCGCAACGGCGAAGAGTCCGCCGCCTACATCGACCGCGCCAAGGTGCTGGCCAGCATCATCGACGGCATGGCCGAAACCTACGAGCAAGATGGTAAAGGCGATGATTCCACTGCCTATCTGCACTACTTCCGTGGTGGTGGCGATTGGTACATCACTGAAAAAGATGCCAAGGGCAACGGTACCGAGCAAGCGTTTGGGCTGGCGAATGCCGGAACAGGCGAGCCCGAGCTTGGCTACATTGGCGTAGACGAGCTAACCGGCGCTGGCGTTGAGCTGGATCTGTATTTCGACCCTAAACCACTTAGCCAGGTTACCCCCGTAAGCGAAGAGCAGCCCCCCGAGCCGGAAGTCGTACCCGATGAGCCCGAGCCCGGTGAGCTCACGCCTAGCGAGACGCTAATCGGGGTCAATGAAGATGGCGAGCTTGCCCCCGAAGGTGCGGAAAACATTGTTAAGACCGCTAAAGGCACTGAGGTGCAGACAGGCTTTACCGTCGTAGAAGCGAGCGAGCTAATCGCTTCTCATGACATTAATGGCGACCCCAACCCCGCCTTTCCGGAAGAATTGCAGCCACGGGATCGTGGGCGTGACGCATCTATTGCCTGGGTGAAGAAAACGGCTAGGCAACTTGACCCCGACAGTCTTGGACGCACACGCCGTGCTGACACTGGAGCGCCCATCGTGGGGCCGGATCGTGTAGTCGAGTCGGGCAACGGTCGCACAATGGCGATACAGGAAGCCTATCGCAGCGGAAGCGCCGACGAGTACCGTGAGTGGCTAGAGGAAGAGGCGCACCACTACAACCTCGATACGGGACGCATCAAGGCCATGACGGCGCCGGTGCTTGTGCGCGTGCGTACGTCGCAGATTGACCGCCGTGAGTTTGCCGTAGAGGCCAACCAGGACGACAAATTGAGCATGACCGGAACCGAGAAGGCCCGGGCCGATGCCGATCGCTTGGATGAAGCGCTCATTTCCAAGCTTGCCGACGATGGCAACCTGCTATCAGCTGCCAATCGTGACTTCATCAACGGCTTTCTACAGTCGCTGGGTGACACTGAAGCTGCCCAGTACATGACGACTGACGGAAACCCTACGGGGGCGCTCATTGCCCGCGTACAGGCAGCCATCTTTTCTAAAGCCTACAACGATGATCGCCTCCTGGAGCTAACGGCGGACGCCAGCAAGCCGGAGGTGGCCAACGTTATCAGCGCACTCAACGTCAGCGCACCTGAATTCATCCGCGCGCAAGCCGCCGATCAGGCGGGCACTGATGCCTTAACTAGCCAGATCGTGGACAGCGTTGAGACCTCGCTAAACGAGCAGGCCATTCAAGCCATCATTGAGGCCACCAACCTTGTGCGTCAGGCGAAGGCGAACGGCGCCAGTGTGGAAGAGGTGATTAGTCAGCTTGGCCTGTTCGGCGATATTCCGCCGGCAACTGCTGCCATGGCGATGTTTATCAATCAGAACAACCGCAGCGGTAAGCGCTTAGGCGTCGCTTTCCGCGCAATGGCCGAGTTCGTGCGCAAAGAGGCCGAGCGCGGGCAGACCGTCGATATGTTTGGCGAGAGCCAGAAAGCCACGCTTGAGCAGATTATCGCAGCGGCCAATCTGGAGCTGGATAAGGAGTACGGCGAAGGCAGCTACGCCATTGAGTCGCTAGATATGTTTGGCGCCTCCTCCGAGCCGCCAGCGCCTACCGAAGAGGAGATTGAGCAAGCGCGGCAATCCACCGATACCGAGCCTACCGACGAAGAAAAGGAATCCGGCGAGTATGCCAAAGGCGATATTTCCCTCTTAGGGCTGGATATTGCCATTGAAAACCCTAAAGGCAGCGAACGCTCTAGCACTACACAAGAGGGTGAGCAGTGGTCGGTGTCGATCGCTCATGACTATGGCTACATCAAGGGCACCAAGGGCGCCGATGGTGATGAAGTCGACGTGTTCATTGGCCCCGATTTGGAAAGCGAGCGCGTATTCGTTATTAACCAAGTCGGCAAGGACGGCGAATTTGACGAGCACAAGGTAATGCTGGGCTTTGAGTCAAAGGAGTCCGCTGAGCAAGGCTATCTCTCTAACTATCCCGCTGGCTGGAACATGGGCAGCGTGCAGGAAATGACCGTTGACGAGTTGAACGCCTGGTTGCCAACCGCAAGCGCTGGCGTGCCTGCTACCGCCAGTGAAGAGCCCGAGCCCACCACGGATAGCGAAGAGCCAGCAGGAGAGGGGGAGCCTGTCGAGCAAGGTGACGCCCTTGAGGCTGCGCGCAGCCTCATTGAAAGCGATGAATTCCTAAGCACTACCCGCGACTTTACAAACTCGCTAGGCACCATCAAGGGGATCGATGCCGGGACGATGCCGGGCATGGAGCGCTCGCTGTTTGTCAGCTCAATCACCAACAAGATCAAAACCCGCGCCAAGCGTGACCCTGTGTTAGGTGGCGTCCTGCTGGCATGGCTGAACGAGCAAATGAAAAAGCCGTGGGACAAGCCCGCTATCACCAACCGCAATGCCGTGTGGAAGTCGGTCGATGACTGGGAGCGCTTTAGCCCGCTGTTCGACAAGAGAGCACCCGTGGGCCCTGAGGCGATCGGGAATGATCCTGATGCCGCGCAGAGTGCCGCGACTAATGACGCGCCTGAAGCGCCCGAAAGCCAAGAGGAAACCATGCGCCGCCAAGACAGAGAGTTCTTGCAGTCCGTCATTGACGGCACCGTACCCGACATTCACTCCCCTGACCTTGCCGACCAGATACTGGCGATTATGGAACGCCAGGCCGGAGACGCCGAAACGGAAGAGATGATTGAGCAAGCGGGGGCCGCTTACGAGCGGGCCATGCTGAGCGCCACTGAAGAACTTTAACCAAGGAGTAGGGAATGAAGATTTTTGACGATGCCTCTTCCGGTGGCGGCGCTCACGCGATGATGGCAAGGCTGCGACTGGTCTCCGAGCTTGGCCGGGTCAGAAAAGACCTGATTGCACTGCCAAAAGGTTTCTCTGGCATGGCCGAAAGGCTGAAGCTGGTTAAGCGGGCCAACGAAGTGCGCGCAGAGCTAAAGGCCACCTCATTGGCTGCTGACCCTGCTAAGGCAATGAAGCATGGGCGCGATGCGCCCGAGCCTGTCGAGGCGCCGCGTCGGGCCACGGTCGGGCTTTATAGTCATGATGAGAAGCGCACCAAAGGACAGCGCCAAAAAGCCAACGACGCCGCTATTGAGCTGCTTAGCAGGGTGCAGTCTGGCGAGCTCTCGCGTGATGAGCTGACCGACGACGACCGGGCCGTGCTGGCTGGCTATTCGGGTAACGGTGGCGCGCTGGTGGGCGCGGATGGCAAGAAAGGTTCTGCCTACGAGTATTACACCCCCACGCCGATCGCTGAGGGTATCTGGGACGCCTTGGGCACAATGGGCTTTAGCGGCGGCAAAGTGCTGGATCCTGCTAGCGGTACCGGTGTCTTTGGTGCGGCCGCGCCACGCAATGCGGCCGTTGATGCGGTGGAGCTCGATGAAACGTCTGGCAGCATTAACGACCTGGTCAATTCAGGCCCCGGCTACACGACAACCATTGGCGCCTTTGAGGCGGTGGCCGCCGCGACGCCAGACGAAAGCTATGATGCTGTCGTTACCAACGTACCGTTTGGCACCGTTGCTGATCGCGGTGGCAATCAGAACCTAGATCCCAAGTATCAGAAAGAGACCCTGGAAGCCTACTTTATCCTGAGGTCGCTGGATAAGCTGAAGCCAGGCGGCTTAGCAGCCTTCCTGGTGCCGCCGCGCTGCGTGTCGGGGAGAGGTGGGGCTGAGGTTAAGTTGCGACAGCGGGCAAGCATCAAAGGGGAGTTTCTAGGCGCCTTCAGACTTCCCAATAGCGTCTTTGGTGCTGCTGATGCCGACACGATCACCGACATTATCTTTTTCCGCAAATACGGCCGTGAGGCTGCCGAGAAGATAGCCGAACTGCAGGAGCAATCGCCAGACACGCTTTCCTCCGCCAACGTCATGTGGAGCGACTTTGTTGAGGGGCAGTATTTCAAGGGCGAAGGGAAGCGCTTCATTCTGGGTGAGTTCGTGCCCAAGGATCCCGAGAAGTTCCGTGATGTAGACCGCGTAAAGAACCCGGCAAGCATTCCCGAGGTGGCTAAGATGATTCGCCGCCTACCCGGCAGCCGGGTCGACTGGGCGCTATTGGAGGCGTCAGAGACACAGCCGATCGTTTACCGCGAAGGGGATACGATCACCCAGGCGGGACAGACGTTAGTGCTTACCGGTGGCGAATGGCAGGCGCTTGCTGCCAGTGGTAACGACACCGAAGGGCAGGCGCTTCTATCTCGCTTCAAAGACGCCTATGCAGCCTTTGATGCCAGTATGAGCTATGACGATGCCGTTACGCTTCGCCAGTACATGCGTGACAGCTCGCAAGCGCTGGACATGCCCGGTTGGCTAGCCTCTGCGCTTTCCGCCTTAGACAAGCTGCCTGATAGCGATACGCGCGAGCGTGCGTGGGCGCCTGGGCTGGTGGGGCTTGCCGTTACGCAGGTTTTAGATGAGAACGGCAGGGGCAGCGGTACCGACTTCCTAAGTGGTTATGCCAAGCTTTCTGAAGCAATGCAGCGACACGCAGCTGCCGCTAAGCGCATCAAGGGTGTGGATGGGGATCTACGTCGCGGGCTTGGCGAGCTAACGACTCACTATGGTCGCAAGGGCGGTTACAGCGCGCTATGGCGTGGTGATGTGCAAGATGCGCCGGTTGCCCAAGTGAGCGCCGAGCATGGCTTTGAAGGCCTGTTATATGAGAATCAGTCTAGCTGGGTCAGCTTGGAGCAAGCCCGAACAGTGCTAGGCGATAGCTTTAGCCCGTTTGAGTCGGACGACTGGTGCGTGTCTGCCGATGGCAGTCAGATATGCCGTGCCGATGACTACTACATTGGCAGCTATGGCGACTTTGTTAAGCGCATTGATGCAGAGATGGCGTCAGCGCCCAATGATGCTCTTCGCGCCAAGCTTCAGCGACAAAAAGCAGCCGCCAGCGAGCGTATTGACCGCGTTGACGTGTCGCGCATCACATTCAACCTCTTTAGTCCTTACGTCACGATGGAGGAGAAGGCCGAGTTCCTTCGCCGTTTCGTGCATCCTGGAGCCGTCGTCACCTTTGACGAGAAGACCAGTGAACCGCGCGTTGAGTTCGATATCCCAGGCAGCCAGTTAACCGACCGTGAAAAGCTGATTCGTCGCGTTAGCGCCTACCTCAAGAACGGCACTATCACGCTGGGCGGCACCAAGCTGGACATGGGTGACGCTGAAGGCATTCGCGAGCTGCGCGCTATGGTCAATAAGGCCAATGAGCAGTTTAACGGCTGGGCGCGCGGTAACAGCGGCGTCGTATCGCGGCTTGAAAGCCAAGCAAACGACCCTAAAAAGCTTCGCTTTGCACAGCCAGAGGACGAAAGCCCCTTATCGATTCCGGGTATGAATCCAGAGCTTGAGCTGCACGGCTATCAAAATGCCTACGTACGTTCACGCGCGCGGGACTTCTCCGGCATTAACGGGTTCGATGTTGGTTTAGGTAAGACTTTTACGTCACTGGCAGTCACCCAGTACGCGCAGTCGATCGGCGTAAAAAAGAAAACCTTTTTTGTAGTGCCCAATTCGGTGCTATCCAACTGGCAAAAGGAGAGCGCCAAGGCCTATGCCAGCATTGATGACTGCCTCTACGTGGGGCTTCGCGATGGGCAGGTAGACTCAGCGGCCTACGATGAAGACCTAAGCCGCATAATGGAGAACCGGCACCGCAAGATATTCATGACCATGGAAGCGTTTCAGCGTATCCGCTTGCGTGGCGAGACGATCAAGCGCTACGAACAATACATGCGCAGTGCGGATAGCTCCTTTGCCGAAAGCGAAGACCGCAAAGCTGATGAGCGCGCCAAAGGCAAGGCAGCCACCATTGTCGATGTGCTGGGCAAGAAGAGCGGTGCTGCGCCGTACCTGGAAGACATGGGCGTCGACTCCCTGGTTATTGATGAGGCGCACGCTTACAAGAACTCTGCGACTACCGTGGACTTCACGGGCGGCAAGTATTTGTCTCTTTCCCCCGCATCGATTCGTGGGCTAGATGCGCAGGCTAAGGCGTGGGCCATTCGAGGTGGCAGTGGAAGCCGTGGCGATGGCGTTATCACCCTGACCGCAACACCTATCACCAATAGCCCGCTTGAAATGTACTCCATGATGGCGTTGGCGGTGGGCCACGATCGCGTTAACGATCTGTTTGTGGGTACGTCCGGCGCTGACGGCTTCATGGACGCGGTATGCCAAATTGAGAATGAAGATGATGAAACCATCGACGGTGAAAGCCGCGCGATTAACGTCTTTAAGGGCCTTAATAACGTCGAAATGCTTCGCGGTGCACTGCGTCAAGTAGCCACCATCAAGAACGCTAATGACGTAGGCGGGCAAATCAAGGTGCCGAGCGCGCCTGAAAGAGCCAGCACCATCCAGCTACCGCAAGAAACCATTGTCCGGCTGGAAGAGTACAAGGAGGCATACCGCTACGCCGCTGATGCCCTGGCAGAGCGTGGCCAGAACCGCGGCGATGCTGCTTCTTATGAGCGCGTTGCGGGCAAGTTTGGGGAGTCAATGGAGCTGATCGGCCATCCCTTTAACTTGATTAACAAGATGACCATGCTGATTGCGGACCCTGACCTGGATGCTCGCGTCTCTCGCTATCTGATTGGTGAAGGGCAGATGGAAGAGGCGCAGGCCTTGGTGGATACGTGGAATGCCAAGCCGCCTACCGAGCAGCGCACGCGACCGGGGCCTAATGCCACCGCTGAGGAAGCGGTAAGCGTTAAAACCATCCGTGACGTGAGTCGCGAGGTGGTTGGTCGTCAGTACAAGATGCCGGTTAAAGCATGGATTGAAAACGGCGCTATCGTTCTGGATACCGTCAACTCATCTACACAAGATCGCTTTGAAGCCATGGCCGACAAGGCCAAGGTTGAGGTGGATGTATCGATTCCGCCTAAGCTGGCAGCCATGATCGAGAACGTGCAGACCGAGGCAGCGACGCCACGCGGCGTAGACTCGGAAGGCAATCGTATCCCCTTCGCCAAGCAGCTTATCTTTTGCGACCTGCTGGGCATGCATAACAAAATCCGCCGGCTGTTGTCGCGGCGCGCTGGCGTGCCTTCTTCTGCTATCGCCATCGTCACAGGGCAGCGTAATAACAGCCCTGAAGAGATCATGGAGGTACAGGACGGCTTCAACGCACCGGGGGAAAGCAACCAGTACCGCGCGATCATTGCCAACGAAAAGGCAGAGGTGGGCATTAACCTGCAAAAGGGCACACAGGCCATCCACCACCTAACGATCGGCTGGACGCCGGACAGCCTTACCCAGCGCAACGGCCGCGGTGTTCGCCAAGGCAACAAAACCGATCAGGTCACCGTGTATCACTACGATGCAGACGGCACCTTCGATACGGCGAAGCGCTCTCTGGTCAATAGCAAGGCTGACTGGATAGGCGAAATGATGAAGCCTGATGGTGGCGACAGCCTGGCTATCAGCGGCGGCATGAGTCGCGAGCAGATGGAAGCACTTATCGACGCGGTAGGGGATGGCGACGCCGTGACGCGCGTACAAGAGGCGATAGCGGCCAAGGACGCCGAGCGGCGGGCCACTTCTAACCGTGAACGTCAGCGTATCAACCTGGACACCATCACCAAGCAAAATCAGTTCTTGACTGAAAACGAACGCGCTAGCGACTGGGTGGCCCGTACGATGGGGCAGTTCATGAACGCCATGGGGCAATCCGAGAAAGTGCGGTCGCGCCTCTCCAAGCCCAAAATGAGCGAGTCAGCGCGCGCTAAAAACGAATCAATCCTCGCTGAGCTGGAAGTTAAAGAGCGCGGGCTGCAGCGCCAAATCGAGGAAGCGGCAACGTTCTACAAGGCGAGCTACGACTACCAGTCACGCTCAACCACGCGCATGGAGGGCGAGCCGCCTATTGATGTTCGCGCCGTGGTGACAGCCTTCCTTGATCGCGCCAAGCGCGGGGAGAACAGGGCGCCTGACTTAATCGACGCCTTGCGCGGCGGCAGGCTGGGCTATGGCCATGTTGAAATTGAGGTCAATGAAACGGCTGAGCTGGTCAATGAATGGCACGCTGAAATTGATATGGCCTCGCAGATGCGCAGCCAGGCGGTGAAGAGCTACGCCAAGCAAGCGGGCCTAGCTGGCGGCATGCCAAAAGGTGTTGCCGATGCGTTTGCCAATGGCGAGGGTGTTATGGTTGCCGATACGCCGGTTATCGCAGAATGCTTTATCGTCACTAGCGGCAATTACTACGTGGTCAGCAAAGAGAGCCTTTCCAGCTATCGGCCTTCGGCGATCGGCTATGTGGGTGGTGATATTGATACCGCGCCGCTGCACGCGCTGGTACCGATGGGCGAAGTTGCTTACCCGGGATCGGCCAAGCATGACGAATGCTTGTTTGCGGCTGCCAAAATTGAAGATACCGAGGAGCGCAACGGCAAAACTGTGTCGCTTTATTCCGACGCGTGCCCTGCAGTGGCCACGCAGCGAGAGACGGACATTTCAGCGAGCTATCCGGTTTACCATTATTCGCTGCCAAGCCCGCACTTCCCGCTACCCATTCGCCCGAGCGAGGCGGAAGACTCGCCTTTACTGGCGCGTATCTATGATGAGCAAAAGGCCGTCATTACGCGCTGGGAAGACATGCATTTTGTGGTGAACAATAGCGTTGAGGTAGTTCGCGAGAAGCCCCCGCGCGTGGAGGCGCTGCGTGATTACGCCATAGCCCACAGCCTGAAGCTGTCATTGTCAGATGTCGCAGGGCAGACTTACCCCATAAAAGCGCTGATCCATGAAAGCATTGATGATGAGCAGTTTGATCGCGCGCTGGTCGGGGATACCGGCGAAGAGATTGGTAATAGTGTTGAGCGGTATATGGAAAGCACCGTGCCCTGGTTCGACTTTGATGGGGAGGCGCATTCATACTTGCCTTTTCATCTACAGCGCAAAGCTATGATGGCAGTTGCCGCTAAGGCTATCGATGATCCTGCAGAAGCGCCGGAAGCGGAGCCTGAGCCCGCGTCAGGTGAAGATCCTGACGAAATGGTGCTGATTGAGGGCGACACGCGGGCATGGAAAGACCGCATCAAGGAGTATGGCACTCGGTACGGCAGCTATCGCCGCTGGGTGCGCAAAGACCTGGCGTGGCGTGTCCGGCGCCAAGCATGGAGCGCGTTAACGTCCGACCATCCGCGTGCGGCGCAAGAACTTAACCTGAGAGGCTAGCATGGCACTTACCGAGCACTTGTTTGACAAAGAAGAGATTGCGGCGCTAGTCCAGCAGAAGGCGAGCGCGCTCAAAGAAAACCGCGGCTATAGTGACTTCCCCGGCTTTGCGCTGGGGGTTATTGAGCGCCGCTTGGCGAAGGATCCGCTTCGGTACCGCGACTACGGCCCTTACTGGTGGGCAGTCAAAGCGCTACTGATTGACAGCGATCGCGAGCTTGGCGAGCGGGACGACCCGTTGGTACGCGCCACGTATCAAGGTGACTCCCCCGCTGAAACGATTGTCATGGCAGACGCGTTTCGCACCCTCTACCTAGCGACACAGGCAGTAGGCACGAATCAGTTTGTCTTAGACGGTGATACAGGCGCGATCTACACCTTGGAAGATCCTGACATGGAAGAGCGCGTCACCGCCTAAACCGGAAAAACCCCCGCCTTCAGCACATTGGCATGGCCCACTATCAGGCCATGCCTAAATCATCCCCCTCAGGGCATCGGCGAGGCTTCCTCTCACGACTCGGCATCGGTGCCAAGAAGTGGGAAAACGAACATCTCCCCGAGAGCCACGAAATCACGCCAGCCGACACCATGCTCTATGGTGCCGGTACGACGACTGTTGCAAGCCTGCTGGCCTCTGGGAATCGGCAGGCGCGCACACGACAGGCCATTTATGACAAGTGGGCGCAAATGGAGGCCGACCCCATTGTGTCGTCCGCCGTTAAGCTGCTTGTCACGTCCGCGCTAGGGGGGCATGAAACCTCTGGCGATATTGTGTTTATCGAAAAGCGCCCTGCTGCCGAAAAGGATGAGCAGCTAGGCAAGATGGTCGACGATATTCGCGAAGACCTCTCCGCGATACTTAACCGTGCCGCTTACCCAATGGCCTACTTAGGCAGCGTGTTCGGTGACTCCTACGCCCGCATCTATACCGACGCCCGTGGCGTTGTGGATCTTTACGTTGACGAATTAGTACGCCCTCCGCTGGTCCAGCCGTTCGATCGAGGCAGTCGCACCGTGGGCTACGCCATCTATACCGGTGAGCGCAATTTTCAGCGCCTGGATACGTCGCAGATGGTGCGCATGAAGATGCCGCGCAGTCAGTGGGTACCCCAGCACGGTGTCTTTGAGAAGTCGCTTAAGGTCGCCTTAGGAACCGACGATGTAAACGATCTACCGCTAATGCCCGCCATGGCAGGTGGGTCGCTGATCTATCCCGCCGAAGAGCCCTACGACAATCTGACCGCAAGCCTGTTAGGCCTGGTGGGTCAACGTTGGATGGACAGCATTGACGAGCAAATGCTGACGGTGAACCTCAATGACATGTCGAAGGACATGCAAAAGAGCTTCATGGACTCCGTCACCAAGATGCTGAAACGCTCAAAGGAGATTGCTGAGGAAGCCGTAAAAGGCGGCAAGCCCATCATGGAGCGGGTACGGCACGTCATACCGGTGTTTGGCGAAAAGCAGCTAACCCGCGTTGAGGGAGGCGGGCAGTCAGGTCGCGCAGACAATATCAGCATCGAGGACGTGATGCTTCACGCCCGACTGCTTTCCGGCGCGATCGGCGTGGATCTATCAATGATCGGGTTTGCTGACCAGATGAGCGGCGGGCTGGGCGAAGGGGGATTCTTCCGAACGTCCGCACAGGCAGCCGAGAGCGCCCGCGTGATCCGCGTTTCCCTGGCCGAAGCGTTCAACCACATTATCGACATGCACACGCTCAAGCGCTATGGAACTGTATTCCCGGCCAGTGAGCGCCCTTGGCGCATTTCGTTCTATGGCTCCATTTCTGCCCTGGAGGCAGAGCGTCAACGCACGCTGAACGATGGCATGGGCGTTGGTATCGGCTTAGCGCAAGCCATCGGGGCCATGCGCGACATGGGGGCTTCCAAGAAGCTAATGAAGACCTTCCTGACCGAAACCATGCAGCTAGACGAAGAGCAGGCCGAAATTTATGCCGAGCTTGCAGAGACTGCCAAGGATGAAGGCGGCGGCAAGGGGTGGCCATGAGTCTCTTTGACAGCATTAGCGCGGCAGGCAAAAGCGGCAACCTACTGGGGCGCACTGACGGCGCGATACGCAGCGGCGCTGCCAGCCTAGGCAATCAGGCTGGAAACATGGCCGGAGGTGGCAAGCTAGCAAGCGCTATCTCTCAGGCCGGGGCCTCCATGGGGTCTCAGGCGGTTAGCCGTGCCGTCAATAGCCATATTCCCCCTACGATGCGCAATGCGATCAATTCAGGCGCGAATTCGCTTAGTCAAATTGCCAGTGGCGATATTGAAGGTGGGCTCTTAACCGCGCTTGAGTCTGGCTTTGCTGGTGACGCGCTAGGCAACCTGCTAGGGGGGCAGTCCAGCCAAGGTCGCTATTGGGGCGGCGCCAATATGCTGTATGGCGGCATTACTCCCACTGAAGCCAAGCGCATTTTTCAAGAGGCGGTAGACGCCAAGCGTGCCAAAAAGAACCTTTTCCTGCTGACCGTGCAAAGCGCGCTGGCTGGCGACTTCTCCCATGAATTTAACCTTTTCTGCACCGATATTGAGCGAGGCCCTAGCGAGGTTTCTGGCGGCAAAGTGCGCGCCGGAAGTGCGCAGCTAGACACGCTTACCCAAGCCGAGCCTGTCGTGCTGCGAATCACCACTATGGATGACCGGGCAGGCACGTTAAAGCGCTGGTTTGAGGCCCACATTGCCGCGGTTGCTGCGCAGGATGGGACGTTTGGGGTGCCTGCTGATTACTCAATTGTCTTTACCGTCCAGCACGCCTTTGTAGGTGATGTAGGTGGCTTTACGGGGCGCGTCCTGTGTCGCGCTCAGTCCTACGAAGTGTCTCTTTCGCGCCGCGAAGACGCCCTTGAAGAGCTGCAAATGACGTTTACGCAGCTTGATACCTTCATGAGTCCCTAGCCATGCAATTAAATCACGACAACAGCGGCTTCTTGGTCGGTGAGCGGCTTAGTGCCGAGGATGTTACAGGCCGTTTGGACGCGATTCGGGATGAGTTGCGTGCGCTACGAAAAGACATTGGCGGTCAGTCGGTCGGTAGCCGTGGAGCACCTGTAGCCAATAAGCCAACAGAGGCCAATAGCAGCCCAGCCCCACGCCAAGCAAAGCCAGAGGCAGCGACCCCGCGTCACGATGAGATAGTCGTTCGGGTAGACCAGGAAAAGCCCCCGGCAGTTGCAGCGACAAGCCAGCAGCGTGATCTAGGGCAGTACGTTTACAGCCAAGCGGTAGCGCCTGACTCTCCCGCTAACCAGGCGCCCTTTAATCTCAATACCGCATCCACTGTCAGCCCCAGTAGAAGCGTAGGCTCGAATGCCGCAGCAGCGACCCCTAGCAAAGACATTGGCGGTCAGTCGGTCGGTGGCCGTGACGCCAGCGGTCGGTTCGTGCCAAAGGACGGTGGAAGCGCCGCGGCTAACGCTCAAGACGAAGAGGACAGCAATGGGCTGCTGATGAAGTCGATCAACGGCTTGGGCGATCGTATGGCAGGCGCTGCCAGAGAGATAGGGGCAGGCAGCGAAGAGGCCGACCCCACTGTTAAGGCCTTTAACGAGGTGGCACAGCCCCTTTCCCGCGGCTTCGGTAAGATCATGGGCGATGGGTCAGACCGCAAGCAGGAGCGCTGGTACCGCCGTTTCTGGCTAATGATGCGCGGCACGCGCCGCGAGGATCGTGAAGAGGGCAAACAGCAACGCCGAATCCTGAAGAACATTGAGCGCAAGCCAACAGGCGGCGACAGCGGCTCTATGCTGTGGCGCGGGATCATGCTGTTACTGGCCCCCATTACCGGCATGCTATCTCTACTTGGCGGTCTGCCGATTGCGCTAGCGGGTGCGGTGATAGCAGGGCTCAAGGGGCTATTGACCGCGCTAGGGATGGGCAAGATAGCCCGCCGAATGACCATACCCGGCAGTGGGCGGTCTACGTCACAGCGAGGCGGCAGCGCTCGCGGTGGTACGGCCAGGTCGGCAGCAGGCGTAGGCGCTAGTCAGCGACAGCAGGGCGGTGGGTCTCGGTTAGGTGGTGCGCCCGCAGCTAGCGGTGGAAGTGGTGCGGGACGCCTCCTGAAAGGCGGCATGCGCAAGATACCGGGCATCGGTGCCCTGCTTGGCCTTGGGTTTATGGCTAGCGATGTTGCCGCCAGCGAAGGTAGCGACGCCACACGGGCTGAAAAAGACACCATGACTGGGCGCGCGGTTGGCGGCGGCCTTGGCGGCATCGCAGGCATGGCGGGCGGCGCGGCTGCCGGTGCTGCCGTAGGCTCAGTGGTGCCGGTGGTGGGCACGGTTGTCGGCGGTCTTATCGGTGCGATCGCTGGTAGCTACTTTGGTGGCAACGCAGGCGAGACTATCGGCGAAGAGGTTGGTGGATGGGTGACGGATCTACGTCAGTCCAACCTAATCTCATCGCTTGCTCAGCGCTGGGAATATGCCACCACATTTATGTCCAGCCTGTGGTCTCAAACCAGCGAGGGCGTAGCGGCGCGCTGGAACGTTGCCACTGATGCTTTCCAGGGCCTGTGGGATAGCAGCACCGCCAAATTCAACAGCACTTGGGAATCGCTGTCCGGCTCCCTTGCTGAACGATGGGCATCCGTTACTGATGAGATGAAAGGCATCTGGAGCGGCGCCGTATCCATCGCTGCCGAAGGCTGGAGTACGCTTACCGATGCCATGGGTGGCGTCAACGACTGGATAGCTGAAAAAACGGGCGTTGATATAGGACAGGCTACTCGCGATGCCGGCGAATGGGTGTCAGATCGGGCAGTCGAATCAACAGAATGGGTAGCAGGTCGCGCCGAGGCGGCAGCCGATCGTGTCGAGGGTGCTACTAGCTGGCTGGGTAGCAAGATATCAGCGGGTGCGAGCTGGGTGGGCGAAAAGTCCGGGGTATCAACCGCGGTTAATGCAGTGCGAAATGCCCATAACGAGGCATCGGCAACGCCAGCGCTCACTCAGGCTATGGCAGAGGCCGGAATTACTGACCCCAATGAGCAAGCGGCTTTCATGGGGCAGATGCATCATGAGTCGGGCGGCTTTCGCACTATGGAGGAGAGCTTTAACTACTCCTCTGCTGATCGCATCATGGCTGTTAGCCGCACCGCCAGAAACCAAGGCCCCGAAGCGGTAGAAGCCGCTATGGCCCAGGGCCCTGAAGCTATTGCCGAGCTTATGTACGGCGGTCGCATGGGCAATACTGAACCCGGTGATGGTTACCGCTACCGTGGACGCGGCTTTACGCAGCTAACAGGGAAGG
>Ga0209344_10002302_pt1 | contig 21640 bp, 24 predicted proteins | sample Cruoilmetagenom6_FD_187293 | JGI IMG/M metagenome (GOLD analysis project Ga0209344, IMG submission 187293) | Oil polluted marine microbial communities from Coal Oil Point, Santa Barbara, California, USA - Santa Barbara Oil Seep Sample 6 (SPAdes)... | ecosystem: Environmental > Aquatic > Marine... | reverse complement strand
CACAATCCAAAGAAATGTCAGATAAGATATTGCTTTTAAAGCAAGAAATAGAACACGACGTTGAGTTGATTTAAACTTTAGTTCAAATAATGTCCTATTTTAACTGTTTTCAACATCGGTTAATCCATATCTCGGGAATTGTTTCCAAATAGGGTACTAAAATTATGGCATTTTTGCCTTAATTTCGCATCGTTATTTTTATGTATTTGTACATAATATAATAATAACAGTATATTACTGTACACTCTTCGCGTGTTATGCATGATTTCAATTTAGGCATTATTGACAAAATTCGCCCGCAAATTATACGATTAATGCCCTGATACTGCCTAAATTAAACCATCCCACGAGAGCATATTCCTATGGTTACGAATCCGTAATATGTAGTGAAAGTGGAAAAATGGTACAGTATCTAGTAAGACTTATTGCAGACTTTAAACGCGACGAACGGGGGGCTTTTTCAGTATTCCTTGTTGGTATGTTCACAACCTTGATCCTTGTCGGTGGTGCTGCCGTTGACATGGTGCGTTTTGAAGCTGTGCGAAGCAGTATACAATTCAATCTTGATCGCGCGGTTCTTGCCGCCGCATCCATGCGTCAGGTCCAGGACCCCACCGCGGTTGTTAACGATTATATGAGCAAGGTTGATACCTTGACCACATTCAACGTTGCTATGGGTAGTGATACCAATGTTACATTGACAGGGCGTCGGGTTTCAGCGACTGCCACAGCCACAATCAGCACATATTTCTTACGCATCATCGGTATCGACACTATGGCTGTTACAGCCTCGAGCAAAGCAACCGAGGAAATTCCCAATCTTGAAATTTCACTGGTCTTGGACGTATCAGGTTCTATGTCCGGTTCAAAAATCGCAAGTCTGAAAACCGCCGCCAATACATTTGTCGACACGGTTATCACACCGGATACCAATAGCCAGACAACGATCAGCATTGTACCTTATTCTACGAATGTATCACTTCCGCAAAGCATGTGGGATTTATATACGACGGAAGGTCTGAGTGCCAATTCGCGCTGCATGATTTTCAATGACGTTGATTTCAGTTCAGCAGCCATTTCTACCACGACAACACAACGCCAATTGCCATATTATTCATGGCGCAACCTATTGGCATCAAACTCTACGCTGGATTATTCTGATTGTAGAGGTGCGGTTGCCGGCGGTAGTTATGCAGATATCATGCCCTATTCAACATCTGTTGCCGACTTGCAGGCCAAGATTAACTCTTTGGTCGCAACCGGCTCGACAGCTGCGCATATCGGTACAAAATGGGGTGTTGCCCTGCTGGATCCGGCTGCAAACGCAATCGGCGCAGATATGGGCGGTGATGTTGCCGCTATTCCGGCGGCCTATGCGGAACCCGGTGTTTTGAAAGTTCTGGTTGTGATGACAGACGGCCAAAATACAAGCCATTATGATTTATATGATCAATACCGTTCCGGTGCGTCAGATATGTGGTCTGTGATTGAGCTTCAGGCGGAATGTTACGGGAATCCGAACAACTGGAGAGTTCCGTATTTCGAAAACGATGGTTCATATAGCAGCGTCTGTGAATATGCGGAAGCGACAAATCACTACATTTTACGCCCTGACAATACTAGATTTTACAAAGTCGGTAGTGGGAATTCACGGGGTACCAGATTTGATGATTTACCGGGTAATAACGCCGCACTGCCGGGCGATGTCGGCTATCGCTACAATTACTCTTGGTCAGAAGTCTGGGAGTTTATGTCAACTGACGCTTTTGCCACTACAATCGATAAAGATTGGGATGATATCGAACGTAGGTTCGCGTCATCGTCACAAGCGGATACGCAGATGACGTCTTCATGCACAGTTGCAAAGAACCGCGGCGTTGTTGTCTATTCCATCGCGTTCAGCGCACCAAGCAATGCACAGACACTTTTGCAGGGCTGCGCCAGCTCTTTGAACAACTATTACGATGTGGATACCACGGACATTGCATCAGCCTTTTCAGCGATTGCGGTGTCTATTCAGAAACTTAAATTAACTCAGTGAGGATATTATGGGAAACATCTTAAGACATATAAAACACTTCTCACGTAACGAGGATGGTGTGGCGACACTTGAATTTGTAATCGCATTTCCGTTTGTGTTCGCGATGATCGTCGCTACGTTTGACGCCGGTCTTTTGATGATGAAATATGTTGTGTTGGAAAACGCACTTGACCGCGTTGTGCGTGATGTGAGACTGACCGGCATTGCTAACGGTCAAGCAGGGGTGACTTTCTTTAAACAGGAAGTTTGCACTATAGCGCAACTGATCAAAGACTGTCAGACCAATCTGCATGTGGAAATGACCCCGATTGATACATCATCAACATTCAACCCATCAGCTGTGACCTGTGTTGATCGTAATGCAAACAATCCCCCTGCCACAACATTTACGACAGGTTCACCTGATGATATTGTTTATATCCGCGCCTGTTTGGTTGTGGATCGTTATTTCCCCAGTGCTTTGAGTGGTATTTTTACTGTTGATGCCTCTGGTGGCATTCAACTGATTGCTGATTCAGCTTATGTCGTGGAGCCATTATAATGACCTTATTGAAAAAACTGCTAGGTAATTTCAAACGTAATGAACGTGGTGTCATAACGCTTGAGATGATTATTATGATGCCGTTGATGGTTCTTTGGATCGTTGGCAGCAACTCATTTTTTGATGCGTTCAAGACGTATCTTCGGGCGTCAAAGGCGACTTACACCGCTGTTGATCTGATCTCGCGCCAGTCTACAGTCGGGCCAACATACGTTGCTAATGTTGGTACTATATTCGAGTCAATTGTAGATGCGGACGGAGCAAGTTCCGAAGTTATTATTTCCAGTATCCGCATGTGGAATGATGCATTGCAGATAGAATGGTCGCAAAATGCCAACGGTAATCCCGGTATGACCAATGCAAATCAAATTCCATTGGCATATATTCCGGACCTTCAAAACGGTGAGGCTATTGTTTTGATACAGTCAAGCGTGCCATTCATCCCGATACATTCATGGGGAAATTTGACCGCAAAAACATTTACAAACACTGTCGCGGTAACACCCAGATTTGATGTTATGGTCGGGTATGACAATGCTTTTTAGAAGTGCAGTAATTTGAAGGTATTTTACCTGATTTAAATAAAAAGGCCTCCGATTGTGCGGAGGTCTTTTTTATTGGCGCGGCACTAAAGCGGGACATGTGTGGACTTTGTTCCGTTATTGGAAAGTAGTCATGTCAGGTTCCACAATCTGTGTAACTAGACGCAACACATTTGGCGACTAGAGCATCTACTTTCTTCTGGTGGCTTGGATTAGAGGCATGCTTTGCGATCATGTCTGCATTCTCTGCTACGGCGCGTTCGTCACCGTTCATTGCAGATATCGCCATCCACATACTCGCTAACACCGGATCACTTTTGACTGCGTAACTAATGGTGTAGTTCTTAGCTACATAATACTGACCAAACGCACTACCTTGTGTGGCAGTTTTGACGAAATATTTATGAGCTGTTTTTGGCTTCCAGATGCCCAGCTCGCCTCGGTCATATATCAGACCTAGCACATTGGTGGCTTCTATATCACCTGCCTCTGACATCTCTTCCCAAGCGGATATTGGAATCTTATCCGTAAATACACCTGTGACGTATCTATCAAATGTGTCTTTTACTTCACCAGCGTTGGCAGCGATTGTTGCTGTTAACCCTACGAGAAGTGCCGCGGTAAACATTTTCAGTTTAGTTAACATGGTCGCTTTCCGTTCTAAGGTTTCGATACAACATATATATTTAGCCCTTTTCATATATCAAGATACTGACCATAGGTTAACTTATGCATATGAAATAGGGTAAGCAGCCTATGTAGACTTTCAATACCGCGGCAAATGTTTCCCATCAGGGCACGGATGAATTAGTCTATCGACATTCGAATACGATGTAAGTTTGGGCACCTTGTCACAAGGGACGTTCACACTGATCACCGTGCATGGGAATACCTAAAAACGAAACAAGGGTTGCAACTATAATTGCAACCCTTTGTTTTTGTTGGAGCGGGCGAAGAGATTCGAACTCTCGACCCTAACCTTGGCAAGGTTATGCTCTACCCCTGAGCTACGCCCGCGTCCATAATGGCGGTTTATACACCTAACCAAAGTCGCTGCAAGGATAAAATCTGTAGTTTTCAGCATTTTCTCAATGTAAGAACATTTTGTGAACAACGCTTTTACTTTCCGCTGTTTGGGTTTAATGTGCGCACATGAACGAGTGGGATGAAATGGATACATTTGAGCAAGCTGAAAGCCGCAGCCTTTCGCAAATGGCGATGGGGGCGCGCACGGCACCTTATCTGGACGGGCTGAACCCAGAACAGCGTCAGGCGGTGGAAACACTGGATGGACCGGTGTTGATGCTTGCAGGGGCAGGCACGGGGAAAACCAAAGCTCTAACCACGCGCATCGTGCATCTGCTAAACACAGGCTGCGCGCGCCCGAACCAGATACTTGCAGTGACATTCACCAACAAAGCCGCACGCGAGATGAAAAATCGCGTGGGCGGTATGCTGGGTGAAGCGGTAGAAGGTATGCCGTGGATGGGTACGTTCCATTCGCTTTGCGTGAAAATTCTGCGCCGCCACGCGGAACTGGTGGGGTTGAAATCGAACTTCACCATTTTGGACACCGATGATCAGTTGCGTTTAATGAAGCAATTGATCCGCGCGGATAATATCGACGATAAACGCTGGCCTGCACGTTTGCTGGGCGGGATTATCGACAACTGGAAAAACCGCGCGTGGACGCCGGATAAAGTGCCCGCGGGCGAACATGCTGCATTCAATAATAAAGGCATCGATCTCTATGCCCAGTATCAACAACGCCTGATAACCTTGAACGCGGTTGATTTTGGCGACCTTTTACTGCATGTGGTCACGATCTTTCAAACCCATCCTGATATATTGCGCAAATACCAAAGCTGGTTTCGCTACATTCTGGTGGATGAGTATCAAGACACCAATGTCGCGCAATACCTGTGGCTGCGCCTACTGGCCTCTGAGCACAAGAACATTTGCTGTGTGGGCGATGATGATCAGTCGATTTACGGTTGGCGCGGGGCCGAGGTGGGCAATATCCTGCGGTTTGAAAAAGATTTCCCGGGTGCCCATGTGGTGCGGCTGGAGCAGAACTACCGGTCTACCCATCATATATTGGGTGCAGCGTCTGGTGTGATCAGCGGCAATGAAAACCGTCTGGGAAAAACCCTTTGGACGGCAAAAAAAGATGGTGATCAGGTGCGACTGATCGGCCACTGGGACGGCGAGGAAGAGGCGCGTTGGATTGGCGAAGAGGTCGAAAACTTCCAACGTGGCACCCGTGGTCACGACCCGATGTCGCTGGATGATATGGCCATTCTTGTCCGTGCCAGTCACCAAATGCGCGCCTTTGAAGATCGGTTCCTGACCATTGGCCTACCGTATCGCGTGATCGGTGGGCCGCGTTTTTATGAACGTATGGAAATCCGCGATGCAATGGCTTATTTCCGCGTCGCTGTATCGAATGAAGATGGGCTGGCGTTTGAACGGATTGTAAATACACCAAAACGCGGTATCGGCGATAAAGCACAACAGATGATCAACCAGACGGCGCGCGAAAACGGTGTTTCCTTATTGGAAGGCGCGCGGCTTTTGGTGGAAGCAGGCGGGCTGCCCTCTAAACCGCGCAATGCGTTGAAACAACTGGTGGAAGGCTTTGACCGCTGGTCGCTGGCTATTCAGGCCGGCACCCAAAGCCATATTGAGATTGCCGAAACCATTCTGGAAGAAAGCGGTTACACCGACCATTGGCGCAATGATAAAACGCCCGAAGGGCCGGGACGGTTGGAAAACCTCAAGGAACTGGTCAAGGCGTTGGAAGAATTTGAAAACCTGCAAGGGTTTTTGGAACATGTCAGTCTGATTATGGAAAACGAACAGGAAGCGGACGTAGAGAAAGTCACCATTATGACCCTGCATGCTGCCAAAGGCCTGGAATTTCCCGCCGTCTTTCTGCCCGGCTGGGAAGACGGATTATTCCCGTCGCAACGCTCGATGGATGAATCAGGGCAAAAAGGCGTCGAGGAAGAGCGCCGTCTGGCCTATGTGGGCATCACACGGGCTGAAGAGTTCTGTACAATCAGCTTTGCCACCAACCGCAGGGTATACGGGCAGTGGCAATCATCCATGCCGTCGCGGTTTATTGATGAGTTGCCGGCAAAACATGTCGAAGTGCTGACACCACCCGGCCTGCATGGCGGTGCAGGTGCAATGTCGTCTGATCTGGCCGATAAAGCGGCACGTGCGGACGCCTATAATTCCCCCGGCTGGCGGCGTATGCAGGCACGCAATGCACAATATACACCGTCAGTTGCACCCAAACCCAAGCGTCTGATTATCGACGCCGAAGAACTGCCGGATTTTGTTATCGGAGATCGCGTATCACATCCCAAATACGCTCTAGGCACTGTGATCGGTGTTGAGGGAGATAAACTGTCGATCGTGTTTGACGGCGGTGGTGCCAAGAAAATTCTGGCCAGTTTTGTGACAATGCAGGATGAAGTACCGTTTTAACAAAAAAAACGGCGCCGCAGGGAGGGAGCGACGCCGTTTCAGGCAACACGATCTAATGGGAGAACTAGATCGGTATTCTGTAGCGTTTTGACTTAATATCGAAACGCTTTAGTAACCGTACACGGCTTCTATTGCAGAAGCCTTAATGCCTGAACGATTTAGGCCCAGATCATCCAGCTCGCGTGTTGTCAGTTTTTCAAGTTCTAAAACTGTTTTTCTGTAGGCGCGGTAGTTTGCGAAATCTGCCATCAGTGCTGCGATGGTTGCTGACATGCGGTGTGCAACGGGGGTGTGAATTGTGTTTGTCAGGAATGCCATTGGCTTGCTCCATATGTGTGTATCTGTTGGCGTTTATCTATTCTTTTATAAAACAATTTAAACCGCTTATATTGCATGCCCGCCATGCATTTGATGCATGAGCTGTGTGGTATAATAATATGATTAAAAAGAAAAAAACGACGTCACAAGGGAGGAGATGTGACGCCGTTTTATATCTTTGGGTCAGGTTCCAAGGGAGGAAGGAACTGTGCCCAAGGGTCGAAGGGTCTAAGGGGGAGGAATACCCTTCGCTTGCGTTTAATATAGATTTTTGTGCAGTGCACTAAAAGGGTAAATTTTGCATTTCGGATATGCGTTTAATGCATGGCTTTTGCTGCCTAGTTGCGCGGCTTGGAACTTGGGCAGATCGCATCGCTGTTTTGGTCGGGATGCGCATTGGGGCAGAACAATTGCAAATTCTGCACGGTAAATGCCCCGATAGCTTTTTGGCCTTCATCGGAAACCATCCAATTTGAAAAGCTGCGGGCCATGTCAATTTTCACATGAGCGTGCTTTGCAGGGTTCACCAGAATAATGCCATAAGGATTGAACAGCGTCTCATCGCCCGATAGCAACATGCCCAGATCGCCTTTGTTGCCAAAAGACAGCCATGTGCCGCGATCCGACAGGGTATAGGCATTCACAGAAGACGCCATGTTCAGTGCAGCGCCCATCCCGGCGCCGATGTCGCGGTACCAGTTACCTGCCGGCATAATGCCGGCCTTTGTCCAAAGATCTTTTTCGCGTTTGTGTGTACCGCTTTCATCACCACGCGAAATAAACAGGAATTGCGTATCACTGATTGCCATTAACCCGTCACTGGCATTGGTTTGGTTTGAAACTGCGGCAGGATCGGACTTGGGCCCGATGATAACAAAGTCATTATACATCACATCGCGCCGCTCTATGCCGTAGCCACCTGCGACAAAGGCATCTTCGGACGGGCGGTGGTGTACCAACAGCACATCCGCATCACCATTTTTGGCGATTGTGATAGCTTGTCCTGTCCCCACCGAAATCACCCGCACTTCGATACCGGTTTTCGCCGTGAACAAGGGTAAAAGATAGTCATACAAGCCGGAGTTCTGTGTCGATGTTGTGGACGCGAGCGTAATGAACCGATCACCTGCATGTACTGCTGTTGATAGTGTTGTGATCAGCAGTGCTAAGATAATGCGTATCATAAATCACCACTGAGATAAGCTTGGGCTTGCGGGGTTGCAGGTTTTGCAAAGAATTCATCAGCTGGCCCATGTTCCAGCAATTGTCCGGCTTCGATGAATAAAACCACATCTGCAAGTCGTTTGGCCTGTGCCAGATCATGGGTCGAGATGAACACACTGCCTCCGTCTGAAACAAATGTGCGGATCATGGCTTCGATCAGTTTGGTAGATGCAGGATCGAGATTGGAACAAGGCTCATCAAGCAGTAACACCGCAGGCTTTGTGATCAGTGCGCGTGCAATGGCCATGCGCTGGGCCTCGCCGCCCGACAGGCTGGCGGCTGGCTGATCCGCAAGCGGTGCAAGATGGGACAGCTTTAGCATCTCATCAATTGCAAGCTTTTGATCTTGGGTATTCTCACGGGTTAATGTTAGCGGATAGGCCAGATTTGCGCGCACAGACCGGCGCAAAACAATCGGGGTTTGAAACACATATCCCCGCGTTAACTTGTTTCTTTGGGCGGAAATCCCGTTCCATGTGACTAATCCCATATCAGGTTTGATCACCCCGTGAATAAGCGACAGCAACAGGCTTTTCCCTGCACCATTGGGGCCAAGGATCGCGTTAACACCCTTGTTTTCTTGCACAAAACTAATGTCGTGCAATAGGGGTGCGCCGTCAACGCTGTAGGATACATTGGTGAGTTTCAGCGCAGTCATTATCGTTTCACCTGATATTTTCGGCCAAAACTGCTGATCCAGTGGATCGCCGTATTGATTGTGATCGCGATACTTAGCAAAACGATGCCAAGGGCCAAGGCCAGTTCCAGATTACCCTTAGAGGTTTCCAGTGCAATTGTTGTGGTCATCACGCGGGTAAATCCTGCGATATTGCCGCCAACGATGATAACTGCGCCAACCTCGGCCAAGGCACGGCCAAAGCCTGCCAACAACCCGGTAACAACAGCAAAGCGTGCGTCCCATATCAGGGTTTTCAACCGTTGCAGGGGACTTACATCCCAGGCGTCCAGTAGATTTTTATAGTCACGGTCCAATGGCAGAATAGCTTCACGTGTCAGAGCCAAAACGATGGGAAATATCAATACGGATTGCGCCATGATCATCGCCGTTGGTGTAAACAGGATACCGTACGCCCCCAAGGGGCCGGCCCGTGACAGCAAGAGATAGATAATCAGTCCCACCACGACGGGTGGCAGGGCCATCATGGATGTGGATATGACGACCAGAACCTGTCGCAAAGGAAATTGCCAGATCGCAAGGGCTGTGCCCAGGGGAATGGCAAAAAGCGACGCGATCAATGTGGCCGTCAAGCTGACACGCAGCGACAGGCCCACAACAGCCATCAATTCCGCATCCGCAGACAACACCAATTCGGCTGCTTGCCCAAATATTGTCATGGCCCCTTGCGTCTTTCCCTGATTGCACTTGCTCTTTGCCCGTGAATGCTAAATTTAAGGGCGATAGCATGTGATGCGCAAGCTGAAAAGAGAAGGTCATCTGAAATGAGCATAAGTCGCGAAGATATTTTAAACGCTTTGAAAACCGTCAGACAACCCGATGGGCAGGATATTGTATCCGCAGACCTGATCCGCGCGTTAAAGATCGAAGGCGGTTCTGTGCAGTTTATCCTGGAAGTTGCCCCGAAAGACGGCCCCGCTATGGCCCCTGTACGCGCGGCGGCGGAAGCGGCCATAAAGGCGCTTGATGGTGTCAGTTCCGTGTCGGTTATGTTGACTGCGCATAGTGACGCACCAAAACCGCCGCCGCCTAATTTAAAGCTTGGCGGTCACCCTAAACCTGCCGCCGACAAAGCACCTGTTGCGGGTGTTGACCGCATTTTGGCGATAGCATCAGGCAAGGGCGGGGTGGGTAAATCCACCGTGTCCAGTAATCTTGCTGTAGCCTTGGCAAAACAGGGTCGTCGCGTGGGGCTTCTGGACGCTGATATTTACGGGCCAAGCCAACCGCGTATGATGGGGATGTCAAAACGTCCGGCCTCACCCGACGGCAAGACAATTATTCCGCTTCATGCGCACGGCGTGACTTTCATGTCCATCGGTCTGATGCTGAAAGAGGATGAAGCCGTGGTATGGCGTGGCCCGATGTTGATGGGTGCTTTGCAGCAAATGCTTGGACAGGTTGAGTGGGGCGAATTGGACGTGCTGATTGTCGATTTGCCACCCGGTACTGGTGATGTGCAACTGACTTTGGCGCAAAAATCGCATGTGACAGGTGCGATTGTGGTGTCCACGCCGCAAGATGTGGCCCTTCTGGATGCACGCAAAGCTATCAATATGTTCGAGAAAACGAAAACACCTGTCTTGGGTATGATCGAGAATATGTCCAGTTATCATTGCCCGAATTGCGGCCATGAGGCACATATTTTCGGCCATGGCGGCGCTAAAGCGGATGCAGAGCGTCTGGGTTTGCCGTTCTTGGGTGAAATACCGCTTGAGCTGGATATTCGACTATCGGGTGACGGCGGCACACCGATTGCAGCGACAGATCATCCGATTGCGGATGTATATGCAAGCATTGCCACCCGGTTGATCAAAGGCGGCATGGCATGAAGGGGGTATTGAACAAGGATCAGATCGCAGCCCTTGGCATTGCAGGCGGTTGGACGATGGGACTACCGGATTTTGTACGTTACGGTGATCTCGACACGTATAACCACGTCAATAACAAGGTCTACCACGCATGGTTTGAAAATATACGGGTGCTTTATGTCCGTAGTCTTGGTGTCGATTTTGAAGCGAGCATGGAGATCAAGCCTGTGGTGCGTTCGGCCAGCATCATATTTAATGCACCGATGTTTCAAGATGAAGAGTATATCACGCTTTGCCGTATCTCGCGTCTTGGGCGCACCAGCTTTACCATTGATTATGCCGTGTGGGTTGCTGGTGTACTGCGGGTCACGGGGGATTCGGTTATGGTAATGGTCAATGCTGATGCATCTGCGGCGGTTCCGGTGCCGGATAATTTGCGCGAAATCATGATTACCCACGATGGCGCAAAGACTGAATAGTCGTGTTTCGACATTTTTGTCGCGACCGTTATAGAATAAGGGCGCTATACGTTTCAGATTTTTAGAATGATGTAGAATAATTTGAAACGGAGTTTGTAATGGCCTCGCAATCCCATTTGATAGATCTCGACCAATATCCTGTTCACCAACGCACATCAAAAACCTACCAATCTTTACTGGAGCAGGTGCGCGACGATCTTGCGACAGACGGGTGTTCTGTATTGAAAGGTTTTTTGACAGCGGCGGGTGTAAAAGCGCTTTGTAAAGAGGCAGACGCGGTCAGCGGGCAGGGCCATAAATCCTTTAACCGCACAAACCCGTATTTCAGCAAAGACGACCCGACCCTTGCCGCAGACCACCCCGCACGTCAATTCTTTGACCGCTCAAACGCGTTTATTTCGGCAGATAATTTCCAGCCAAATGGTGCATTGCGGTTGATCCATGATACCAAAGGATTCGATGGCTTTATCCAAGACTGCTTGCAGGAAAAACAGTTCTACCGCTATGCAGACCCTCTGGCAGACGTAATTGTGAATATGGCTGAGGAAGGCAACGGGTTTCCGTGGCATTTCGACACCAATAATTTCACTGTGACGCTTGCAATCCAAAATGCCGAATGTGGCGGTGCGTTCGAATACGCGCCAAACATTCGTGCGGGTGGCGAGAATTTTGAAGAGGTTTCACGGGTTCTGGCAGGCACGTCCGACAAGGTAAAAAGTCTGAACCTTGAGCCGGGTGATTTACAGCTTTTTCGGGGTCGCTATTCATTGCACCGCGTTGCCCCCTTAACGGGCAATCGTCCGCGCTATGTGGCGATTTTCTCTTACGTGGATCAACCTGATATGGTGGGGGCACCTGAACGCACCAAACAACTTTATGGCAAAGTCTTGCCGATCCATTTTGAACGGGCGGGGTTAAGGGCAGACGCCTATCTGGATTAGCTGAAAAACTATGTGTTGGCTTCTTTCCGATCATATGTGAACTTGGACTTTCACCGCACCACAAATCGAAACGAAATGGACATCCTATGGACACGCTTGATGCAACGGGTTGCGCAAAAACGATGATGGCTATCGTTACCACCGGGAATGGTGGCTATGAAAAGCTTGAATATCGCGAAGTTCCAATTCCAGTACCGGACCCGGGTGAGGTATTGCTTCGGGTGCTTGCTGCAGGCGTCAACAATACTGAAATCAACACGCGCCTTGGGTGGTATTCGTCGAGTGTAACCGCAGATACAGGTGCGACCTCTGAAAGTCAGCAAAGCCATGCAGAACAGAAAGTGGATGGAGGTTGGAATGCAGCAACGCCGTTTCCACTAATTCAGGGCACCGATTGTTGTGGTCAAGTCGTTCAAGCGGGTGAAGGGGTTGCCGATCACCTGATTGGCAAACGGGTTCTTGTCAGGGCCTGCATGCGTCCCAATGGATACGATACTATGGATAACGTCTGGATGGCGTCCGACTTTGACGGTGCATTTGCGGAATATGTTAAAGTCCCCCACACTGAGGTCTTTCCCATTACATGTGATTGGTCGAATGAAGAACTTGCAACAATTCCATGCGCCTACGGTACCGCAGAAAATATGCTGCACCGCACACAAGTTGGCACCGATTGCCGCGTGTTGGTGGCAGGTGCATCCGGTGGAGTGGGCTCTGCAACTGTGCAACTTGCAAAACGTCGGGGCGCACATGTCACTGCGATTACCAGCAAAGCAAAAGTTGAACAGCTCCGTAAACTTGGTGCAGATATTATTGTTGAACGCGGTAGTGATTTAGTAAGTGAACTTGGGGAAAACACTATCGACGTGGTTGTGGACAATGTTGCAGGGCCAGAGTTTCCAAAAATGCTCAAAGTTCTCAAACGTGGTGGTCGCTTTGTTTCATCCGGCGCCATTGCCGGCCCGATTGTCAGTCTGGATATGCGCGACATGTACCTGAAAGATATTACCTTGATTGGGTGTACCGCATGGGATGAGCCGGTCTTTCCCAATTTGGTTAACTATATTGAACAAAACGAAATTCGCCCCATCCTTGCGAAAGTGTTTCCGCTTGATCAGATCGCTCAGGCACAACAAGAATTCATCGAGAAATCACATTTTGGTAACTTTGTTCTTGTTCCCCCAAATTCACAAGCCTGAAGGCATTGTGGTTACTGATATTAGGCAGCTATCAGATATTCCAAAGCATTATTGCAAAGCTTGCATATTTTTACGGCTTCCCCTTGACTCAAGACACAGACCGAGTAGAAGGCCATTTCATAGATATTCGCAGGGTGACCTGCAGCACGGAGAAAAACCATGGCGAAGCCAACAACCATCAAAATCCGCCTGAACTCGACTGCGGACACAGGCCACTTTTATGTGACCAAGAAAAACGCACGTACAATGACCGAAAAAATGGTCGTCAACAAATATGACCCGGTTGTACGTAAACACGTTCCTTACAAAGAAGGCAAAATCAAGTAGTCTTGATTTCAGCTATCTTAGAATGAAGGGCGGCCCGTGGGTCGCCTTTTTGTTTTTTGGAGGACAGATATGCAAAGGGTAATGATTGTTGGCGGACCGGGTTCCGGCAAAAGCACATTGGCGCGTATGCTTGGCGAAATAACAAACCTGCCAGTATATCATATGGATCATATCCATTGGAAATCCGGCTGGGTGGAACGTGCCGCAGATGAAAAACATCCGTTGATTGCCGAAATACAAGCGCGGGATCAGTGGATTTTCGAAGGTAATCATTCACGCAGTTACAATGAGCGCATAGTCCGTGCAGACACATTCATCTGGCTGGACATGGGCTTTGCTTTACGCTTCTGGCGCATCATTCGGCGCACATTGTTTGGATTGGGCCGCAATAGGCCAGATTTACCTGATGGTTGCCCTGAACATATTGGGCGCGAAAGCTTGATGTTCTGGCGTTGGGCATGGGATACACGCCACAGTCACCGTGATAAATTACTTGCAATAATGGATGCACCACCCGCGCATGTAACGGTGCATCATCTGACCAGTTTACGCGCGGTGCAGGCTTATCTGTGCAGTTTAGAACACGAGCGCACGCAATAGCGCCAAGAGCGCGAATAGATATGCGATATATGTCAGCATCATCCCGTAAAACCGAAACCGCCAATGTGTACCGTCAAAGCTGAAATAGGTTGCGTGCATCAAACGGCCTGCGATCAGGACAATTGCGATGATCAACGCGTATGTGCCGCCTTGCAGATATTCGACCAGACCCAACAGGATCAGGGCCATCGGGATTTGTTCGGTTGCATTTCCGTGACCGCGTATCTTTTTGATAGTGATTTTGTCCGCATTGTCACCAAGGACGATGTGCTTGCTGCGGCGTTCAGATGAAACCCGGTAAGCCAAAAACAACAAAAGTGCGCCCAATATCAAAGATGACCATGCGGTGATGTAAAGTGGAAAATCAATCATGTTATATCCTTATAAAAAAGCCGAGGCACATGGCCCCGGCTGATGGTTTTAATTGTAGCGTTGTTTAGTTACGGTTACCCATGAACTGCAACAGGAACATGAACATGTTGATGAAGTCCAAATACAGGCTTAATGCGCCCATAATAGCGGCCTTACCCAACCATTCTGTCTGACCTGTTGAGGCCATTTGGATGTATGTAGTCTTGATTTTTTGCGTGTCATAAGCGGTTAAGCCTGCGAAAATCAGAACACCAATACCGGAAACGGCAAATTGGATTGCAGGGGATTGCAGCCAAATGTTCACAATCATCGCAACGATCAGACCGATCACACCCATAATCAGGAAGCTGCCCCAACCGGAAATGTCTTTCTTGGTGGTGTAACCCCACAAAGAAAGGCCGGCAAAAGCGATAGCTGTCACAAAGAATGTGTTGGCGATGGATATGCCTGTGTAAACTGCAAAAATCCAGGAAATGGACAAGCCCATCAGTCCTGCAAATGTAAAGAACACCATTCGTGCGGTATTTTCAGACATGCGGTTGATGCCTGCGCCAAAGGCAAAGACGACAAGAAGCGGTGCAAACATGATGATATAACGTACCGGGCTGGTAAACATGGTTTCCAGCAATCCTGGCGATAATAGCATAGTATCCTGGCCAATGCGTGCTGATGCCAAGTCAGAACCAACCACATAAGCAACAAGTCCGGTAAGGACCATTGCGAAGGACATCAGTCCATATACGCGATTCATGTGGGCGCGTAGCCCTACGTCAATTGCAGATGTTTGAACACCTGCGCCCGCTCGGCGGACTGTATCATATTCAGCCATTTGTTATCTCCTCGATAAAATACCTGCGTGTCCGCAGGTTTGCGGCACTATCACAGTTTAATATGGCTAAATAGTTGGGGTTTTCAAGGTAAATACACACATACTTCTTCAAAAACGCGTGCATTTTACCGTTTTTTAAGGCGCGCCACTTGGGAAGAGGTCGGCGCGCCTTGGGCAATCATATTCTTCGGCTAGTTATGCCCAAATTGATTTGCTATATTCTTTAGTTGCATCTTCGCGGCTTAGGCCAACATCGCTTAGCTGTTCATCAGTCAATGAATATAGGGCTTTGCGTTGTTTGCGCAACTCAAGTGCTGCATGAATGCGAGCAATGATTGAAGGACGTTGAACCGCTGTGTTAAAGCCTGTGTCTGTGTAATATGTCATGATGTGATCCTTTCCGTTTTGTTATGTGATCATGTTGTTTCATCAATTCTCTTGATGTGTATGCCAAATTATGTTTCATTTGTGAAACGAATGATTGTTGTGTAACCCATCAAGGATTGTGATATGATACGAAATCTGGATTTAACCGCCCTGCGCTCTTTTGTGACCGTTGCCGAAACAGGGGGAGTAACACGCGCCGCTGAACGTTTGCATCTGACGCAATCGGCGGTGTCGATGCAACTGAAACGTCTTGAAGAATCGATGGGGCTATCGCTTTTGGATCGCACAGGGCGCGGGATTGCACTGACGCAACAGGGCGAATTGCTGCTGAGTTACGCAAAACGTCTGCTGGCGATAAATGATGAGGCATGGGGGCGCCTGACGTCCGATGATTTTGAGGACGAAATTGTTTTGGGTGTGCCACACGATATTGTCTATCCACATATCCCGAAAGTGCTGAAACGTTTTGCCGCCGAATTCCCGCGCGTCAAGGTACAGCTTTTGTCGTCATATACGTTGGATCTGAAAAAGAGACTGCAACAGGGAGAGGCTGATCTGATACTGGGTACGGAAGTAGAATGTCCTGTGGGTGCGATCAGTGTCGGGCAGGCGCAATTGGCGTGGTTCGGGGCAGAAGGTGGTCGGGTGTGGAAAAAGCAACCGCTTGCCATGGCCTATGAAAACCATTGCCTGTTTCGCAACTTTGCAGTTGGGGCGCTGGATAAGGCAGGCATTTCGTGGGAGCTAGTGGTGAATACCAACCACGCTAAAACCGTTGAAGCCAGTGTAAGTGCCGATTTGGCGGTGCATGCCTGTTTGGTTGGTTGCCAAGTCAGCGATTGGGTAGAAGTGCCCGAAGAGGCCGGCTTGCCCGCATTGCCGGATTTTCAAATCACCATGGAAAAAGCCGGTACCGCCAACCCTGTATTGATTGATCGCCTGGCCGCGCTAATAACGCAGGCCTATGCTAATCAGGAAACACGCAGCCGTCCGCAGCATTTGCAGGCTGTATAGATTACTGTACCCGTAAGTGCCCGGCTTTGCCGTGCCAGAAACCGTTGGCAAAGGGCGCAGGTATATCAAGCCCCGCCAACTTGCTTTCCGCCTCATCGGCTGTGGTTTTGGCGTCCAGCGTATCGCGGTAGATCTGTGCAACGGCAACCATGTCTTGGGTATGTGGCACCAAACGGAAATGGCTGACACCCATTGCTTTCAGACTGCTAAGTTCGGGCAACAAGTTCAGATAGGTATGCGACAGGGTCTGAATACCGTTAATCGCCAGAAACCGCTGACCTGTCAGGGTATCAAGCGGCATCCCGTCGGGGTCTTCTTCACATACAAACTGGCAGTTGTCCTTGATCCGGCCATGTGCGCGTGCGTGATAGCATCGTGCCGATAACGCAAGCGAGGAGCGCCCGAAGACCTGTACCTCAATGGAAACACCCAAGGTTTTGGCATGTTCACACATGACCACAACCGATGTGCCGGGCAATTCGGGGGGTAGGCAGAACCGCGTGGCACCTTTTGATGCAAGATAGGCCATTGTGTCTTCGTTATAGACGTTCATCAGCGGCCCGATCATATGTGGGCGGCCGCTTAGGTGCCACAAGCCGGATGTGTCATTGACCTCGATCATGTGATCGGTTTCTTCGCAAAAACCCGCCATCATATTGCGTTCGCGCTTCAGCATCACTTCCGCCAAGCTGGCAAACACCACGGTCTTGCCGCCCCGCTCAAGCCGCTCGGTCACTTCGGCGTAATGCTTATCAAAGAACGGGCTGCGTTTAGAACAGATTACTTCGCCCAAATAGACGGTATCAATAGCGGCCTCATCAGCGATGCGTGCGTAAAAGTCGATTTTTTGTTGTGCGGGCCAGTGAAACAGGATCGGGCCTAGGGTGAGTTGTGTCATATCTACCGCCATGTTTTGCTTTTGAAAGCACCTTGGGTTTCTTTTTGCCCTTCGGTCAGGGCCAGTAAGTCAGCCAGCTGTGCCTTTTGGCCACTTGATATATCGTCGACGGCTTTGCGAAACGCCGAGACCACTTTTTTGACATAGGCCTTTGATCGCTGTCGTCCTTCGATTTTCAGCGCATGTACGCCTGCATCAATCAGCTCTGGCAAAAGGGGTGACAGGTTCAAACTGATCGGTTCTTCAAACGCGTAATAGCCGTCATCATGGGCAGGCGTTGTGTAGCGGCCTTTGCAAATTGTCGGATAGCCCGCAGTTTCACTGCATCCGAAACAATCGATGGTGAATTCTCCTAATTGGGTTGATACGTTCCCTGCGGCATCGCGGATATATTCGACTTGTGCGGCAGGCGAACAGACTCCGTCCAGATTGGTAGACAGACCTGATATATAATTTGTCAGGCTGCAACGGCCCTCGACCATCAATCCGTGATTGCCAAAGATAAAGGTTTCGATTTCACAGGGCACTTCGGCCGCCAGACTGCGGATTTCGGGAACAGTCAGTATGCGTGGCAACACCACACGTTTGACACCAAATTCCTGGCAGTAATAGCGGATACTCTCGGGGTTGGATGCAGCGGCCTGCACCGACAGATGTAACCGCGCATCCGGGTAATTTGTGGCAATGTAATGCGCTACGCCAATGTCGGCCACGATAAACGCGTCAACCCCCAAGCGAATGCCTGTATCAATTGCGTCTTTCCACAGAGTAATTTTACCTGCGGGCGGATAAGTGTTCATCGCCAACAGAACCTTGGTGCCATGTGCATGGGCATAGACGACCGAGCGTTCCAATTCGGGGACGGTAAAATTCAAGCCCGGAAAATTACGTGCATTTGTGGCGTTCTGAAAGCCGCAGTAAACCGCATCGGCCCCTGCATCGACGGCGGTGCGTAAAGCGGCGGGTGTGCCTGCGGGGCAGACCAGTTCAGGTGAGGTCATTGTGGGTCTTTCAGATGGGAGTTTTCAGCGGTGCGGCGCAAACGGGAAAGGGCCGCGCGCCCAAAGGGGCCAAACATATCGGCGACCATTTGGGCTATGGATCCATCGACATCGTCAAGGGCATTGCGCAAGCAAACCACAGCCTCGGTATTGCCGGTGATGATCAGATCGCGGGCGAAAAACAGAGCATCGCCATCAATGTCGCCGTCAAGAAGTTGTAAAAGATCCAGAAATTTACCGGATATGCGCGCGTCACACTCCGGCGGGTTTGCGCGAAAATGAGCGGTCATAGACAGATTGTCAGGGTCGGGTTGCAACAACAGCGTAAACGGCAAATTTGCGGGATCAATCAGAAACCGCGCCTCAATATGAGGTCCGAGACGATTGAACATGTCAGGGTTTTCCGCACCAATGCGCCGCACAATCCGTTTCAGGATCGGTTGCAGCGGCAAAAGCGGGATTGCTGGCAGTCGTGGGTGGAATATTGGCGGGGTGAATAGTTCAGAATGTTGCGTCATACGTAGTTTATTAGCATTACACGCAAATAGATAACTTGATATATGTCAAGTTAGATGTATTTTTTCATAAGTAGTTTTTCAGTATGCATAGTGCTAATTTAGACTTAATATTTGTCGATAAGGAACCATGACATGATAACAGATACCCAAATCCAAGAATTCCAACGAGACGGGGTGGTGCTGATAAAAGGCGCCTTCACCGATTGGGTCGATGTGATGCGTGAAGGTGTTGCGCGCAATATGGCAAACCCGTCGGAATATGCCTCTGAAAATGCGGTCGGTGCGGGGCAGGGCCGGTTCTTTGATGATTATTGCAATTGGGAACGCATCCCTGAATATGAACGTATTATCCGCGAAAGCCCTGCAGCAGAGCTTGCCGCAAAAGCCATGCAGTCCCAAACCGCACAGTTTTTCCACGATCACGTGCTGGTCAAGGAAAGCGGGACCCCAAAGCCTACGCCGTGGCATCAAGACGGGCCTTATTACTTTGTCGAGGGGCAGCAGACTGTCAGCATGTGGATGCCGCTTGATCCTGTGAAGGATGCAAGTTTACGCCTGCTTGCCGGTTCGCATAAATGGGAAAAAATGGTGCGCCCTGTCAGTTGGGCTGACAACAGCGATTTTTATGACAGTGATGAAGATTGGACACCTGTGCCGGACCCGGACGCAGATCCTGCCAACAACCGCATAGTAGAGTGGCAGATGGAACCGGGTGACGCGGTATTGTTTGATTACCGCACCGTTCACGGCGCACGGGGCAATCCCAAAGGTGGGCGCCGGCGCGCATTGTCATTGCGCTGGGTGGGCGATGATGCGCGATATGTGGAGCGCGCAGGGCGTACATCTCCGCCATATCCGGGGCATGATATGGTTGCAGGACAGAGGTTGCGCGAAGACTGGTTCCCGGTGGTTTGGGGCGGGTGATATTGGGGTGTTGTTTAATAAAGGTGGAATGCGGCAAAGGTGCTGCCAGCATTATTTAATAGCCATCACGGCAGGCGTTTTGGATCGTTTTGTAACCACCCACTCACGGTAGGATATAAAGCTGACCGCCGCGATAATTACGCCACCGCCGAACAAGACCCAGAAATCCACCGCCTCACCAAATACCAAAGCACCAAGGGTTGTGGCCCAGACCAATTGCAAAAAGGTTACCGGTTGGGTCACCATTAACGGGGCTGCGTGTAGCGCCTTGGTCATGGTGAAATGCCCAGCCGTGGCAAAAACCGCGACCAGACCCAACCACATCACTTCCGTCAGTGTCGGGGTTTGCCAGACCGCATAGGCAAAGGGTGCAAGGCCGATCGTGACGAACAGCGATAGCATGCCGACGATGACCGTTGGGCTTTCGTCTTTGCTCAGGCTTTTGGCGATAAGGTAAGATATGGCAAAAAGCGGAGCCGACAGAACTTGCGCCATTTGGCCCATTGAAATCTCGTGCAGGCCCGGTCGCAGGATTATCATAGCCCCCACAAAGGCCGCGATCACCGCGATGATGCGCCGTGCGGCCATGCGTTCACCGAAAAACACAGCAGCCCCGATAGTAATGTAGATCGGGGCGGTATACCCGATTGCGGTCACCTCGGCGATGGGGATATGTGCCATGGCATAGAACCAAAGCATAACCCCGATAGCATGTGTCAGACCGCGTAAGCTGTAGATAGCCAACGATTTGCGGTTGATGCCGTTTGCAAACGTGGCGCGGATGAACGGTAGCATAATCAACAGACCAAAGGCATACCGGATAAAGGCCGCCTCGGGGGCAGGCACGTTAGAGCCTATGTAACGTACAACCCCAATGACCAGAACGAACAAGAACCCAGTCAGTGCCATCCAAGAGATACCGACCCATGGCGGGCTGTATTCAGGATGCGTGTTAGTTTGGGCGGGCATATCGTTTCATCCGGTGATTGGCTTGGGCCACCCAAACCGACATTTAAGTGATGTGCAAGTTTAAAGAGAAGTTATTCTGTGCATATAGCCATTAAAAATTAAGCAAAAGCCAGCATCCAATATTGCTTACGTTCAGTGCTGTGTAAAACACAAAAATGTAGTATTTCAATGATTGTTCTGTATGTTCAATTTCAAATGATATGAGTTAAAAACAAAATGGCAGTTAAATCTGAACCAAGCCCGAAAAATATTACAATAGTTATCCCGATATACAACGAGGAAGCGGCATTACCTTTGTATTTCGATACAATGGCCGATGAAATTTCGAAGATCAAAGAACGATCAAAAGTTGATCTGTCATTTACTCTGCTTTTCGTGAATGACGGCAGTGTGGATGCTAGCGAGTTCATTATTCGAAATGCGAAAAAAGAGCATTACGATGTTCAATTGGTTAATTTTTCTCGTAATTTTGGCAAAGAAAAAGCTCTGTATGCCGGTATGACCTATGCGCAA
>Ga0209344_10002300_pt1 | contig 21645 bp, 19 predicted proteins | sample Cruoilmetagenom6_FD_187293 | JGI IMG/M metagenome (GOLD analysis project Ga0209344, IMG submission 187293) | Oil polluted marine microbial communities from Coal Oil Point, Santa Barbara, California, USA - Santa Barbara Oil Seep Sample 6 (SPAdes)... | ecosystem: Environmental > Aquatic > Marine... | reverse complement strand
TCCGATCTCCGGGGAATATCAGGTTATGGGCTACCCTGCGGCGGGAATGCGCAACTATCTGACACGTCTTGGCTGGTCGCATGGGGATGACGAATTTTTTACCGATGAACAAGCACTTGACTGGTTCAACCTTGAAAATATCGGCAAATCGCCTTCCCGTTTTGACACGAAAAAACTGGAAAACCTGTGCGGCCTGCAGATGACCATATCGGGCGATGCTGCACTAGCAGCAGAAATTGACAGCTATTTACTTGCCTCCGGCCAATTTGCCCTGAAGAAAACACAAAAGGCCGGGCTGGACCGGGCGATGTATGTCTTGAAGACAAGTGCCAAAACATTTCCCCAACTTATTGATAAAGCAACATTTATCCTGTCAGAACGCCCGATCATTCCGGACGAGAAAGCCGCAAAGTCATTAGACGCGGTATCCATTAGTATACTGAACGAATTGACGCCGCACTTGCGAAATGTTAGGTGGACCCGTGACACGTTGGAGGATGCTGTTTCTTCGTTCTGCGATGGAAAGGGCACCAAGCTTGGCAAGATCGCGCAGCCACTTAAGGCAGCGCTTGCAGGGCGCACAAACTCCCCCAGTGTATTTGACATGATGTATGTCCTTGGCCGCGAGGAAACGCTCGCCCGGCTGGAGGATATTCAGGGCTAACTGCCTGCACCAAAAACGCGACCGCCCCATCCGGGGACGGCTATCCATGAAGGGGATATTATATGGCAAATTCTACGAAATCCGCGACACTGACAATTGACAACAAGCAGATTGAATTGCCTGTACATTCCCCAACCGCTGGACCTGATGTTGTTGATATTGGAAAACTTTACGCCCAGGGCGGGGTGTTCACCTATGACCCGGGCTATACTTCTACTGCCAGCTGCGACTCCGCGATCACCTTTATTGATGGCGACAAAGGTGAATTGTTGCACCGCGGCTACCCCATCGATCAGCTGGCCGAAAAATCCCACTATCTGGAAGTGTGCTATTTGCTGATGTACGGTGAACTACCTTCTGCGGTACAGCTTGAAGATTTTGAATCCCGTGTGACCAATCACACTATGGTGCACGAGCAGATGCATATGTTTTATCGCGGGTTCCGACGTGATGCGCATCCAATGGCCACCATGGTTGGTGTGGTGGGCGCAATGTCTGCGTTTTACCACGACAGTACCGACATCAACGATCCCTGGCAGCGTGAAGTCGCCGCAATCCGCCTGATTGCCAAAGTTCCGACTATTGCGGCAATGGCTTATAAATACTCCATCGGCCAACCATTTGTTTATCCTCGTAACGATCTTGATTATGCGTCCAATTTTCTGCGCATGTGCTTTTCAGTCCCGGCTGAAGATTATGAGGTGAATCCAATTCTGGCCCGCGCGATGGACAGGATATTTACCCTGCACGCCGATCACGAACAAAATGCATCAACTTCTACTGTGCGTCTGGCGTCATCATCCGGGGCCAACCCGTTTGCCTGCGTCGCGGCTGGAATTGCTTGCCTCTGGGGGCCGGCCCATGGTGGCGCCAATCAGGCCTGCCTTGAAATGTTGCGTGAAATCGGCACGGTCGATCGCATTCCTGAATTCATTGCCCGTGCGAAGGACAAGAATGATCCATTCCGCCTGATGGGTTTTGGCCACCGGGTGTACAAAAACTTTGATCCACGCGCCAAAGTGATGAAACAATCCGCTGATGAAGTGCTGGGCCTGCTGGGTATTGAAGATAACGACACCCTGAAAGTTGCGATGGAACTGGAAAAGATCGCATTGGAAGACCCATATTTCATCGAGAAAAAGCTGTATCCGAATGTCGATTTTTATTCCGGCATCATTCTGGATGCGATGGGGTTCCCCACATCGATGTTCACGCCAATCTTTGCCCTGGCGCGCACTGTGGGCTGGGTTTCGCAATGGCGCGAAATGGTAACTGATCCGGCGTTGAAGATCGGGCGCCCCCGCCAGCTTTATACTGGCGAAACATTCCGCGATTATGTGGATGTGGAAGACCGCTAAGTCACCAACAAAAAAAAGACCGCCCCTAAGGGTGGTCTTTTCAATTTAACACTTGTTTAGAAATGTCAGAGCGCGAGGCGGAAATATTCGGCCACGTAGTTGTCTTCCATGCCTGTTCCGCAGAACGCCATTTCCATGTTGCTTTCACCATCAACCATGCCACCAGCCACCATCGACGCGCCTTCGATGCCATCTGCGTTGGCTGTAAAATCGATATCGCCCTGTGCGATCAACTGACCGCCATACAGCATCAGACCTGCGGCAAATTTCATGCCACCCATTGTTAACAACTGTGCCCCACCACCGGGCGCGCAATTATCATCGTCACCAACCTGAAGCGATGAAGGTGTATTGATCGATGTCGAAGATGTATCGGTTGTCGCAATAACCACATTAATCAGAACTGATCCATTGGAAATCTTAGTTTCACAATCGCTGATGAATACAATTTCTTCCAGCGGGACCGAAGGGGAAATGGTAACCTTACCGGATCCGGTGCAATGTTTTGTATGAATTCTGCCAACCGTGAAATCGGTTTCGTCCAGTGTAGTACCTGCACTATCCAGGCTAATTGGTGCCCGGTAAGTTATGTAGTCTGGAACCCATCCATATGTATCTGTTGCAAACTCGTCCTGAAGAATCTCGAAAATATCTTCCATTTTGTCTAAAATTCTAGGCCGATAGTATCCCGAACGCAGCGCCGCTTGCAGGCCATCGTTTAGTTCAAATCCAGAACGAGGCAGCACAAGGTCGTCTTCGTTTGGCATAGAAACAATTGTGCCAGCTTCAAACGTATTATTGTTGTTCACTTCCACATGGGTGTTTGAGTGCAGGCAAAACCCGTTTGAAAAGCCATTGTTACTTTGAATGTCCACGATATCATCACCAACTATTCCTTCGCGGAAACAAGTGGGGCGGAACGTGGCAAATACTGCCGAATTCACAACGTCAAAATCTGACATGCCAACCAGTTGAAACAACAGGCTTGCAACGCTGTTTGATTTATCTGACATGCGGCTTGTTGTTACCAGTGTCGCATTTCGTGACGTATCATTGGGAGTAAAAGTCAGGGTCTCATAGTCCCAATCTCCGTACTGAATATCATCTGCGTCCAGGACAACCCCGTAGTTTGACGACGGCATCCCGAAAGTTGCAGCTTCAATCGCTTTTTCCTTGGAAATATCCGCATCATGTTCGTCACGGTAATACAGCGCTGCATGGGCCGCGGTATCAGCAGCAACCTGCAATTGGTTTTTGGCTGACATCAGGTTGGCAACGTCCAGGGCGATAGCGCTGATCACAGCAGCCGCCAGAAAAGAATATATTCCAAATGCAGTCAGGGCGCCGTCTTCTTCCCAAGCAGCGCGTGTGACGTGATCTGTAAAACTTGATGGCAATTTCGACATTTTAATACTCCACATAATGGCTGGCAGCGACATAAATAGTTGCATCACTCAACGCAGTGATCAGGCCGACAGCAACAAGATCTGATGCAGGTATGCTGACCGTACTACTGATAACGCCAATATCAATTTCTGACGCTACCGTCGCATTTGGTGCCAGTGTCGCCAAAGATGCGGTTAGATAGGCTTCCACTTCGTCCGCGTCTTGCAAACGTCCGATTGAAAGCTGGCGATTTGCATCCTGTACCAGGCGATGCGCCTGATTTTGACCAAAGAAGATTAAAGATGCATCCGCAATCACGATAATGAATGCAAAAAAGACAGGAAGCCAGAGAACAGCTTCGACTGTGGCTGAACCGCTTTCACTGCGAAAAAACCGCATCCGTTTCCAAATTGACCCCAATAACATCGCACTCATCCTTCCATATTCACCATAGAAATAGACTGCGGAATTGTGACCGAACCGTGTTCAGATTGGACAAGATTGTCGTTTTTTAGTTTAACCGGAGATGAACAAGGCGTTAATCCATGAACAATAGCATTATATTTTGTATATTGTTTCTGAAAACACCCAAATTGCGGCAATTCTGGTTGCCACCACCTGCTTGGCAAATGTTAAGACTCAGGTGCACATATACTGTTCGCCAAAACCCAATGAAATCTGACTGTTGCTGAAAATCATCAACGTAAAGCTGTGATTATCTTATCTTCATCGCCCTTCATATCTGGCTGGTCGTTTTTCCATAAACGCCATGATACCTTCCTTGAAATCGCGGGTGTTGCCACATTCGCCCTGCAATTTGGCTTCAAGTGTCAACTGATCTGTTAATGAATTTTCATAGCTGGCCCGAAGGGCCTTTTTGACATTTCGAAAAGCAACGGTGGGGCCGTCTGCCAGTTTCATCGCCCGCCCGTACCAGTGATCGCCAAATTCAGCGTCTGGTACCGCCTCATATATCATTCCCCAGTCACTGGCTTGCTGCGCAGAAATAGCATCTGCAAACAGCGCCGCACCCATCGCTTTGGCAAACCCCACCTGTCGGGGCAGCCAGTAGGTTCCACCTGCATCCGGGATCAGCCCAATGCGGGTAAACGCCTGCAAGAAAACCGCACTTTCTGTCGCAATCACTACATCTGGGGCCAGTGCCAGACTTGCCCCTGCCCCCGCCGCCGCGCCATTCACGGCGGAAATAGTTGGAATCGCACAATCATAGATCGCCTTCAACATCGGTTCGTATTCATCACGCAGGGTGCGTTCCAGATCAACCTGCCCCGCTGTGGCGCGATCCCCCAGATCCTGCCCGGAACAAAACGCCCCTCCCTGCCCGGTTATCACCAAAGCGCGTGCGTTTTGCTCTGCGTCCTTCACAGCGTGCAGGATTTCCGCCCTCATCTGGGTGTTCAATGCATTCATCACTTCAGGGCGGTTCAACGTTAATACTGCAAGTTTACCGCGCAATGACAGGCGGATGGTCTGGTAATTCATCTGAGTGCTCCGTGAACAGTTCATCCCAAGATAGTGAACCGTTCAGTTTAGGAAAGAGGTGCGTGGTGCTATTCTTCCAATATTTCGCGCAAACGCGCCTGTTCAGCTTCGCTAAGCGCTTCGGGAAGGCGCGCCTTCCCCCGTTTGCGCAGATAAACCACCCCCATGCCAAGGGCACCCAGCAACATCAGCGGCCCTGCAACCCACAAAACCAAATTAGCCCCACCAAAAGTCGGCCTTAGCAAAACATATTCGCCATAGCGATCAACAATAAAGGCGACCGCCTGTTCGTCACTATCCCCGGCCACGATACGTTCGCGTACCAAAATCCGCAGGTCGCGGGCAATTTCGGCGTTGCTTTCGTCAATAGATTCGCTTTGGCATACCGGGCATCGAAGCCCCTTTGACAATTCGCGCGCCCGTGCTTCGAACGCCGGATCATCCAGTACTTCGTCAGGTTGAACTGCAAAAACCGGTGCTGCCAACAAGCATAGAACAAGGATCAGCCGCTTCATTCTGCCGGCACCCCGCTTTGCGGTTGCTTAGCACGGCGCGCGCCAGCCGCAACCCGGTAGCGCCGATCAGTCAAGCTGAAAAGACCACCAAGCGCCATCAAAATGGTGCCCGCCCATATCCATCCGGTAAAGGGCTTAACATAGGTTCGCACCGCCCAACCACCATCCGCCTGCAAATCCCCGATCACGAGATAAATATCGCGGCTAAACCCGCTATCAATCGCGGCTTCTGTGGTCGGCATTTGCGACACCGGATAAACCCGTTTTTCCGGTTTCAGCCGGGCCAATTGCCGCCCATTTCGCGATACAGTCATATCCGCCCTGGTGCTGCTAAAATTCGGCCCCTGCACCCGCTGCACATCATTCAATGTGATCGCGTATCCAGCCACTTCAAATGTTTCGCCAATTTGGGCGACCCGAATTTCTTCGCTTTCCCAGGCCATCAGCCCAGCGATCCCGAACATTGTAATTCCCAGACCACCATGGGCCAACGCACGCCCCCAGTCAGCCCGCGGCAAACGCATCATCCGGCCAAGCCGATGTATCAGTAAACCCCGCCCGCTGCGTTGCAACAAATCAGCCATTGCTCCGCCAACCAACCAGATCGCCAGGGCAACTCCGACAGGCCCAAGCACAGACCGGCCGGTTTGCATTGTCCAGACCAGTGCGGCCGTTGCAATCGCCAGAACCAACACGCCCCAAAGCGGTGCCATAGCACGCGCAAGTTTTGCCCGTTTCCAAGGCAATAACGCACCAATCGGCATGATCAGGGCCAGGGCCACGATAAACGGCGTAAAGGCTGCATTAAAGAATGGGGCGCCCACTGACAGTTTGCGATCAAAAAGCAGCTCCGCAACCAGCGGCCACATGGTACCTACAAAAACCACAAAGGCGGCAACCGCCAACAGAATATTGTTCAGCACCAGCGCAGATTCACGACTGACCAGCGCAAAAACTCCCTTTGCCTCCATCGCGCCAGCGCGCGCTGCATATAAGGTCAGCGCACCGCCGATAAACACACCAAGGATCATCAGGATGAACAAGCCTCGTTCAGGATCATTGGCAAATGCATGCACCGAAGTCAGCACCCCCGAACGAACGATAAATGTACCCGTCAGTGAAAATCCAAACGCAAGAATTGCCAATAGGATCGTCCAGCTTTTCAAGGCCTCACGTTTTTCCACTACAATGGCGCAATGCAGCAACGCAGCTGCGATCAGCCAAGGCATGAAGGATGCGTTTTCCACCGGATCCCAGAACCAGAACCCGCCCCAGCCAAGTTCGTAATAAGCCCACCAGGATCCAAGCGCGATACCGATGGTCAAAAACACCCAAGCCGCCAAAGTCCAGGGGCGCACCCATCTTGCCCATGCCGCATCCACACGACCTTCGATCAGCGCTGCAACGGCAAAAGAAAAGCTCATCGATAGGCCAACATAACCCAGGTATAAAAACGGTGGATGAAATGCCAGGCCCGGATCCTGCAACAGCGGGTTCAGCCCTTCGCCATTCATCGGCGGTCGCGCCATACGTAAAAATGGGTTCGATGTGAACAGGATGAACGCCAGAAACGCCGCACCAATTGATCCCTGAACCGCCAGAACACGAGCGCGCAGGGTGGGTGGTAGATTGCCGCCAAACCACGCAGCTGCAGCCCCAAACAGCGACAGGATCAGAACCCACAACAGAATTGATCCTTCGTGATTCCCCCAGACACCTGTTATTTTGTAAAGCAGTGGTTTGGCGGTGTGGGAATTCAACACCACCAACCGTAATGAAAAATCTGATGTTACAAAGGCATAAGTCAACACCGCAAACGAAAATGAAATCAATAAAAACTGGGCCAATGCGGCTGGTTCAGCCACACCCATCCAACTGGAGTTCCGCAGATAGGCCCCCAACATAGGAACTATCGCCTGCGCAATAGCCACCAGAAACGCCAGAATCAGCGCAAAATGTGCAAGCTCTGTAATCATGGCCGGACCCTATCCATGAAAATCGTTGTCGCCAATGCCCAAAGGTGCAAAATCACACACACGGGCTGTCACATTTGCGCGCAGTATTGGCCTTTCTTCTGTTTTTAAATATCCCCGGCGGAGCTAACGAATAAAATCGTGATCCTAAACTCGTTTCCCTTTGCCAACCACTTCGCGCCCGCCTTTCAAGATCCGGAACCGCCCTTCGACCACTGCTTCCGGCTTTTCATTTATACAACTCAGGCACTCGCGAAGGGCCAGTTCCAGCATTTCGCTGGCTTCATTATTGCGCGCAATTGCTTCCCTGAATGTTCTGGCCATTGTAAATTCCTTCCTCAAAGTTTCATCCACGCGGCAGTCGCTCACGGATCAGTGTGGTTAATTCAGTCAAAACCAGTGAGTTTCTGTTCAAAACATCCCGCGTTGCCTGATCTTTTTGTAGATCCCGGTAAAGCAGGTAAAAAACCAGCAAAACCCATGGCCCGTGTTCGGTCAGGATGCTAACCAGCAGATCTGTTGTCATTTCCTTCCCTTCCAGTCATCCAACGCGCGATTTATCCCAGTCTCACCCGATTGTTCACGACCTTCAGGCGACTGCACATCAAGGGCGCGCGCCACACTCAACGCCAGAGAACGCTGAAATTCCTGCCCTTTCACCTGATGACGCGCCCCGAAATAAAACGAAACGATCGCCCCAAGCAGCCACCACAGCGCATCTGGCACCAGCAATATCCCCTGCATCCGGCTTGCAAACCAGATCGGATCAAACATTGCCGATACAAACAACCCAAGGGTGCCCAGCGCCAGTGCGGGGCGCGGTAGCCTGTTCAAAGCGTCAATAAAGCGATCAAAAACCCCCTTACTAGGCAAGGTAAATTCAGTTGCAAACTGTGCAAGTGCGGCGTTCTGAAACACCGCGTTGCGCGTGCCTGCAGCCTCAGCATTTTCGCGAAATACTTCCACTGTGTCGCGCACCACGTTACGCCCGCCGCCAAAAAGCAGTTCCAATAATCCGCTGATCACCCCCATGCGCGAACCCGCCGTGCGTGTTCGTCGTCAGAAAGGTGATACCGCCGGGAAATAAATTCTTCGGCCCGCCTGATCCATCCGCCTTTGCACCCATCGCGCCGACGGGCATATTTGCGGCTGGTGATGCGCCGATCAGCCAGCCCGTAATAATAATTACGCCGCGCGATCCCATAAGCATCACCCAAATGTTGTGGCGCTGCATCACCGGCAATCCGCGCGGCATTAATCGTTTGCGGCCCAATCAAGCCGTCCACAGCAATTTTCTGCCCCATATCACATAGCAAGCGTTGCAGAATTTTCACCGCATTGCTGCCTGCATTGACATACATATCGAACACCGAAGCCTGCAAAATCTGCGGCAATTCACCAATACCCGGGCGGTGGAAATAGTCCGAAATGAAAATTTCCCGGGCTTTGATCCATGTCAGCTTCTTAATGTCATCCACATCTACTTTTCCGTCGCCACTCAGATCCAAACGCAATCGCTTCAGCGCGCCCAGAGTCACGCCAAATTTTGTCACCCCTCCGGGATCATCAGGATCATCCACATATCCACCTTCGCGCGTAAGAATCCCGTCAGCTATTGTTTCAATGCTTTCCATGAATACCAGCCCATTACACAATCAAATTCATATAAAAGCTGGTAAAGTTTGGTTAATTAAACAGAACTGCACCGCGCGCCGCCCTTACAAGCGCATTACGATCCCGTTATTTTAACTTCTTGTGTTCGGAAATATCCTCGCCGAACGCATCGGTACGAAGTGAAAGAAACCGTGACGCCGCAGGCGTCTCAATTTATCCGCTTAACTCTCAGGGTCCACATAAACGCCCTGTTCCTTCAGCGCATCTATCACTTCTTTTGGCATATATGTCTCGTCATGTTTGGCCAATATCTCTGTGGCCTGAAACACCCCATCAACATAACGCCCGGTAGCAACCGTTCCCTGACCTTCATTGAAAAGATCTGGTCTTGGGTCGCTTCCGATATAGTCCACCGGCACATCCGCGCCGCCATCGGTCACAACAAAACTGAAACGGACACCCGCAATCGGCGACATCGACCCTTCTTTGACCAGACCACCAATTTTGAACACCTCTTTGGAATCGGGTGGGGATTCCAGTACCTGGGAAGGAGACCGAAACAGGTTGATTCCATCGCGCAGACCGTATCCAATCAATGCTGTTGACAGCGCCAGTGCAACAACTGCCGCCAAAATCACCTGAATACGGCGGGTTTTTTTCAAGCCTTTCATCGTCTCTCCCTAAGGAAACAGCGGTGCCATCATCAGCCCCATGGTTTCTTCCAGTCCCAGCATCAGATTGGCATTTTGCACCGCCTGCCCGCTTGATCCTTTGGTCAGATTGTCAAGTGCGGCAAGTACGATCACCCGGCCCGGGATACGATCCGCCACAACACCAATATGTACAAAGTTAGACCCCCGCACATGCCGCGTCGAGGGGTCTGCGCCCAAAGGTAGCAGCACTACAAACGGTTCATCTTCATAAGCAGCGGATAATGCGGCATATATCGCGTCAACGTCACCCCGAACATAAACCGTTGCCAATATTCCCCGATTGGCAGGGATCAGATGCGGTGTGAACTGCACATTCACGCGTTGCCCGGCCAGTGCACTGAATTCCTGATCAAATTCCGGCAAATGCCGATGAGTACCACCAACAGCGTAGGCGTGGGTCCCTTCGGACAATTCTGCATGCAACAGATTTTCTTTCAACGACCTGCCCGCACCTGATACACCGGTCTTCAGATCGATGATGATGTTTTCCAAGTCTATCACACCCGCAGAAATCAGCGGGTTCAGAGCATATTGCCCGGTGGCGGCATTGCATCCGGTACCTGCCACCAGCCGCGCACACCTGATCTTATCGCGGTAAAATTCGGTCAGCCCATAAACTGCTTCGGCCTGCAATTCGGGCGCGTCGTGTTGCCCGCCATAGGTCGCCGCATAAACGCTCGCGTCACGCAACCGGAAGTCTGCCGACAGATCTACGATTTTCAGATTATTCGGCAAAGTCCTTATCACCGCCTGTGATGTGGCATGGGGCAAAGCGCAGAAACACAAATCAACACCGTCAAAATCGATCTCATCGATCTTTACCAGTTTTGGCAGGTTCAGGTGGCGCAGATGCGGGAACACATCAGCCATTTTCATTCCGGCTTTCCGGTCACCCGAAAGCGCGACAATTTCCATCGCGGGGTGGGTGGCGATCAGCCGGATCAGTTCAGCGCCGGTGTATCCCGAAGCGCCCAGTATTGCGATTTTATGGGTCATGTTTTTCACTTTAAAGACTTAAAATTGGCCCCTCTAAATAAATCAAAGGCTTTACAGAATGGGGCCGGATTGTTGGGGAAGATGCACAGCACTTCAGGCAGACTGAAATTCAATCTTTCGTCGCAAAAACTGGGTGGCCTGATTGCTCACTTTTCCCGGGTCTCCTGTGGTCAGGAACATGGTTTGTGTCCCCTCACCCAACATATTGGGATGGCGCGACAGATAGTCTGAAAGACTTTGCGCCACAAGGCTGGCCTGCGAAAAAACTTTTACACCTGAGCCAAGTGCATCCTGAAACACGTCTTCCATCAGCGGATAATGCGTACATCCAAGGATTGCGGCCTCTGGTTTGGGCATCTTGCGCTTCAGCGCATCCACATGGCTGCGCACCATTGCCTCGGCCAGTATCATGTCACCATCTTCGATCGCGTCGACTAACCCACCGCAGGCCTGTGCTTCCACATCCACACCGATTGCACGAAACGCCAGTTCCCTTTGAAACGCCCGGCTGGAAACTGTGGATGGTGTTGCAAACACCGCCACATGCTTCACCTCAACCTCTCTTGGTGGGGAATTATCACCCCACTGACGTTCGGTAAGTGCTTCAATTAATGGAACAAAAACCCCCAGCACGCGCTTATCCGAAGGTACTATGCTTTCCTGCATTCGCCGCAACGCTGCAGCTGACGCAGTGTTACAGGCAAGAATCACCAGATCACATCCAGCTTCCCATAAGCGTTCCACAGCCGCTGTTGTCAGGTTATAAACATCATCAGCGTCCCGCACGCCGTATGGCGCATGGGCATTGTCGCCGTAATAGACAAACGCCACATCAGGCAACTGTTTTGTCACCGCGTCCAGAACGGTCAGACCGCCCAAACCTGAATCAAAAATGCCTACAGCCATTTTTACTTTTCCAGTATTCTTGTATTAATCCGCGAACCCATACCCTAACAGGCAATGCAATTGGTCTCAGGAAAGGGCATACGATCGTTGTTCCGAGAAATCCATCACCCTTTTGGGTTCACCTACCAGTATCTCGCCCCCATCCAGCCCCACATTATCTGCAGAATTGCCTGGTATTAAGTACAGCTTAAGGATCGAACGGGCGCATAGGCAGATTGCTGGGCAAACGATGTTGATCCGGCTACACCTGTCACGCCAGTTTCATTCCGCGGCTTTACCAAGCGGCGCATCACCTGCCCGGAACGCTGCCAGCAGTTCCGCACGCCGTTTCATTGCTGATTGGTGATTTGCCATCTTTACAGGACCAAAACCGCGAATTTGCAGGGGCAATTTGGCCAGCGCAACACCGGCATCCATCGTCGCATCGCTGACACCCTTCAAAACCTCGCGCATGTCAGCTTCATATTGCCGGATCAAGCCACGTTCCATACGCCGTTCACCGGAATACCCAAATGGATCAAAGGGCGTACCGCGCAGTCGTTTCATACCAGCAAGCAATGAAAAAATCCGCGTCATCCTACCGCTAAAGGCCCGCTTTTCTGGCCGCCCATTGCCCGCTTTTTTTCCAAAAACAGGTGGGGCAAGATGATAAGTCAGCACCAGATCACCACCAAATTCGGCGCGTGCTTTAGTTTGCGTTTCCTTCAGCAACCGCCCCACTTCGTATTCGTCCTTGTAAGCCAGAACCTTGTGGTACCCTTTTGCAACCGCTTCTTTCAGGCGCGGATCCTCAATCTGGGCCAACAGTTTATGGTAACGCTTTGCCAACCGTCTGGATTGATAGATTTTCAAATGATCGGCGCGGAAAGCAATTTTTTCGTCCAGTGATTTGGGCAACTGAACCAGAGTTGGGGCAAGCAGATTTTGCACAGCGCCGGGGTTAAGAACGGCCCATCTTCCGATCTCAAATGCGCGCAGGTTTCGTTCCACTGCGGCCCCGTTAAGCTTAATCGCTTCGCTGATCGCATCCTGACTAAGCGGCAGCTGGCCATTTTGCCAGACGGCCCCAAGCAACATCATGTTTGAAAAAATGGAATCGCCCAGCAATGCTTTGGCCAGAGCAGAAGCATCGAACATCGCAAGGCCGTCTTTCAGGCGCGCCTGCAAGGACAAGGCCAATTGATCTGTTGGCACCCTGAATTCAGGATCTCGCGTGAAATCGCCGGTAACAATTTCGTGGCTGTTCACCACGCCGCCTGTGCGTCCGGTTTTCATCAAACCCAAAGTCTTGGCCCCGGCGCTGACAACCAGATCCCCACCAATCAATGTATCACATTCCCCGATTGCGACACGGATTGCGCTGATATCTCCGGGCTTGTTTGCCAACCTGCAATGAATGTGAACCGCACCACCTTTTTGCGCGAGCCCGGCCATTTCCATCATTCCTGCACCTTTGCCATCCAGATGCGCCGCCATTGCCAGAACTGCCCCAATTGTCACAACGCCAGTGCCACCGACCCCGGTGATCACCACATTATGCGTACCGATGATTTGCGGCCTGTCAGGATTTGGCAATTCACCGATTTCAATCTGCGCAGTTGCCTGTTTGCGTATTTCAGCACCCTTAACAGTCACAAAACTGGGGCAAAAACCGTTCACACAACTGAAATCCTTGTTACATGACGATTGATCAATCGAACGTTTACGACCCAGTTCGGTTTCGACCGGAACAATCGACACACAATTTGATTGCACCCCGCAATCGCCGCAACCTTCGCAAATATCAGTATTGATGAACACGCGTTTATCCGGGTCTGGAAACAGCCCACGTTTACGTCGGCGGCGCTTTTCAGCTGCGCAGGTCTGCACATAAATTATTGCAGAGACCCCGCTGATATTACTGTATTCTTCTTCGATTCTCAGTAATTCACCCCGCGGATACCACGGCAAACCTTTTGGAAATGCGGCAAAGTCGATGTCTTCCTTTTCGTCATAAACCAACGCTAGGTTCTGAACACCCATAGCTGTCAGTTCATGCGCGATCCGGGGCGCATCAAGACCCCCGTCATTTGGTTGACCACCTGTCATGGCAACAGCATCATTGAACAACAGTTTGTAGGTCATTGTGGTGTTGGCCGCTAATGCTGCCCTGATCGCCTGAACACCGGAATGGTTATACGTTCCGTCACCAATGTTCTGGAACACATGTTCACGGGTGGAAAATGGTGCTTCACCTATCCAATTTGCACCTTCCCCCCCCATGTGAGTAAAGCCAAGCGTATCGCGATCCATCCACTGCACCATGTAATGGCAGCCAATCCCTGCATAGGCGCGCGATCCTTCGGGAATTTTGGTAGAAGTGTTGTGTGGACAACCCGAACAGAAATATGGCAATCGCGATGCAATTTCCGGCGCGTTATCCGCTTTTTGCGCATCACTTATCGCTTGCAATCCGGCCATGATACCATCTGTGCCGCAGCCTTCTTCAATCAGAACCTTCCCCAGAGAGGTGGCGATCTGCACCGGATCAAGCGCGAACTTGGCGGAAAAGAATTCGACACCATCCTTAACGCCACCATAAACACGCCGCCCCCGGCGATCATCAAATATGGCTTCTTTAACCTGCACTTCTATCAGTTTGCGTTTTTCTTCGACCACAACGATTAAGTCCAGGTCATGTGCCCATTCGTTAAAACTTTGCATATCCAGCGGCCAGACCTGACCGATCTTGTAAATAGTGATACCAAGGCGGCTGGCTTCAGCTTCATCAATGCCCAGCAAAGACATGGAATGCAGCAGATCGAGATAATTCTTGCCAGCGGCGACAAAACCAATCCTGGCACTGGAATTCCCCCAAACGCGCTTGTCAATTTTATTAGCTCTGGCAAAAGCTTCTGCTGCGAACCTCTTGTAATCCACCATGCGTTCTTCTTGCGGAATACGATCATCCACCAACCGGATGTTTAACCCGCCCTCGGGCATTTCAAAATCCGGGTTGGCAAATTCCAGACGATGTGGGCTACCTTCAGCGACGGATGTGACTTCGACCGTGTCTTTCATCAACTTCAGTCCAACCCAGACACCCGCAAACCGCGATAAGGCATACCCGTACAGCCCGAAATCCAGAATTTCCTGCACCCCTGCGGGGGACAGAACCGGCATATATGCATCCACCATCGCCCAGTCAGATTGGTGTAGCGTGGTTGAACTTTCGCCGGTATGGTCATCCCCCATTGCCATCAGCACACCGCCATATTGTGAACTGCCGGCCATATTTGCATGGCGCATCACATCACCGGACCGGTCCACACCCGGACCTTTTCCGTACCAAAGGCCAAACACCCCATCAAATCTGCCTTCGCCACGCAATTCAGCCTGCTGCGCACCCCAAAGAGCTGTCGCTGCCAGATCTTCGTTAAGTCCAGCCTGAAACAGCACATCCGCCGCTTCCAGATCTGGTTCTGCCAAGCTCATTTGCTGGTCAACTGCCCCCAGGGGTGACCCTCGATACCCTGTCACCAGCCCCGCGGTATTCAGCCCGGCGACACGATCCCGGTCTTTCTGCATCAACATCAGACGAACCAGCGCTTGCGTGCCGTTCAGCAATACCGTTGTTTCATCCAAGTCATACTTATCGTGGAGTGTTATGTCCTGCCTGCTCACTGGTGCCTCCGGAGCCGCTAATTCCTGCCTATCATAGGTCAATTTTACTGACCTACAAAATAAAAATTCACACACGACGATGTTTGCAATTACCCTGTGGTTCCCGATAACTCTGTGTAATAATTTTACGCGCTCAGGTAATGGTTGGAAAAAATGGATTGGGATAAGCTTAGAATATTTCACTCGGTGGCAGATGCGGGCAGTTTAACCCACGCTGGTGAAACACTGCATTTGTCGCAATCTGCTGTTTCGCGGCAGATCAGAGCATTGGAAGAAAGCCTGAATGCTACTCTTTTCCACCGTCACGCCCGCGGACTGATTCTAACCGAACAGGGGGAATTGTTGTTTGATGCCACACGGGCGATGACCAAACGATTGGATGCGGCGGCGGCCCGTATACGTGACAGCGAAGACGAAGTTTTCGGCGAATTGCGCGTTACAACGACAATCGGTTTCGGAACACTGTGGCTCGCCCCGCGATTGCCAAAACTTTATGAAAAATATCCAGATTTGAAAATCGACCTGATGCTGGAAGAACATGTGCTTGACCTGCCAATGCGTGAAGCGGATGTTGCCATCCGGATGAAAGAACCAAGCCAGGCCGATCTGATCCGGCGCCGTTTGATGAGTGTGCGGATGCGCCTTTATGCAACACCCGAATATCTGGCATCACGTGGCACACCCGAGCGCCAGGAAGATCTTTCGGATCATCGACTTGTCTGTCAAAATACATCTTCCGCGCAGGTCAGTGCGGGGGCAACGCTGGTACAGGAATTACTAAGCCAGAATATTCCATCACTTTTGACGGTGAACAACTATTTCGGGGTTCTGCAGGCAGTTCTTAGTGATCTTGGCGTTGGCGTCTTGCCAGATTATCTGACCGACGATTTCAAAAATCTCGTTCGCGTATTGCCGGTAATCGAATCCAACGAAGTCCCGGTTTTTCTGGCCTACCCCGAAGAATTGCGCCACTCAAAACGGATTTCTGCTTTTCGCGATTTCGTGATGGAAGAAATTATTGCGCACCGCAAAAAGCTTAGGCAACAACCGGAAAAATAACAAAAAAATCTGGCCATGCGTTCCGCGCATAGCAGGGTTGCGTAGTATTTTTTGTTTTTATCTTGAAGGGTGAACACCGCGTGCCTAAGTGCAAATCAAGATCAATGGTTGAGGAAACTCTTGTTGATCTTACCTCCCTGTTGGACTTGGCCGGGCTTTGCCCGGCCACTTTTTTTCATCCCGCCAAAATCTCAAAGCAATCGCCGGTTCATGCAGCGACGCCACATAATTCACCGTGCCGATAAAAGATTTTTGAAAATTTCGCCGTCGCGCAGGTATCGGAAATGGTCAAATCCCACCTTGAATCTTTGGTGATAATTCAGAAATTCGGCCTCAAGTCTTGACTGAACTGTGGTGTTCAATCTATTGGCACCATCAGTCGCCTTTGCTAAATCCCGATAGCGCCACGCAGTTTCCGGAATACGCGCATCATTAATGCTTGCGACCATCAATTCTCGTACCACGACCGGTTCATGGGAATCTGGATTGTAAGGTGTGAAAATGGCTAGATTGCGTAATTTATCGGCGTATACGGTTTTACCAACGGGTTTGCGACCAGCGAACAGACTGGTTGAAATTGCATCATTGGAAACCAAGACGCGATAACCGGCGGGCTTTTCCTGATCCGTTAGCCGAGCTGGGATACCAGGGTCGTTCACCGCCAACGCAGTATAATCATAGCGCAGCGAATCTTCTGAATGAAAATCCGAAGCCAGGCCTTTTGTGGTAAGCGTCTCTGCCCACAACGGATCACCTGCCCTTGGCGCACTGAATGATATCATTTTGATCTGTTGCCACGGCCACGGGCGCAATCTGCTTGGCATCGCCGGGCCAGCCCCGTTCGGGCCATATTGGTCCCCAAGAAGCACAGTGCTGGCAAACTGCTGCGCCAGACCACCACCAAGACTGTGCCCGGTAACGAATATATTGGCAGGGCTGCGACCCGGCACCAATGACGCTGCTTTGTTCAGGCAGGCAAATGCGTTTGGCAGGATTGATTTCATGCTTCTGGCAAATCCGCGGTGAACACGTCCAGTGGTCGTTATGTGGCCCGCATCGTTATCCGGCCCAATCAAATCATAACCCAGATCGGTGATCCAGTCAGGGTTGCCGCGCGCGCGATCCGTCCAGTTTGCCTGCGCAACGGATCTAAGCAAAGATCCGCTGCGGCTACCGCGAAAAGATATGTGTATATCGTATGTTTTCCCGCCTGGACGATGGCGCAAAAGCACAAATCCCATAAGGCTTTGAGAAGCCGGCTGACCTGCTTCACCCTTGTCACCAGTGCCCCCCTCAAACGCGAGAAGCACATCACGCGCACTCGAAACGCTCGGCGATTTATTGGAACTGATACGTTGTACGGAAATGGCATTATTGGCGAGTCCTGATCGACCATAGCACATGTAAACATCGCGGATCTGATCCGTAATTTTTTTGGGTGTTAGGTATTCGATCCACCGGCCACCGCCATTGGTGATCGTGCTGTTCCAGGGGTATAGCCCGTCGTATCTGTACAAAATCGGATCGTGCAGGGGATTGTCTTTAAATCCGGCAAGCCTGCCCGGTCCTCGGTACCCACCCAGAGTTGGGTGCAATCTGGCCTGATCCTGCCCTTTTTCGTCAGCCCATGATCTGACTTTATTCATGAAACTCGCGCGGCTTGTTCCGCCACCTTGCAGTTCTTCATAATAAGGATCAAAGGGCCAGACCAGCGTTTGGGCGTAAAGATGGTAGGCAAGAATTGAAAGATCCAGATGAAAAACAAGCGGGTGGTAGGGAAACTCTGTTTGATATTGTTGTTTGCTGACATCCATTGAAATAGGGGCGTGAACTTTACTGGAACAACCAATTTGCGACATCGTCAGCACAAGAAATGCAAACGCGAAAACTCGACGTACTATGAGCCGCCAGCCTGACAATTGATCTGCAATTCTGTAGATCCTGAAACGCCCCACAATAAGCCGAACTTTAATTCGAAACTATTTACAACGGCCTGTCAACTTGATGATACGATTGCAACCCACAATAATCGGTAAACTCGTTCCCCAGGGTAGCACCGATTGACCCGCATAAGCGGTTGGCCGGTTTAATGCCCAAGGTGGGCCTTTCTATCGCGCAGGAACTTTTTGTCAGCCGTGTTGCCAGCCAGTTCAATCGCACGATCATACGCGGATAACGCGCCCCTGATCTGGCCGGAACGCGCCAGATACTCTGCCTGAGCTGCATGAAAGGGTTGATATTGATCGAGCGGCTCTGCAAGTTGTTCAAGATCCGACAGCGCCTGATCCATGTGACCATTTTCTGCGCGTGCTGTAGCCCGATTCAATGCAACAATAGGTGTGGGTTCGAATTCTAACAGCCGGTCGTATAGCATCGCAATCTGCGCCCAGTCGGTAACACCATCTGCATTTGAATGAAGTGAACTGATGGCCGCCTTGATCTGGTAGGGCCCCGGTGAGGCACGCGCCACGGCCCGATCCAGAATTTCACGGCCCTGCGCAATTGCATCGTGATCCCAGTTGTTGCGATCCTGATCTTCCAACGCAACCGAACTGCCTTGCCCGTCACCTCGCGCGCGCCAGCGGGCGTGGGTGATCAACAGCAAGGCGAGCAAACCTTCGCTTTCGGGTTCGTCGGGTTTAAGTTCATTTAATAAACGGATCAGAAACACCGCCTCACCACACAGGCCCAACCGAACCGGGCTGTCCCCGAATGAAGCGCCGTAGCCTTCATTGAAAATCAGGTAAATCACCGCAAGCACTGAACCAAGGCGTTCGCCCCACAACTCCTGCCCCGGCACCGCATAGGGAATTCCCGCCCGGGATATTTTCTTTCGCGCCCGCGACAAACGCTGGCCCATAGCGGTCTCTGTATCAAGAAACGCGCGCGCAATTTCACCGGTTGTCAGCCCACCCAAGGTGCGCAATGTCAGCGCCACACGGGTTTTGGGTTCCAGCGCCGGATGGCAACAGGTAAATACCAGCCGCAACCGTTCATCAGGAATTGCCGGAGTGGGTTCGTTGGCTTCCATCTCATCCATCGCAGCAAGTAAAGCTATTTCGCGGCTTTTGCTCTGAAACCGTTTCACCCGGCGGATCCGGTCGATGGCTTTGCGTCGGGCCACCTTTAGCAACCAGCCAACCGGATTTTCCGGCACACCAGATCGTTTCCAATGGGTCAGGGCAGATTCAACGGCATCTGACAGCGCATCTTCGGCCAATTCAAAATCACCTAGCGCTGCCACAAGTGCCGATAACAAACGCCCCCGATCTTCGCGGATCACCTGATCCAGTTGCATATAAAGGTCGGGGCGGTTTTCATCAGCCATAATCTTCGGGATTTAGTACCGGTCGCACCTCTACGGTGCCGTAATTGGCTGTCGGGATCATCGAGGCATACTTGATCGCCTCATCCAGATCCTTGCAGTCAAACAGGTAATACCCGCCAAGGCGTTCCTTGGTTTCGGCAAAGGGGCCATCCATTGTTTCGGCCTTGCCGTTGCGGATGCGGATACTGGTGGCCTCAGACGTCGGGTGCAGCGCGTCCCCTGCCACAAAGACACCGTCCTTTTTGTAGGTTTCGTTGGCATCCATGTATCCTTGCATGAATGCCCCCCATTCCGGTGTGCCCGGTTGGGGGCCTGCACCGTCTTGTGAATATATCAAAGCTATGTACTGCATGGAATTTCCTTTCAGGGGTTAAGTTTCGCGCCTTTCGTGCGCATTTGGCAAGCGTCGGCCCAATAATAGCTGCTCCGACGGGGCAACAATCGGAATAATCACCGCCAAGTTGCGATCCGGATATTCGAATAACTTGAGGGTCATATTTTCGCTCCTTCCTGTTGGTCGACAAAATAAAGACGAACGGACCCAGCAAATTTCGACACCGGGGTGCGAAAAAATTTCTGGAAAACCAACAAACCACGCCCTGCCCCCTTTTCCAAATCGCCCCAGCGTCGTATGGGGTGACAGCAGTTATCCGGGGGGATGAAACGCCACTATGTCTGAACCAGAGATTACCGAAGACCTGATCAAGGCCCATGGGCTAGCACCTGATGAATACGCCGAAATTATCCGCCTGCTGAACCGCGAACCCAGCTTTACCGAACTAGGCATTTTTTCAGCAATGTGGAACGAACATTGTTCTTACAAATCATCTAAGAAATGGCTTCGCACGTTGCCGACCACCGGACCACAAGTGATTTGCGGTCCCGGCGAGAATGCGGGCATCGTTGATATTGGCGATGGACAATGCGTTGTTTTCAAAATGGAAAGCCATAACCACCCCAGCTATATCGAACCCTATCAGGGGGCTGCGACAGGTATGGGCGGTATCCTGCGAGATGTGTTTACTATGGGCGCGCGCCCGATTGCGGCGATGAATTCTCTAAGCTTTGGGGAAACCTCGCACCCCAAAACCCGGCTGTTAGTCAACGGCGTCGTGGATGGCATTGCTGGCTATGGCAACTGCTTTGGTGTGCCAACAGTAGGGGGAGAGGTTCGATTTCACGCCGCATATAACGGCAACTGTCTGGTCAACGCATTTGCCGCGGGTCTGGCCGATACTGACAAGATTTTCTATTCAGCCGCATCCGGCATTGGCATGCCTGTGGTCTACCTAGGTGCCAAAACCGGGCGCGACGGTGTAGGCGGCGCCACAATGGCTTCAGCGGAATTTGACGATACGATCGAAGAAAAGCGCCCCACAGTTCAGGTTGGCGACCCCTTCACTGAAAAGCGCCTGATGGAGGCGACCCTTGAACTGATGGCCACGGGCGCCGTGATTTCAATTCAGGATATGGGGGCCGCCGGGCTAACCTGTTCGGCTGTTGAAATGGGTGACAAGGGTGGGCTTGGTATCCAACTGAACCTTGATGCGGTTCCGGTGCGCGAAAACGCCATGACAGCCTATGAAATGATGCTGTCTGAAAGCCAGGAACGCATGCTGATGGTCCTGAACCCGGAATTGGAAAACGAAGCTAAAGCTGTGTTTGATAAATGGGATCTGGATTTCGCCATTGTCGGTGAAACGATCCCGGAAGATCGTTTTATCATCCGCCATCAGGGCAAGGTCATGGCTGATCTGCCGTTGACAAAACTGGCTGGGTCAGCCCCTGAATATGACCGCCCATGGGTTGAAACCCCCGCTGCTGACGAATTGACGGATTTACCGAATGTTGATCCGATTGACGGGTTGCGGGCATTGATTTCATCACCCAATTACGCCGCCAAACAGTGGGTTTATCAACAGTACGACTCGCAGGTCATGGGTGACACCGTGCGTATACCCGGACAG
>Ga0209344_10002299_pt1 | contig 21665 bp, 19 predicted proteins | sample Cruoilmetagenom6_FD_187293 | JGI IMG/M metagenome (GOLD analysis project Ga0209344, IMG submission 187293) | Oil polluted marine microbial communities from Coal Oil Point, Santa Barbara, California, USA - Santa Barbara Oil Seep Sample 6 (SPAdes)... | ecosystem: Environmental > Aquatic > Marine... | reverse complement strand
ACCCCCGCAACGAAAGACAGAATGGAAGGACCAATACACCCTCCTCTGCGAATCCTGCGGCTACATCCTCGAAGGCCTCGACCAATCCCTCCCCTGCCCAGAATGCGGAGTACCCATCCAAGATTCACTCCCCCACCCCCGACTTGGAACACCCTGGCAACAAAATCATCATCTGGATTCACTCTTCAAAACCTGGTATCTCGTCCTCCGCCATCCCTCTCAATCGATCAATCAAATACAACTCCAAGGCGAGTATGCAGGAATGTTCACAGGTCTCACTCTTCTACTCTCCTCGATCATCGCATTGGCTGGTATTCTCCCATTATTCTTGACAGGCAACAGCTTGGATTCCGCTGCTACTCTGATCTTCGCGATCATCTTCGCTGCCGGCTATTGCGTCATCTCATTCATTATCATCTCGCTATTCTGCATGAGGTCACAAGCATTCGCAAGAAGACACGAATACAGAATTCCGATGGACACCGCATGGCAAATCTCAGCCCATGCTTCTGTCTACTGGATACTGATCCCATTGGGAGTTACTCTTGGATTCTGGTTCAACGAATCCTCCTCAGAAGCACAAGAATTTTTCTTTCTCCTAACAGGGCTTGAGATACCTATCAGGAGATTGTTTGTAGCAATCGCGGGCGTTGCCCCTATCACAGGTTTCTTACTAGGACTTACCATGTTCTCTATGTTCGTTTCGAATTGTGAAACGAAATACAAGTTTGCAAATCGCGTTCACCCAAAGACTTCCACCGATGGCTAAACCAACCCCATGGAAAGATGAGTACACCCTCCTCTGCGAATCCTGCGGCTACATCCTCGAAGGCCTCGACCAATCCCTCCCCTGCCCAGAATGCGGCAAGCCCATCACCGAATCCCTCCCCGAACGCCGCACCGGTACACCGTGGCAACAAAAGCGGAGCATTAAATCACTCCTACATACATGGTGGCTGACATTTTGGCACCCACTCAAAACACTCGACATCATGCAAATGAACAACTCGAGTAGTTTGGAGCAAGTTATCCTCCCACAATGCGCTATCACCATCACAAGTTTGGTGATTGGAGCATTCACTCGACGCATATTCGACGGGCGAGAATCTGATCGTGATATGTTTATCATGGTTTCGATAGTGTTCATTGGACTAATTATCTTCATCCAAGTTTTGGTCTTGATTGAATCTCTAGGACTTGTTCTCATAGCCAGGCAAAGAAAAATCAGAGTTCCAAGAGAAGCAGCTCTCTCGATTGTGAACCACGGTTCAGTTGGATGGTGCATCTGTTTGGTGTCAATCGTTTTAATTTGGCTCGAGCATATTTTCACATCGACATTCGATCTCATCCCCGAAGATGGCGTTTACGATCCGACAACAATGTTCTTCGGTTTATTGATCATGGCACATGCAGCTATGGCCCTTGGTGGCTTCCTCTTCTCCGAATACTTCGCCTACCTAGGCCTCCGCCGCTGCAAATACGCCAACACACTCCCCCCACAATCTCCACCCCCAAAGCCCTAGAATCCCTCCATGCAACCACCTGCCCCAACACGCCCCATCTTCCTCGGCGATTCCCGCACAGGAATCATCCAAATCGGTGGCGGACTCCCCCTCGATCACCCCCTCTCTAAGGGCCTCACGCAAGAATCCACCCCCGCCCCGGTCTCCGTTCAGACCATGACCGCTGGGTACACGCACGACATCGACAAATGCGTCGCCGAGATCCACAAGCTGACCGCTGCAGGGGCGGACATCGTCCGCGTCGCCGTTCCCGAGAAGAAGGACACAGAAGTCCTCAAAGAGATCATCGCCCAGACCACCGTCCCCATCGTCGCCGATGTCCACTTCCATTTCAAACGCGCCCTCGAATCCATCGAAGCGGGTGTCCACAAAATCCGACTCAACCCAGGCAACATCACCGACCGCTCCCAGGTCGAAGAAGTGATCGATGCATGCAAGGAAAAGAACATCCCGATCCGCATCGGCGTCAACGAAGGCTCCATCATCGAGCGCAAAGACAAGCAAGCCCGCGCCAAAGAACTCGGAGCCGTCTTCTCCGACAACAAGCACGGCTACATGATCGCGATCATGATCGCCAAACTCGAAGAATACCTCGACATCTTCTACGAGCGCGATTTCTACAACATCGCCATCTCCGCCAAATCAATGGACGCCCAGCTCGTCATAGACGCCTACACCGAAATCAGTAAACGCTTCCCCCACCCGCTCCACCTCGGCGTCACCCACGCCGGCCCAAAGGAAACCGGCACCATCCGCTCCGTCGTCGCACTCGGCACCCTCCTCGCCAACGGCATCGGCGACACCATCCGCCTCTCCTACGCCAACGACCCGATCTACGAAGTCGAAGACGGGCTCGAACTCCTCTACACCCTCGGCAAACGCGAACGCATCGGCGCCGAACTCATCGCCTGCCCAACCTGCGGCCGCATCCAGGTCGACCTCTTCAACCTCGTCCAGGAAGTCAACGACAAGCTCAACGAAGAGATCATCGTCCCGATGAAGGTCGCGGTCATGGGCTGCGTGGTCAACGGGCCGGGCGAAGCCGAGGGCGCGGACATTGCTGTGTTTGCCGGCGATCGCAAGGGCATCATCTATGTCCAAGGCCAAAAAGTCGCCACCGTCCCAGAGACCGACATCCTCGACCGCTTGCTCAGCGAATGCAAAGACTTCCAAACCAAGGTCCAGTCAGGCGAAGTGAAACTGGGCGACAAAAAGGTCGATATCGTCCCCCCAGACCCCGAGGGCGAGCTGGGCTCGGGCTGGGAAAAAATGGCCTCAGAACGCATGGGGCACACTTCGCTAACCATCGAAGGCGAATGAGTCCAGATATTTCCCTCGGCTTGAGAACAAACTCTCCCCGCCTGTGCATCCCTTCCTAACCCACTACGAATAGACCCACGATCCGTCGACATAAAGGGTACTCATGAAAATCCGCACCTCCGCGCTGCTTCTTGCAGCAGCCATCATCAATCTCCCCGCATCGGCCCAGACCTCCCCATACTGCCGCGCCGACCTTGTCTACAACAACTCACTCGACTTCTTCGATATCTCAGAGTTCCTCGTTCTATATTCCGGCGGCGATCTCGTCGCTGACTTCGACGGCTCAGGCACTCTCGATTTCTTCGACATCTCCTCGTTCCTCAGCGAGTTCACCGGAGGATGCCCAGACCTCACCGATACCGACAACGACCGCATTCCAGACTTCGCCGAAACCAACAACGGCATCTTCATTGACATCAACTCCACAGGAACCGATCCTCTCAATGATGACACCGACGGCGACTGGCTCACAGACGGCGAAGAACTCTTCGGCACAATCCAAGGCCTCATCCTCCCCGGCGCAGACCCGCTTCGCAAAGATATCTACGTCGAGTGCGACTGGTTCGCCGGAAACTTCCAAGGCAGAAACGAGAACTACCGACCCACCACCGCCGTCAATAACCGGGTCGTAAACGCCTTCGATATAGCCTCCACCCCAAACCCCTACGGCCACAACGACGGCATCAACATCCACCTCGACTACGGGCAAGGAAACGGACACACCGGGGGAAACCGACTCCCCGGATCACCCGACGTCGTCCTCTTTGACTCCGAGTTCAACCAGTACAAAGCCGACCACTTCGATCCACGCCGCAAAGGCTATTACCACTACGCCATCTTCGCAAACCGCTACAACACCGACACCAACGGCTCATCAGGCGTCGGAGAAATCAACGGCGACGACTTCATGGTCACCATGGTCTTCTACAACTCCACATCAAACATGGCCAACACCATCGTCCACGAACTCGGACACAATCTCGGATTCCACCACGGCGGAAACAACTCCACAAACTACAAACCAAACCACAACTCCGTCATGAACTACGCCCACCAGTTCCCCGGAGTCGACATCAACGGCGACACCACAGGCGACGGGGTCCTCGACTACTCCCACGGCCTCAACAACCCAATCGACGAACTCGCAATCTTTGAACCCGATGGGGTCCTCGGCTCCCCCGTCGATTTCAACCACAACACCATCATCGACCCCCTCCCCTACGCCCTCAATATCAACTGCTCCGGATCATTCACCGGAATCTGCGGCTTCCTTCCCCCCGGTGCCTGCGTAGACGCCTTCTGCAATGTCCTCGAAGACCACGACGACTGGGACAACATCCGCTGGGACCGCCTAGACCTGAGTTTTGATCGCCAAGCCGAAATCCAGATCATCGACTGCGACAACTGGCCCGGCAAACAGTTCGAATAATCACCTGTCGCGGACTGCCGACAAATCCGATTCCTGCTATGATGGCCTCAAGCCCCCGTAGAGGACTCGACTGTGATCAGAATTCAACGCATTACCATGGACCACCAGCTCTACGAGCAAGAGGTCGCCCTGCGCACCGCCGTCCTCCTCAAACCCATCGGCTACTCCATCGACGACTACCACAACATGGCCCCCGGACGCGAGGAAAAATGTGAGCACTTCGTCGCCGTCATCGACCACCCACAAGGCAGCCAAACGAAAGAGCGGGTCATCGGCGCCGCCACCCTCTACCCCCCTCAACCAGAATCAGACGAAACCGCAGGCAAGATCCAACAAGTCTGCGTCAACAAGCAACGCCAAGGCGAAGGCATCGGCACCAACCTCATGATCGCCATCGAGGTCCGCGCCTTCACCGAGCTCGCCCTCCCAGGTCTCTACTGCCACGCCCAACTCTCCGCAATGCCTTTCTACGAGAAACTCGGCTGGGACATCGCCTCAGAAACCTTCCAAGAAGCCGGCATCGACCACAAACGCATGCAGATCATCACGCCCCAGCCTGCTTAACCCACCCTCTACAGACCGAATCACCCAAAAAACACGAAATTGCACTAGGCAAATCGTCTATATTCCCTTAGAATGATTCCATGTCTACGACCAATCAATCCGCTGCCGAGGAGTGCTGCCAGATGCCCCACTCCCAGACCGCGCGTTCAATCTTCACCAACAGTTCCATCCGCTGCACCCGCCCGCGCGTCCTGATCTACGAAGCCCTCTGCAAAACAAAGTCCCACCCCACCGCCGAAGAACTCCACCAGACCGTCCGCCAGTCCGACCCGGGGATCAGCCTCGCAACCATCTACAACACCCTCGAACTTTTGGTTGACCACAGCCTCGCCCGCCGCATCTCCAACCGCTGCCCAGGCTCAGGTGCAAGCCGCTACGACGCCGACCAAGCCCCCCATGTCCACCTCGTCCTCGACGACGGCCGAGTCCTCGACGCCCCCGCAAACCTTGGACAACAACTCACCGATGCCATCCCCAACGGACTCATGGCTGAGCTCGCCAAACACGCCGGCGTAGACGCCCTCAAAATCGAAATCGTCCAAGACACCCACGCCCACAGCTAATTATTTCTACGCATCCGAGAAATCATGCCCCGCCGCATACTCACCGGTCTGCAGCTTCTGCATACTCCGAAGCACATCATTCAACAGCGAACTCGCCCCGAACCGGAACCACTCCGCTGATAACCATCCCTCGCCCAAGGTCTCGTTGACCATGCACAGGTAGTGCCACGACTGCTTCCCGGTCCGGATGCCACCGGCGGGTTTCATCCCGATCTTCTTCCCACCCCTACTGATCTCATCACGGATCGCCTCAAGCATCACCAGAGTCACAGGCATCGTCGCCGCAGGAGAAACCTTCCCCGTCGAGGTCTTAATAAAGTCCCCGTCGCGGATCTGCTCGATCGCGATATCGCTCGCCCGCCGGACATTGTCGTAGGTCTTGAGTTCCCCGGTCTCTAAAATCACCTTCAAATGCGCCTTGCCGCACGCCTGCACGACCGCCGCGATTTCCTCCGCGACCACATCGTACTTACCAGACAAAAACGCCCCCCGATTAATCACCATATCAATCTCATCAGCCCCATCAGCAACCGCGCGTTCCACATCGCGGATCCGGATATCAAGCGGGTACTGCCCCGACGGGAACCCCGTCGCGACCGACGCCACATTGACCCCCGTGCCATTGAGCAGCTCAGCCGCATAAGGCACCATCGACGGATACACACACACCGCCGCAACAGTCCCCAGCCTCTTGCCCAAGAACTCCTCATCCCGCTCCCAAGGCCGCACCGCCTTGCGACAAAGACTCCGAACCTTCTCAGGCGAATCCGCACCCTCAAGCGTCGTCAGATCAATCATCGACACCGCGAGTTCAAGAGCCGCCTGCTTTGAAGCCTTCTTGATCGATCGCGTCGTAAACGAAGCCGCGCGACGATCAACCATCACGCCATCAACAGTCGGAGAGTTCGGCAAAGTAAACCCCATCACTCGCCCTCCTCAATCTCATAGGTCACATCCACATCATACGGCAACCCCGAAGATTCCCACACAACCCACCCCCCAAGAAACAATCGAACCCGTGCCTTGAGGATCGTGTTGTACCCACCCTCGATCATCCGCTTCGCCATCGCCCGAGCGCTGGCCGATCCGGGATTCTCACCATACAAAATGAGATGGTCATACTTGAGCAACTCCGGATCAGCGTCATACCGCAGATCAATCTCATTGACCCGGATATTCCGTGCCCCCTGGATCCGCCCGTCGGCAAACCGCTCAGCATTCCGTACATCAATAAACAGAACCTTCTCGGAATCGCCCTTCCATTCATCATGGAGTTCCATTGCCCGGTTCAGATCAATAAACTCGATCTTCTTATCTGATACCCCCCCTCGGCAGCCGCCAAGGACACCCGCAAGCACCAATCCACAAAGAACTACCAACAATCGAGTCATCTGTCCCATCAAATGCATCCTTCTCTGCTTTGTGCAAGAATAACAGTACATGAACGGCGTTCTATATGCATAGAACGCCCACAGATCGTATGCAGGCCCCCTTCCACATGATGCACACCCCCAAACTCCCCATTCTGCTCCTCGCAGCTCTGCTGGAACTCGTACTCACAACCCACAGCCACGCCGCCTCCCGCCCCGGCCCCGACAGCACACATATTTCCGCCACCCTCCAATCCACCGCCGTCCCCGCACCAGGCGACAGCTTCTTACTCGCCATCAACCTCACCATCGCCGAGGACTGGCACACCTACTGGCCAGGCATCAACGACACCGGATTCGGCCTCTCCCTCAACATCGACCCAATCCCAGGCGTCACCTTCGCCGATCCCTACTTCCCAACCCCAACCCGCCACCTCGCCCCAGGCGGCATCCTCGATCACATCTACGAACACACCATCCAGATCATCATCCCCGTCTCCACCTCACCCGAAATCGCCAGCGGCACAAACTACACCGTCAAAGCCACCATCAACGCCCTCGTCTGCAAAGACCTCTGCATCCCAGAATCCACACAAGCCTCCATCGACCTCCTCTTCACCGACTACCCCGTCCGCAATGCCAACCAAGAAATAACCGACGCCTACAACAACCGCGCGACTGACCTTGTCAATGCAAAGATCACCTGGATCTTTTCCTCAGACCCTGATGACCCCGAGCCGGGCGTCTTGCTTGAAATCAAAGACGCAACCCACTACCAGTTCTTCCCAGACACCAACTGCACCAACTTGGGCAACCTCATCGCCCAAGGCGACACCAAAACCGAGTACCTGAGACTCGACTTCGACCGCCGATTCGAGGGCGACCTCACGATCCCCGCAAAGCTCTCAGGCCGCCTTCGTGTTAAAATCCTTGACACTTGGCAAGAGTTCAATATAAACTACACCCAACAAACCCAAACGGAGACTTCACCATGAACGCACTCAAAAAACTCGCTCTTACCGCAATCATCGCCGTCCCCGCATTCATGATGGCCTTCTCCTCAAATATCGAATCCGCCGGCGGCCTCACCATCGGCCAAGCAGCCCCAGACTTCACCCTCACCGATATCAACGGCACTGCCCACACCTTGTCGGACTATACCAAAGCCGGCAACATCGTCGTCCTCGAATGGTTCTCCCCAGACTGCCCCTTCGTCCGCAAGCACTACCGCAAAGACACAGGCACCATGATCAACATCCAAGCCGACAACAAAGATGAAAAAATCGTCTGGCTCCGCATCAACTCAGCACACAAATCCCACGCCTCAGCAAACCTCGACCACAACACATCCACCGCCAAATCGTGGAACATCACCACCCCAATCCTCATGGACGGCTCAGGCAAAATCGGCAAAGCCTACGGCGCCAAACGCACCCCAGACATGTACATCATCAACCCAGACCAAACCCTCGCCTACCACGGCGCCATCGACAACCGCCCCGACGCCGCAGCCCCAGGCGACACCAACTATGTCCAAAACGCCCTCACAGAACTCCTCGCAGGCCAATCAATAACCAAAGCCGAAACCAAGCCCTACGGCTGCTCAATCAAATACGACTAACCCACCCCCCCAAAGTTCAATACCAAAAAGCAAAGCGACTCGCCGTCTCATAAACACGGCGAGTCGTTTTTTGCTCAAATGTTCAGCTTGTCTCTCTGCCCTTATGGGCACCCTGCCGAAAACGCCGTCAAAAACAAGGATATATCAAAGAAATCCAACATCCCATCCTCGTTGATATCCGCATTCGGATATCGATACAGCATCAAAGACTCGAAATGGAGCACATCGTTCAGATCATATTCTCGGTTTTGATTCACATCAGCCGGGCATTGGTTCTCAAGACTTGTGTACACATAGACAAGCCCAGAATGTTCGTAGCCGTTTTCAATATAGATCGGTTTGGTTGACACAACGACCCCGCCATCAATATCGATGACTGGCCCAAAATAATCACGATGTTCTCCGTCGCTGGGAAGCAATACCCCATAAGTCACTTCTTGGATTAAACTCGCAACATACACCACTCCCGATTGAATCTGGTTCTGCGCGCTATTTGTCGCACCAACAACAATCATCCCTGCACTCAGAGAAACTGAAACACCAAAGGCTTCATTTCCCTGGACAAACTGGTAGGGCTGCATCCGCACTATTTCTTCCCCTGAGATTGAATCAAAAAGGTAGATTTCACCGCCCAAGCCATAGTTGGGTGCACCAACGACAACAATACCATCATCAACACCAATCGATCGCCCAAAGTGCGACCCGCCTCCCCCTGGGCCGGGAATGAGCTTTGCAATCTGCTCGCCGGTATCCGCTTGAAAGAGATACGCAGAACCCGAATCCGATCCATAGACATCTTCAAGCATCGCACCAACCGCGACTATGCCGTCATCAACTGAAATAGAAACCCCAAACAAATCATCTGCTTCACCATCCTCCGCCAACAACTTCACCAACTGCTGACCAGTGTTGGAATCAAACACATACACGGAGCCCGAGTTCTCACCATTATCATCGTCGTTGTACGCACCCACCGCGACAATCCCGTCCCCGAGAGCAACTGGAAACCCAAACCAATCCTCAGCTTCTCCATCGTCAGGCGCCAACTTCAACACTTGCACTCCGCTGTAAGAATCGAATAGATACACAGCCCCGGAATCTATACCAGCTTCATTTTTCCGAGATGCCCCGACTGCAATTAGGCCATCCTTGATGTCAACAGAGTATCCAAAGTGATCCCCAATCATTGCGTCATCAGGAATCAATCTTGCAAGCTCTTCACCCGAATCGGCATCAAAGATGTATGCGGCCCCAGACCTGTACAAATCACCTCCCCGAGGCGCACCGACTACAACTAAACCATTCCAAACTGAAACTGATTCCCCGAACATATCAACATCGAAGCGATCACTTGATTCAAGCACCAGCTGCTCGTAATAGAACGCCTGCCCCCACGCCTCACCAGAAAACCCATATCCCAGTGTCACGAGAAGAACTGCTCGCAGGAGTCGAACGATCACCTCACAATCTTGCATTATTCTGCTCCATGGAATTCTATAGTAATCAACACTGAAACGACTGAGACCTCATCGGCGAATCCATGAGTATCAGTCCATAACACAACGCCTGCAAAAACCTCAAAAACCAACAGCTCAACTGCACTTTCTACCCCATTTCCCCGATACACTCCCCACATGACACCCCGATTCGCCACAATACGAATTACCATGCCCCGCTGAGGGCCGATGCAGACCTCTTCTTCAAAGAGCCCGCATCCGTGTCATAAGCGGGGCCGCCGACCAAATCGGCCGACCTCCCCCACCCCAACCGATATAATCAGACCACACAAATAACGCCGCTCCATGCTGCGCCACGGATACCCAAAAATGACCAACGCCACAGACAAACCGAACTACAAAAAAACACTCAACCTCCCAAAGACCTCCTTCCCCATGAAGGCCAACCTCGTCCAGAACGAACCAGCATCCCTCAAACGCTGGGACGCTCTTGAAAACAAATCAGGCCTCTACCACGCCATGCAGGCCACCGCCGAGGGCCGCAAAAAATTCATCTTCCACGACGGCCCCCCCTACGCCAACGGCTCAATCCACCTCGGCCACCTCATGAACAAAACACTCAAGGACCTCGTCGTCCGATCCAAGTTCATGGCCGGCTACCACTGCCCCTATGTCCCGGGTTGGGACTGCCACGGCCTCCCAATCGAACACAAGGTCATGACCGACATGGTCGAATCCGGCAAAGCCGCCAAACTCGACGGCCTCACCGACGACCAACGCCGCACCGCCGTCCGCCGCGAATGCAAAACCTACGCCGACAAACAAATCAAACTCCAAGCCGGCCAAATGAAACGCCTCATGACGCTCGCCGACTACGAAGACCCCTACCTCACCTTCCTTCCCAAGTTCGAAGCCGGAGTCCTCGAAGTCCTCGCAGGCTTGTGCGACCAAGGCCTTGTCTATAAAGCACTCAAACCAGTCCACTGGTCCGTCGCCAACGAAACCGCCCTCGCCGACGCCGAGCTCGAATACCAAGACCGCGAAGACCTCTCCGTCTATGTAGACTTCGAAGCTGTCAACGCAGCCGCCGTCTTCAACGCCTTCGGCATCGAAGAAGCCGACCACCCGGGCGCAACCCCAAGCTTCATGATCTGGACCACCACCCCCTGGACCCTCCCCGCAAACCTCGCCATCGCCGTCCACGAAAAATTTAACTACGCCCTCGTCCGCGTAGACGGCAACCTCACCGTCATGGCAGTCGACGCCGTCGAGCGCGTCACCACACTCGCCAAAAGCGAAGAAGTAGAAACCATCGCCACTACCACCGGCGACAAACTCGTCGGGCTCTCCTACACACACCCCCTCATCGCAAACGCCCCGACCCCAATCGCAGACCCAGACGCCGACACATCGGCATGCTACAAGGTCGTCCACGCCGACTATGTCACCCTCGAAGACGGCTCCGGTCTCGTCCACACCGCACCAGGCCACGGATCCGATGACTACATCACCGGACTCCGCGTAGGCCTCCCAGTCTACTGCCCAGTACTCGGCGACGGCACCTACGACACCACCGCTCCAGACTGGCTCGTAGGCATGTCCATCTGGGACGCCAACCAACTCGTCGCCGACCGCCTCACCGAGTCCGGCCACATGTTCCACGCCTACAAGTTCAACCACTCCTACCCGCACGACTGGCGTTCAAAGACCCCGGTCATCTTCCGCTGCACCGAACAATGGTTCGTCGCCGTAGACCAACCAACCAAACGCGATGGCAACTCCCTCCGCGACATGGCCATGAAATCAACAGGCGATGACCGCTCCGTCCACTATGTCCCCGCCTGGGGCCGCAACCGAATGCGCGGCATGCTCGAATCCCGACCAGACTGGTGCATCTCCCGCCAGCGTTCATGGGGCCTCCCCATCCCCGCCTTCACCCTCCCAACAGGCGACGCCTTCATGACCGCCGCGTCCGTCACCGCCGTCAACACCATCATCCGCGAAAAAGGATCCGACGCATGGTTCGCCGATGAACCCGCTTCACTCCTCGAGCACTACAACCCGAAAGCAGACCCCGACGCCCCAGCCGAACTCAAAGACGGCTCCGTCACTTTCGACCAACTCACCAAAGGCCAAGACATCCTCGATGTCTGGTTCGAGTCCGGCTCATCATGGAACGCCGTCATGCGCCAGCGAAGTAGCGGCGAGAACTTCCCAATCGACCTCTACCTCGAAGGCTCCGACCAGCACCGAGGCTGGTTCCAGCTCTCACTCCTCCCATCACTCGGAGTCATGGGCCGCCCACCATTCCGAACCCTCCTCACCCACGGCTTCATGGTCGACAAAGACGGTAAGAAACTCTCTAAATCCGCAGGTGCCGCATTGAAGGACCTCTTCGACCGCTACGGCGTCGATGTCCTCCGCTGGTGGGTGTCCTCACTCGCCTACGAAAACGATGTCAAAGTAGACGAAGAGTTCTTCAAACTCGCCGGAGACTCCTACCGCAAAATCCGCAACACCCTCCGCTTCATGCTCTCAAACCTCAACGACTATGAAGCACCAGCAAACCCAGACTTCAGCGGCTTCCATGTCCACTCCATCGACGCCTGGGTCCTCGGCGAATACAACACACTCATCGAAAAAGTAACCGCCGCCTACGAAACCTACGCCTTCCACGAAGCCCAAAAACTCATCTACCGCTTCTGCAACACAACGCTCTCAAGCGAGTACCTCTCAGCAGTCAAAGACCGCCTCTACTGCGACGCCCCAGACTCAGAACGCCGCCGCGCAACACAACAAACCCTCGCTACCCTCACTGACGGGCTCTGCAAACTCATCGCCCCCGTCATGTGCCACACCGCAGACGAGGCCTACCGCGCACTCCACAAAGTTGAACCAAAGGAACCAACCACCTGCGTCCACCTCACCGGTTTCCCAAGCAAAGTAAACCTCGAAACCGCCACCGCATGGCCCCTCCTCTGGGAATCCATCGAGCAGATCATGAAAGCCGCCGAGGACACAAGAGCCAAATCCGACATCGACAACCCCCTCGATCTCGGCGTCAAACTCCCAGACCCAGAAGACACCTTCAAATGGTTCTCCACCGAAGACCTCGCCGACATCTGCGGCGTCTCCCGCTTCGAACTCACCAAAGGCTCATCAATCGAAATCACCGACCTCAGAGAAGAACCCCGCTGCGACCGCTCTTGGAAACGAGACACAACAGTCAAAGAACGCTCCGACGGCGGCACCCTCTCCAACCGAGACGCCCAAGCCCTAGGCCTCGAATGAGCAATCCACCCCACATAACTTGATCGTGTTTCTAATTTACACTTGCACACGAACAAGCATCCCAGTACACTGCTTTATCATGTCCAGAATTTCAATGATAAAGCGACAATAAATGCAGCTCAAACGAACACTATCGGCCATCACAGCATGCCTCTGCATATCCACGGCACTGTCCCAAGTGATTAATGAAGACGTCCGCTTAGCCAACCAGAGCGGGAGCAACAACGATTACTTTGGCCACTCCATCAGCATCAGCGGATCCAGAGTTGTCGTCGGCGCATACTACGATTACTATAACAGAGACGATATAGGCATGGGGGCGGCATTCCTCTTCGATTCTCAATCAGGCGAAATGCTCGAGTACCTTCGGCCAAATGACGGGAGAGTCAATGACCTCTTTGGTTGGTCTGTCATACTCAAAAAAGACATCCTCGTTGTCGGTGCCATGGGACACGATCTCGGAGGCGCGGTCTATATCTTTGATGCCAACTCAGGTACCCAACTTCGCAAAATCATCCCAGACGACATCCGCCCAGGTGACCGCTTTGGATATTCAGTAGACTTAGACGGCCGCTTGCTTGCCGTCGGATCTCCGGACAGCAACCCAAACGGACAGGATTCTGGATCTGTATACCTTTTCGATATCGCAACCGGGAATCAGCTTCAGAAAATTACTCCAAACGACGCCTACAGGCTAGAACACTTCGGAAGGGCAATTGCTGTCGACGACGGTGTTCTTGCAGTCGGAAAGGTGTCTGACGAATCCCTCTTTGAGTATGGCTCAGCCTACCTTTTCGACACTTCTACAGGCGCACAACTCGCAAGGATATTCTCAAATGAAGGGTTCCGAGGAAACGAGTTCGGATACTCAATCGCTCTCGACAACGGAATCCTTGCAGTAGGTGCCCGCCATGACAATAATCTGGAACCCAATGTAGGAAGCGCATACCTCTACGACATTCACAGCACAAAACAGATCGCAAAGCTCTTCCCTCTCGATGGCCAAGAGGATGATCAGTTCGGATATTCAATCGCGATCCACAACAACACTGTTGTAGTTGGAGCACGCTGGGAGGACGGCTATCGTCCCTCATTCTCAAGCGGAAACTCGGGTTCCGCATATACTTTCAACGCAACCACCGGTGCTCATATCGCCAAGTTCCATGTTTTAGAGGATGAAGTCCACGACTACTTTGGAACATCAGTATCTATTGACAACGATACAATCGCTGTCGGCGCAAGCTATGAAGATACCTTTACCGGCGCAGCATACATCTTCAACGGCCCATACCAACGATGCGAAGCCGATTTCTCGAACGACTACTTCAACGATGTCATCGACATTTCCATTTTTTGGGCCCTCATGTTTAACCACAACATCGAAGCCGATTTTAATGAAGATGGAGTCCTGGATTTCTTCGACATCTCAGCCTTCCTCACCTCCTACACCACTGGCTGCCCATAAACACCAATCCAAGTCCGAGAACCCCCACCCAACTCCGGTCATGCGTTCTCGTGCGCCCATACCTCCCCACCTCCTCCAAAATGTTGCCCAAAAACAACACCACACCCATTCTCTAGAAAAATCCAGCCGATCCCGGCTCCATGACACACGACAACACCAACGACCAAAGCCAAAACCCCTCCCCCGAAAAAAAGGTCGTCTCCCCGCCAATGCGGCCTAAAAAATCACTCCCACCAAACGATCCCTCCTCGGGACCAGAAACCGCAGACCAGCTCACCACCCTCGCCCACGACCTGTCCAACCTCATCGACGGCTCAATGCGTTGGCTCTCCATCGCCGCCACAGGGATCGATGCCGACCAGCCAGATACCAACGAACAACTCGACACCGCCCGCCAGCAGATCGACACCGTTCAGGCAACCCTCCACCGCATGTCCACCATGGTCAATGTCGCCATGCGCTCCCACACCGTCCCCATCGGTTCCCCGCTCCTAGGAATCTCCACCGCCACCACCACAGCAATGGCAATCGACCACGCCGTCGATGTCGCCGCCCCGCTCGCCGCCCAAGCCGGCGTACGCATCGAGGTCAACATCGACCAAGACGCCGGCACCCTACCCGCAGGCCCAATCTACACCGTCATCCTCAACGCCATCTTCAACAGCACCCAATCAATCCAACGCGCCACCAAAGTAGACTCCCTCGATCCCGGCGGCCTCATCCAAATAAACGCTTCGATCGACCACAAGCACGACGAACTCGTCATCACAATCTCCGACGACGGCGTAGGACTCAAACCAGGCACCAACCCAGAGCAACCCTTCAAGCATGGCTTCACCACCAGCGACGCCAACAGCGAAACTCAATACTTTGGGGGGATAGGCCTTTCGATCTCACACCAGATCATCGAACAACTCGAAGGCATCATCACCCTCACCAACCGCCCCCCAAACCCAGATCAACAAATCTCCTCCCGCCCCGGTGCCATCCTCACCGCACGAGTCCCAGTCCCACACCAAGACGATCAAAACCCCGGCGATCAAACCATTGGCTAAAACCAAAACATCTATCCTGATCATCGACGACGACCAGATCGTCGCCGATTCCCTCTCCGCCTTCTTTACCCAAGAAGGCTGCGATGCCAAAGCTGTCTATACCCCCGCCGCCGCCCTCTCAGAGCTCTCAAACACAAACTACCAAATCGTCCTCACCGACCTCAACCTCCCCACCATGACAGGGATCGAGCTCCTCCGCCAAATCAAGCAACTCCACCCAAGCACCGCCGTCATCATGCTCACCGGCTACGCCGCCATCGAAACCGCAGTCGAAGCTCTGAGAACAGGCGCCGTAGACTTCCTCACCAAACCAGTGGTAGACGACGAACTCCGCCTCGCCCTCACCCGCGCCCTCCGCCAGCACGAAGTACTCAAAGAAAACACAACCCTCCGCACAAGAATCGCAACCACCCACAACCTCGACAACATCGTGGGATCAGACCCACGCATGCGATCCATCTTCGAAACCATCAACGCCGTAGCCCCCTCCCGCACCACCGTTCTCATGACCGGTGAGTCAGGCGTCGGCAAATCTCTCATCGCCGGAGCAATCCACCAAGCCTCCCCGAGAGCAGACGCACCCTACGTCGAACTCGCCTGCGGCTCAATCCCAGAAACACTCCTCGAATCCGAACTCTTCGGACATGTCAAAGGCTCATTCACCGGAGCACACGCCGACAAAGAAGGCAAGTTCCTCGCCGCCGACGGCGGTACACTCTTCATCGACGAAATCAACTCCGCCTCCCCCGCCATGCAACTCAAACTGCTGAGAGTCCTCCAAGAACGCAAGTTCGAACCAGTAGGATCGAACGAAACCATCGAAGTCGATGTGAGAGTCGTCCTGGCAACAAACCAGCCCCTCGAAGCCCTCGTCGAGTCCGGCGACTTCCGCCAAGACCTTTACTACCGAATCAATGTCGTCAAAATCGAAGTCCCCCCCCTCCGCGACCGCACCGCGGACCTCCCATCCCTCGCCCAGCATTTCCTCGATCAACAATCAGAAGAACTCGCACGCCACTTCGTTGGATTCACCGACGAGGCTATGAACCTCCTCCGCCGCTATCAATACCCAGGCAATGTCCGCGAGCTCTCAAACATCATCGAACGCGCCGCAGTCCTCTCTAAAGGCCTCACCATCACAGCCGACGACCTCCCCCCCCACCTCCTCGACCCAGCAATCCCAGAAACCCTCCCCCACCCGCACGGCCCAGACCCAACCGACGACTCCTACACACCAATGACCCTCACCGATGCCCTCCGCAATCCAGAACGCCAAATCATTCTCGCCGCCCTCGCCGCAAACGACTGGAACCGCACAGCTACAGCAGAAGTCCTGGACATCAACCGCACAACCCTTTACAAAAAAATGAAGACCCTCAACATCGACCCCGACGACCACGCCCAAGCGGGCTAAGACAGATCGACCTTCCCAACAAGCTCCCCGATCGCCCCCGCCCCCTGCTTGGCGCACCACCGGTCGAGCCCCTTGACTACCTTCTTCGGCACACGCAAATCCGCAAAGCTCCCCGCCCCGATCCCCACGCAACTCGCCCCCGCCAAAATAAACTCCGCCGCATCCTCCCAACGCGTCACCCCACCCACAGCCACAATCGGCACCCCCGCATCACGCCCAACCCCGCGATACACAAGATGCACCAGCCGCACAACAATCGGATGCACCGCAGGCCCAGACATCCCACCAGTCACATTCGACAACACCGGCCGACGCGTGACCACATCAATCCCCATCGCGGGCACCGTATTGCAAAGCGTCAACCCATCCGCCCCCGCATCAACAGCAACCCTCGCTAAATCAACCACAGAATTCGGCGTCCCAACAACAATCGGTGACAACTTCACAAACACCTTCGTATTGCCCGTCACCCCCACAACCGCCGAAACAAGTTCTTTCAAAGCCCCAGGATCAGCCCCAAACTCCAAACCAGAATGCACATTCGGACACGACACATTGAGCTCAATAATCTTCATCCCCTCAACCGCGTCCATCGCCGACGCAATCTCCACATACTCCTCAATCGAATCCCCCGCCACCGATCCAATCACATTGGTCCCGACCCCACCAACCTTCGGCCCAATCTCATCCCTCCAAACCCCGAGCCCAGGATTCGCTAGCCCGATCGCATTAAGCATCCCCCCCCGCGTCCAAGTAATCCGCGGAAACGAATTCCCCTCCCGAGCCTCCCGAGTAATCGACTTGGTCACAATCCCCCCAAGCAACCCCAGACCCATCACATCCCCCATCTCACCAAGAGTCCCCGCAGTCCCAGATGCAAGCAATACCGGAGATGGCATCGATATCCCACACAAATCCATCCCTAATCGCTCGCTTGGTCTGTATCCCATACACACACAATACGCGACCCAACCCCCCCAAAGTAAAGACCCTTTCCGGGTGCCACTACTCGCCCTCTTGGGCGCAGTAGTGTCTTCAAATCCAGCCGCCTACCGTTATCAATCAACTAACACCAAAGGAGCCCACCCGTGGACCCCCAAACCCGTATCACACAGTTCAAGTCACTCATCGAATCTGACCCCAACAACGACATGGCCCACTTCTCCCTAGGAAACGCCTACCTCCAGGCCGACCAAAACAAAGAAGCCGCCGCCTCCTTCATCCGCTGCACCGAGATCAACAAAGGCATGACCAAAGCCTTCCAACTCGCCGGCCGAGCACTTATCGACATCAACGAAAACGACCAAGCCACCGAGATCCTCACCTGGGGCTACATCGAATCCGTCACCCGAGGCGACATGCTCCCCAAAGAAGCCATCGAAAGCATGCTCAAAGAAATCAACGCACCAATCCCAGAAGTTGTCCAAAAAGATGACAACTCCGACAGCACTGATTCAAACTTTGGGGGGGGTGGTGATTTCCGCTGTTCGAAGACCGGCCACATGGGCCACAAACTCCCGCGCCCACCATTCAAAAACGGCATGGGCCAATGGATCCAAGACAACATCTCCAAGGAATCCTTCAACGAATGGATCGGCATGGGCACCAAAATCATCAACGAACTCCGCCTCGACCTCTCCCGCGATGACCACGACGCCGCCTACGACTACGCCATGCGCCTCTACCTCGGACTCACCGACGACATCTACGCCTCCGTCATGGACAACCAAACCCCACCAATGCCCGAAGCCCAGTTCAAAGGCGTCATCGAGGACATCATGGCCATGGGAGGCCACCTCGAATCCGAACAAGGCAATCTTCACACCAAAGTCGATTGATCCAACTCATAAAAACAACAAAGGCCGCGAGCACAAACACTCGCGGCCTTTTCTATTTCAACTAAAAATCACTCAGGGCTTGTTCCCCGAAAAATTCTTCAGATACACGATCACCTTCTCAATATCACCATCAGGCAACATCTCCTCGGTAAACCCGCCACGTGGAGGCATCGGAACCCCGCCCGGAACCTCACGCCCCTCCTGCACATAAGTCAGCAGATCAGCTTCACTCGTGTCCTTGACAAACGCCGAAGCCGTCAAGTCAGGACCATTATTCGGCATCCCCTTCGCATCCCCGCCATGACAAGTCGAACAGGTCTTCTTAAAGATCAAAGCCCCCTTCACAGCATCCGCATTAAAGCTCGGCTTCTTCGCAGTTGTCTCAGCAGCACCCGGAACCGAAGCCGAAGATGGTTCAGCATCCCCGCCACACCCACCAGCAAGACCAGCCCCAACCACACACGCCCCAACACACATCAACCGTACAAACTGTTTCATATCGAAAGCTCCTGTATCACATTCCTGCCGCCGGACTCATCGCCCGACCACCGACACGATAGTCCCCCAATCAGCAACATCCAAATACACCGCTCATCAAAGACGGCACGTCTACCCCTTAATCCGACCAACAAGCGACTGCGCCTTGACCTCAACACCCTTCAAGATCGAGTTGAGCATATCCCGGTTCGGTGCATACTCCTGAGCAACCTGCGCGCTGATCCATTCCTTCTCAACCAACTCCGCCAGATGCTGCGTAAAGCTGATCATCCCCTCAGAACCGCTCGTCCCGATCACCGCAGGAAGGTCCGAATCCCGCTCATCACGGATCAACTCACGCACCGTAGGCGAGGTCAAAAGCACCTCAACAGCCGGCACAACCTTCGAACCACCAAGCTCCGGATTCGCAGGCACCAGCCGCTGAGCACAGATCGCCTTCAACGTAGACGCTAGAGAGTTCCGCACAAACGCACGCTCATCCTGCGGGAAAAACTCAAGCATCCGACCAAACGCCCCCATCGTATCCGATGTATGAAGAGTCCCGAACACCAGGTGCCCAGTCTCCGCCGCCTGAATCGCAGACAGCACCGTCTCCTGATCACGCATCTCACCAATAAAGATCACATCCGGATCCTGACGCACCACATGCCGCAGCGCCTCATGGAAATCCGTCACATCGATCCCGATCTCCCGCTGCGAGATAATCGCCTGCTTTGGGGTAAACCGATACTCAACCGGATCCTCGATCGTAATGATGTTCACAGGCCGCGTCGCGTTCACCTCATCAACCATCGCCGCAAGCGTCGAAGACTTCCCGCACCCCGTCACCCCAACAATCAGCACCAGCCCCTCCCGCTGCGCATTGACAATCTTCGAGTACACCGGAGGCAGCCGCAGATCCGCATAACTCGGGATCTCCGCCTTCACCCGCCGCACCGCCGCGTGTGTGTGGTTCCCCGAACGCAGCAAGTTAATCCGGAACCGGTCCCCCCCACCCTCGCCGTCATCAATATGCCACGCAAAGTCCAGGTCCCCCGTCTCATCAAACTTCTTCTTCTGCACCTCGCTCAGCAATGGATCAAGCAGATGGTCCGCCTCATCTTCACTCACAGGGTCCGCTTCGATCGGACGCAGCTCCCCGCCAATCCGGTAGGTCGGAGGGATCCCCACCTTGATATGCAGATCAGACGCATCGAGCCGATGCATCGCCCCGAGCAACTTCTTGATATTCAATGCACCCTGGATCATTCTTGAACTCCTATATCTCCCCCCACCGTACCAGATCTGCCCTCAAACGACCACCCAAAAGAACCCATCACAACCCAGACAGATCGGTCTAATTGTCCGATCCGGTTGCCTATGATGATAATGGATATTAGTATCCTCTTTGAGAACCAGCACAAATCCTGCCTAAAAAAGGACACCATACACATGACCACCGATACCCAAGCCCAATCAAACGCCGCCGCCCACTACGAGCAATGGCCAAGCAAAGCAAAGAACATGCATACAGAAGCCCCAGACCTCACCGCAGGCTTCGGCGCCATGTTTGGCAAACTCATGGGAGAAGGTGCCCTCTCCGTCCGCGAAAAAGAACTCATTGCCCTAGGCATAGCCATGGCGCTCCGCTGCGAACCCTGCGTCTACTCCCATGTTCAAAAATGTGTCAAAGCCGGAGCAACCCGAGAACAGATTATCGAACTCGCAGGCGTTCTTGTCATCATGCAAGGCGGCCCCGCCTATGTCTACACCCCCAAACTTCTCGAAGCACTCGACGCACTCGGTGCCTAACCTCCAAACCCCTCCAATAATCCACCATCCCAAACAAGGGTGCCACGGCTTGACCATCTCCGTCAAGCCGTGTTTTTGTAGATATAAAACTCATTCGAGAAACTGACCCACATGAAACACATACTCCCAATCACCGCGATCACAGCAATCGCATTCCTCTTCATCTTCATCGCCAACTTCGCAACCCAACCCGCACAGATCATGCACCCCGTCAACCTCGCAGACCTCACCCCAACCCAACTAGAACAACACCAACGCGCGATGGCCGCCCAAACCGAAATGTTCCAAACCCTCCTCGGCAGACTCACCAGCGCCATGCAAGAAGGCGGCCCAACCAACGCCATCACAGTCTGCTCAACAGATGCAAACACAATCGCCGATCAGATCAGCACCAAGCACAACCTCACCATCGGACGCACCTCTTCGAAGCTCCGAAACCAAAGCAACACCCCACCCCCATGGGCAA
>Ga0209344_10002298_pt1 | contig 21681 bp, 18 predicted proteins | sample Cruoilmetagenom6_FD_187293 | JGI IMG/M metagenome (GOLD analysis project Ga0209344, IMG submission 187293) | Oil polluted marine microbial communities from Coal Oil Point, Santa Barbara, California, USA - Santa Barbara Oil Seep Sample 6 (SPAdes)... | ecosystem: Environmental > Aquatic > Marine... | reverse complement strand
TCTGCCTATTTACGCAGAATGCGGCGGCCTCATATATTTAGGTGATAAGCTTGTATTAGGTGACAATGTCTATCCCATGACAGGTATTTTGCCTGCTGTTTTTGGTTTTTTTAAAAAACCTGTTGGACATGGCTACACAATTTTTAGTGTAGAAAGGGAAAACCCCTACTTTCCAGTGGGTACAAAAGTTTGCGGGCATGAATTTCATTATTCAAAAGTATTAAAATGGAAGGGCCAGGATAGCAACATGGCGTTTGCCATGGAAAAAGGAAAGGGTTTTATTAATCGCAAAGATGGCGTTTGCTATAAAAACGTACTAGGAACTTATTCTCATATTCATGCTTCAGGTACACCATGCTGGGCAAAAGCATTAGTAGATAATGCAATTTTATATAATACAAATTTTAGAAACAAAAAAAATAAATATTAGATTTATTTGCTTTAATTGAAATATTTTATATGGAACAAATAATTATGGGTTTTATTTAACACTGGTTCAATAAGCTTGTTTCAAAATTTTTTTATTCGCTCATGTTGAAAAAATGTTGAAACAAGCAGTTTATTTATTTTTTCTTTGGATGGCAAGCTTTACAGGTTGTAGGGGCTGCACCTTTGTCTTTGGATTTTAACCCTTTTTTCTTGTTAAATTTTTTATGGCAGGCTTTGCAGTTATCATGTATTGCATTGGCATGATATTCGCGTTTTTGTTTTGCGTTTAAACCCTTTGCCTTTTTTCCTTTAATTAATGCGGGTTTGCTGTGGCACTCTATACACGATTTAACATCATCTCCCTCTTTTAAATTATTGAGCGGTTTATTGTTTTCATCGTGATGACATTCTCCACAGCCGATTTTATAATCCTGAGCATGTTTTTTATGTGTAAACTTGACAATACTTTTTTTGTGCTTGGGATATGCCTTGTTATTCATTTCAATGATATCATTAACTTTAGTGCCGGCATAAATGTTTGTTCCATAGCATAAAAAAACAATTCCAGCCAATAGTGTAAAAAGAAGCATTATTTTTTTCTGCATTACAATTAATCTCCTTTCATAATATTATTTATTATGGGTTTTAGATAATACTACTTAAATTTAATAGCAAATTATCACCAGATTAAAATATTGTCAACGAAAGAAACTATGGTAATATTTTTAGTGTTTTTTAGACAGCACTATCTTTTATTTACAGTTTTCATGTTCCACAGTTTTTTTTGTGCCAAAAATTTTTGCTCCAATTATGCTTATTTCATATAATATCATAAGCGGAAGAGCCATCATAATTTGTGTTACAACATCAGGGGGCGTTATAATAGCTGAACCAACAAAAGCTATCAAAAGAGCATATTTTCTATTTTGTTTTAAAAAATCTACAGAAACCATACCCAGTTTTGCAAGGCTGGTTATTATTATGGGAAGTTCAAAAGCAACCCCAAAAGCAAGTAAAAGCTTTGAGGAAAAAGTTAAATATTCACGCATGGATGGAAGTGGCCGTATAGTTTCGTTTGCAAAACCTAGAAAAAATTTAAAACCTAAAGGAAAAACAAAAAAATAACCGAAAAGTGAACCACCTATAAAAAAAATTGAAGAAAAAAAAACTATGGGAATAACCAGACGTTTTTCATTATTATACAGCCCTGGGGCAACAAATACCCAAAATTGATATATTATGACTGGAGCAGCGATAATCAGCCCTGACAGAAGAGAGACCTTAAGGTAAGTAAAAAAAGCCTCAGGAAGATTTGTAAATATGAGATTATCATTATCTCCTAAAACTGATATTAATGGGCGTGATAAAAAGTAAAAAAGTTGTTCTTTAAATGCATATGAGATCAAAAAACCTATACCTATTGCAATAAAGCATATAATAAGACGTTTTCTAAGTTCTTCCAGGTGCGCGGTAAAAGGGATTTTATCTTCCTCTATCATTTTTTTCAGATCCTAAGTTTTTTGTTTTTTCCTGGTCAGATAACAGCGGTTTGCTTTTATCTTTATCGTTTGTAGGGGCATTTAGGTCAGAGCTGTTTTTAGTATCAATGTTTATGTCAGCAAAATTTTTTTTTACACTTTCAACTTCCGATTCAAAATCAACAGATTCTTTTAATTCATATGTCGCTTTTTTAAACTCCCCAACGGCTCGTCCAAGGGACTTTGCAAGTTCAGGAAGTTTTTTGGGTCCAACAACAATAAGTGCAACAGCTAGAATCAATAACATTTCAGGCATACCAATGCCAAACATAAAAAACTCCTATTTTAAAAAGTCAGTAAGTTTAAAAAAATATGCCGGCTCAATTAAGGCATTTTATTAAAAACCTGGTCATAGAATAACAGCTCAATCCTTTTTTTTCTATGGTTTTTTAATCAGAAAGTAAAGATTTCCGTGATGTTGCATATAACCTGCTGCAATTTCGGCATATTGGCCATTTCCCCAGAACAAATCCGCTCTTCCAGGCCCTTTGATTGCACCGCCTGTATCATGATTTAGAACAAACCTGCTGAAATTTTTCCAGTAGACAATGTTTGCATTACCATCCACAACAGGTTTTTGGGTTTCAATATAAGATAAAGCTGCCAAAGGGAATATACGTCTATCTATAGCTAAAGATCTTCCAGGGGTCAACTTGACTTCAAGATAGCCTAAAGGCCCATCATTTTCTATCTTGAAAAAAACATAACTTGGATTATAATTCAAGATAGCATCAATTTCTTTTGGGTGCTCGTTAAGATAACTGCGAATTTTTTGCATTGACATCTCGGATCTATCAATTTTTTTTTCTTTTATTAACAAAGATCCAATACTTTTGTAAGGATGTCCATTTACTTTATGATAATGAACATTTATGAATTTACCGTTATCAACATATATTTTACCTGAGCCCTGAATGTGCAGAAAAAAAAGATCTATCCGATCTTTAACCCACGCAATTGCAGTTCCCTGGCCTTTTAGAACATCGTCTGTTTCAATTTCTTTCCTGTTGTAGTATGGGACAAAGCTTTGACCTGTTAGACGACCAGTAATTTTTTTCCCCTTGAATTTGGATGAAAAAGATGAAAGATCAATAGTGATTAGATTGTCAGGAGATTTATAAACAGGATATTTGTATTCAGAGTTTTTTTCAAGGCTTCCTTTTAAAATCGGCTCAAAATAACCTGTAAAAAGTACCAGGCCGGATTTTTTGTTTCCAACAGATTTGTATACTGCATATTTTGATTTAATAAACGTGTTTAACTGTTTGTTTGAAGGTTTTGTATGTATGAAATCAAGAAAAAAACTTAAGGACTCAATCATGTGAGTAGTTGTAAAAATATCATTTCCAAATATGAACTGTTTTTGATAAGAAAGCTTTTTTAAATATGCAATGCTTTGTAATATGCTGTATGTTATACTATTATAAGCCATATCATCAAAAAAAGATGGGTATTGGTCTGATGAAATTTTGACTAATGCAAAAGGCTTGTCAGCTTTAAAATATTTGTTAATTATACTGCATCCTGTGAAAAAACAAATAATTCCGATAAAACCAATAATAAGCTTTAGTAGTAAGTTTTTATTAGAATGTGCAGATTTCATATTTTTTTTTATGTTTATGTCTGTTATATATAAAAAGATAACAACTTGTACGATTTTTTAGATTGACAACATATTGTGAAATAGATAAAGGCTTTTATTTCCATTATACTTATTTAGATTTAAAATAACATAAAGAAATTATTGTACAATACCTTTTATTAAAAACCTGAACATCGACAGGCTGCTTGCGGAATGAAAATTTTTTCAAGTTCAAGGCGGAAAATTAATTTGACCACAGGCATAAAGATAGTATTTAAGAGGATCAAATTAATTTTATAACGCAGAAATTGGATAAATTGCGTTTTGCATGCGGCCTGTCGAGTATAAATATCTTGATCTTCTCACATACCATATTTTAAGATAATAAGATAGTAAGTTATAAAATCATACTATTTGTATTTACAATAGCTTTTAGCTATTGTCCGTCCATAAATATTTATAAAACAATTAAACTTATCAAAAATTTGGATTTAAGCCCAAAAACTTAGCAAGGAGAAAATATATGCAACAACAAGAAGAGTTAATAAATGATATTCTTGACAGGGAATTAAAAATGTTTTTGACGGTGCCCACCATGCAAAAGGCTTCCTGTCAGGAGGATCCAGACAGTTTTAAAAAAATAAGAAGATCTCATTTTATGACCTGGGGGAGGAAAACACTTAACAGTTACCTTGAAGACTTAAAAGAAGCTGAAAAAGATGGCCGCAATCTTATGAGAGACAAATATGCCAGAATGGATAACCTTATACCAAAGTTATATGATGGCCCTTTGATTGATCAGATAGTTGAAATTGAGCTAAAATGGCAAAAATACATGTTTGAACAATATCCAAACCTTATGGGTGGTGCCCGTCCCCTTACAAGTGATCAGGATACACCTTTTAGCACTTCCTTTGAGACATATCTAAAAGGTGAGCTTGAATCTTATTCAGAAAAAACACTGTCATGCCTTTATGATGATGTTAAAAATGCATTTGAAAAAGGTGAAAATGTTACAGAAAAGCTTTATGTGAATATGGTCAAACAAATGGGATATTCCTCTATAGATGACGCAGAAGCTGTTGCTAAAAAAAGAAAATAAAAACATATTTAAAGTTTACTGTTTTGCAACTATCTTTTATTTTTTGTTGTATACAATTATGATATTTTAGTAATTTATTTACAAAAGATTAAACAATACAAAGTTTATTTTATGTGTGTTACAACAGGGTCTTTAAAAAGCAGATTGATAGATTCTGTTGCAGTTTTAGATGCTTGGGGGAAAACATGATCTAAAGAGTTGATATGTCTCAGGTTATCAATGGTTCTTAAAATCAGCATAACCATATCTCCTTCTGCAATATCAGCTGTTAATAAAATTTTATCCCATGTTTTTCCTAAAGCCCATGCATAAATTGAAACAGCTGGCTTTAATAATAGGGGGCTTACTTCAAAACCATGGGAGATCATACGCTGGGTAAAGGGTTTTAAATGTTTTTTTACCATAAAAAAAGTTGTTAACATTTTTTTTGGTACCAGGCTTTTATCGATTCTGTCATCTGTTATCTGGTCGTTTACAAAAGATCCCATTAAAGCGGCAAGCAGGCCAGGATCTGACTGCGGAAAGATGTTATTGCGAAAGCCTTCTGCTATCAATAGAGGCTGATCAACTCTTAGCTTTGATGCCCATAAACCATCATCTGTTAGTTCACCATTAAAAGTTACATATCTTTCTTCTTTTAAAAAATTAAGATGTCTTGTAAAGTCTTTTACCAGATTTTTATGAGTAGCTGTAGTTTCCTTGTCAATTTTTTTATTACGTTTTTTTATCTTAATCAGATAAGTTGCAAAAGACTTATCTAAAAGATTTTCAATTTGACTGGGTGTATGAGATAAAAGTAAATTAAGAACCATGGAAAAGCTGATTTTTATTTGACTGTGTATATCAGATGAAGGCATATTAACAAGTTTTGCTGTATGCCTTATATCCATAAATTTGCCAGGAATTGCCATTGCAAATCCTATTTTATCCAGACCTCTTCTTCCTGCTCTGCCAGTCATTTGATGGAATTCAGTCGAACTAAGTGGTAAAAATTCCTTTCCATTAAATCTGTCTGAATTGAGAAATACAATTGTTCTTGCAGGAAAGTTAACACCAGCAGCAACAGTTGAAGTGGCAAAAATAGCATTAAGCAGTCCTTCTGACATAAGTGTTTCTAAAACGATTTTCCATGCTGGAAGTTGTCCACTGTGATGTGCTCCAACTGCTAAATTTTTTAGATGCCAGATCTGACTGTGGTTTTTAATATGTGCGTTTTTTGCTATAAGTTCATCAACTCTTTTACAAAGCCTTTTTTTTTGCTGTGAATTGAGTATTAAATTTTTACTACAAAGATCTATTGATTTATTGCAATCAGCTCTGGATTTTAAGAAAAAAATTCCAGGCAAAAGATTATATTTTTGTAAAATTTTAAGAATTTCGCCAAAAGGGGGAAGTTGCCTGGGGGGAGCAAGAAAAACAGGACGGGTGCTGTTTATAAATTTTGCTACCTTGGGAGATATTTTGGTTTTTTCTTTATGATTTTGTTGCCCGATTAATGGCAGAACTGTTCCGGAAGGATGTAAAAAAAGAGGGAAAAGAGGCACCGGTCTTTTTGTTTCCTTAATGACAAAGCATTTATTTTTACGAATTGAAGAAAGCCATTTTGCAATATTATCTGCATTACCAATTGTAGCAGAAAGCATAAGAAGTGAAACCCTTGGCGGAAGATAAATCATAATTTCTTCCCACACAACTCCTCTATCCTCATCACCTAAATAATGTGCTTCATCCAGGACAACTAAATCTGTTAAAAGTGTTTGACCATTATGCATGGCATCATAAAGTTGATTGCGTAATATTTCTGTTGTTCCAACAATTATAGGCGCATTCTGATTTTCTTTCCTGTCACCTGTTAATATGCCGACATTTTTTGCTCCAAACTGATTGGAAAATTCGTTGTATTTGGCATTTGTCAAGGCTTTTAATGGTGTAGCGTACCATGCTTTTCCACCAGCTTTACATGCATTATTAGAATTGCAGTTATGAAAAATGCTTGATATTATTTCTTGGGCTATCCACGTTTTCCCCGCACTTGTAGGTGCTGTTACAAGACAATCTGCTGTTTTTATTGCCTCTAACGATTCAAGTTGAAATCTATCCGGTTTGAAAGGTCGTGGTTCCGGTTTACCTATTAAGGCAAAGACTTTTTTAAGTCTGGAGTCGATACCAGGTTTAAGCTTAACCTTGCCGCTTCTAGTATGCTTTGTATTATTTTTGTATTTTATTTTTGTATCTCTGACCAGATGTCTTGCTTGTTTTAACATTTAGATCCTATCCACTATATTATTTACCTGTTGAACAGCAGGAAAACTGGTATCATATGGCGAAATGCCTTTAAGATCAGCCTCAATTAAATTATCATCATAAGGGATAAATCCAATAAATTCGAAATCTGCAAGGTGGTATTTAAGAAATTGTTCATCTTTTTTATTTCGTATTTTATTTCCCACAAGTGCAATATTATTTAGCCTTATCTCAGATGCAAGGGACCGAATATTATGGGCAGTTTCAACACTTCGCCTGCCTGGTTCAACAATAACAATCAGCCTGTTAACCGCCTGGGCTGTTGCTCTGCCTAAATGTTCAATTCCAGCTTCCATATCCATTACCACAATTTCATCTCTTGCAAGAACTATGTGAGTGACAAGGGCCCTTAATAGAGTACTTTCAGGGCACAGGCAACCAGAACCGCCTTTTTTAACTCCGCCAAGCCTCATAAACTTGATATTATTTAGCTTTACAGAAAGAGCTTCCGGAAGATCATCAACTTTTGGATTAAGTTTGAAAAAACCGCCAATTGTTCCTGGTTTCGATTCAGTTCTTTCAGCTATCAGCTCGTTCATTTGAGATATTGGGATTATTTTATCAGAATCTGGTATACCTAATGCTGCTGCAAGATTGGCATCAGGGTCAGCATCAATTGCTAAAACCTGTTTTCCATGATTATCCAATGCGCGTATTAAAAGTGAAGAAAAAGTTGTTTTCCCAACTCCTCCTTTTCCGCTAATTGCAATTTTCACAATAATTCTCCTTATTATATGAATCGACTTTTTTTATTTCAGGCAGGATATGCCAGCTAAATTAAGGTATTTTATCAAAAACTTGGCCATGGAGTATGATAATCTGTAAAATAAAAAATACTGTTAAACCAAAGCAGAAATAAAAACTTAAGTTATGTAAATAATTTGATGGTTAATCAATTATCTATTTTATTAAAATTGTTACATATTTTCATATGATAGTCACGTTTTTTTTGTTTACAATATCAAATACAGGCCTGACAGAACGTTTTTTAATGTCAGGTGCAATAAAATGTATGTTTAGGTGTGGGTTTTATTAGAAAAACTTAAGTCATGGGTTTTTATACTTTCAGATAAAAAAACAAAAAGCCTTTAAATATAATTTGCTTATATACTATAAAAAAGTTAATTGTTTTCTCTTTTTACTTGACCCTATGGCTTTATTTTTAATATTAACATAGAAAATATGTACTCGTTTAATTAGGCAGCGTTATCTGGCATCTCAATATATTTAATGAATCAAAAGGAGATAGATTATGTCTGAAATTAGGTTTGATGGAAGAGTAGCTGTTGTAACAGGTGCAGGAAGAGGTTTGGGTAAAAGCCATGCAATGCTTTTGGCTTCAAGAGGAGCAAAGGTTGTTGTAAATGACCTTGGCGGAACTGTTGACGGTACAGGAGGAGAAACAACACCTGCAGAAGAAGTTGTTAACGAAATTAAAAATGCAGGAGGAGAAGCTGTTGCTGATTATAATGGTGTTCATACATCTGAAGGCGCTCAAGGAATTATTGAAACAGCTGTCAATGAATATGGAAAGGTTGATATACTTATTAACAATGCTGGTATCTTAAGGGATGTTTCTTTTGTTAAAATGACAGATCAGCAGTGGGATGGGGTGCTTCAGGTTCACCTTTATGGCGCATACCATGTTACAAAAGCAGCTTGGCCTATTATGAAAAAAAATAATTATGGCCGCGTTGTATTAACTTCTTCTGCTGCAGGTTTATACGGAAATTTTGGACAAACCAACTATGGAGCTGCAAAACTTGGTCTTGTTGGTTTAATGAATTCTTTAAAAGCTGAAGGTTCAAAATATAACATTTTGGTTAACACCATTGCACCTGGTGCAGCCTCCAGAATGACAGAATCGTTAATGCCAAAAGAGGTACTAAGTACAATGATTCCAGAACTTGTATCTCCAATAGTAGCCCTTATGTGTTCAGAGGATTTTCAGGATTCAGGGCATATAATGGTTGCTGCGGCAGGACATTTTGCAAAAGCGCAAATCGTGGAGTCAAAAGGAATATATCTGGATACTGGCAGCAAAATCACTATAGAAGATGTTAATGAAAGGCTTGCTGATATAACAAATATGGAAGAAGCTGTTACAATACAAAATGCCATGGACGGCATTCAGAAATTTTTCAAGCAAGGATAAATTTAAGATAAAAAACAATTAATATTTGCTTTTAATATAGAAATTTACAAACTTAAATCTATTATTTTAATATCTGTTTTAATGGGTTTGTAAATTTTTTTTAAAGGAGTGTAAAAATGAAATCAGGTGTTGTTGTGACAGAAAATATTATTATGATAAGAGAGATACTTGAAAAATCCAAAACCATTGCAATAATTGGTTTAAGCCCTAAAGCTGAAAGAGATTCCAATATGGTTGCCATATATCTTAAAAAACAAGGATATAAAATTATTCCTGTGCATCCTGCACAAAAGGAAATCATCGGTGAAAAAGCGTATGTTTCTCTTGATGATATTAATGAGCAGGTGGATATTGTCAATGTATTTCGAAGCTCAGATCAAATTCTTCCCCACGCACATGAGGCGCTTAGACTTCAACCCAAAGTTTTTTGGATGCAGCTTAATATTGAAAATGAGGAAGCATCAAAGCTTTTAACTGCCTCTGGTATAGATGTTGTGGCGAATAAATGTATAAAAGTTGAACATGCCAGGATTTATAAATAAAATGTCATATAGGGAAAAACGTTATAAGTATAAAGAAAAAAAATGCTGCTGCTGCAATAAAACAGTAATGTTTTGCTGGATGTGCAGATGTGGATTTAGTATATGCCAAAATTGCATGAATGAAAATTTGTGGGGAATGACCTGTAACGCAATAACCTGGCAGTGCCCTGATTGTGGTAAGTATAATGGGTTTGGGAATCAGTAGATTATATGCTGTTTTGTATTTACATGAAATGTAACATATAAAAAAAAGCCTTTGACTTTTTTTATGATCTGTTTAGAAATTAAATGTTGATTGGGAGCTTAGCTGGATATTATTTCTTTTATTAACCATCTTAATTTTGTGGAGTCGTGACGAACAATATCGCCGCTGACAGCAAGAAGATCTGATGCGAAAATTTTTCTTTTACCCCACCATTTATTGTCTTTATAAAGTTCGACAAAATCAGATTTTTGTGTTTTATATTTTTTCAATATGTTTTGGTTAGGTTTTTTTATGTTATATATAAGTCCATCTATCTGTATAGAAAGATTTTCCTCAAGAGTAGATACAAAATCGTGGCATGTAAAATTTTGAGTTTCTCCAAATTTTGTCATGATATTTACTATATATAAAATTTTTGCTTTTGATTCTTTTATTGCTTCTTTGACTCCAGGAATAATAAGGTTTGGTATAATGCTTGTGAATAAATCACCGGGCCCTATAATAATTGCTTCAGCATTTTTAATTGCTTCAGTTACCGGAGGATATACGTTAATTGAGTCACTGTGATGTGGTACAAGGAATACTTTACGAATTTTTTCACGCTGTGTGCCCCTTGGTATGTCAATAGCACTTTCACCATAAATATGGGTACCATCGGTCAACTCAGCACAAAGCGTTGCCTTTACAAGGGTAACAGGCAATATTGTACCTTTTGTGTCAAGTATTTCTGAAAGTGCTGCAACACCTGTTGGAAAACTGCCAGTATATCTTGATAGCATTGTAAGCAGCATATTGCCAGCATTATGACCTTTTAATCGTCTATCTTTTTTGAATCTTTTTTGTAGTAATGTTCGTGATAGATCACCATAAGGCGAAAGGGCAAGAATACATTTTAATATATCGCCTGGAGGAAGTATGCCGAATTCATCCCGAAGTCTGCCTGTGCTTCCTCCGCTGTCAAGCATTGCAACTATTGCTGTAGTATTAAATTTTTCAATATCTCTTAATCCGTAAAGTAATACAAACTGCCCGCTTCCGCCTCCAATTGTAACAATATTTTGTTTTTTTGTCTTCATAACTTGATAAAATCAGCTTGTAAGTTATTTTGCACGCTTTCCTTGATAATTATATCATCAATTATATCAATATATATTCTAAAATGTAAAGTTTTTTGAAAAAATAAGTATCAAAGCATTTGTTGCTTTGATACACAAATGTGCTTTAAAATATTGCAAAATGCGATCTCCTTATTTAAGTAAAAAAGTAGTTTGTATGCATAAATTCTGCGTTACTTATTTACTTGTTATTTTAAAATTTCATTTAGTAATTTTAAAATAATTGGAAAAGAAAATATAATATTTTTCAATATGTGTTGCTAACAAGTACCTTGATTGATTTGATTATGACTCTGTCAATTTATCTGAAAGAGCTATTAAATTTTTTGCTTAAAATATAAAAACGAAGAAACCCTTGACATTATTGTAAGTTTATAATTATGTTTGTATAATTATTTGTTTTGATATATTTAACAATCCAACATACGCTATTCTGATAAAAAGGCCGTAAAGTAAAAGTGTTGTACAAAAATTCAGAATTTATTTATTATTGAATAGAAATTTATGCTTTTTCTATACAAATTACTACATTTGTTGATTTATAGTTAATTTCAAATGACTTAATACTTCTTTTTTAATTAAAATTGAGCATTAGCAACCGTTTGACACCGAATATTTAGTACAAAGTCAAATGAGATAGACTATAGTAATAATATAATATTGATAGTTTTTACTATTTTTTTAAAGGTGGTAAATTAATTTAGTCATTACTATTAAAAGTGTATATTTTAATTATTTTATTTGGAAATTTTTAAGCAGGATCCATGAATAACAAAATGAGTAATGTAAAAATCCAGAACGAACAGTTAATAAAGGCCAGACATGGTCAAATATGCAGGGCAGCTCAGGAACTTTTTGCGGAAAAAGGGTATAGCAAAACAACCATTAGGGACATTTCTCAAAAATCAGGAATCAGTATAGGATCGCTTTATGATTATATCCGGAATAAGGAGGATATCCTTTATCTGTTGGCGCAAGATTTTTTCTCACACTTATACGCTGAAGTAGGAAAGGTTCTTGAGGAAAAAAATGATGCAATAAAAGAAATAGAAGGGACAATGGAAACAATGCTTAGGATAATTGATAGGTTTCAGGAATATACATTATTTACTTATCGAGAATCCAAAAGTTTAAAAAAAGAACATCTTCTTTCCTTGCTAGAGCAGGATGCGTTTTTTATAAAAACTTTTTCGCAAATAATTCAAAAAGGGATAAAAGAAGGCGTTTTCAGGCAGCAGGATCCGGAAATTGTGGCAAATTTGCTGGCAATTCTAACCCATTCCTGGGCCCTAAAAAGATATAATTTAAAAAAAAATTCCTTTTACTCCTTTCAAAAGACTTTGATAAGTTTTGTAATAAATGGTTTAAGAAAATGATAACTATAAGCTTTACAACTGGTTTGCCTATATTTTTTTTTCTATGATATTGTTGTGGTAGAAAAAAGCTTGAAGTTTATTTTCATTTAAACGTCCAGCAGTAATATGAAGTGGTTCATGACGATTGTATGCAAGCTTAAACCAGTTTTTAATTTCTTCATACAAGTTTTCTTCACCAACACTTTTGGAATTATTTCCTGGTAAAATATTGTTATCCATAGTTCCTGAATTAATAAATGTCCAGGTATCATCTTTTTGGGAGATAATTCCTGTATGTCCCTTTGTTTGTGTTGAAAATGACAGTATAAGGCCTTGTTCTAAAAAATGTTTTATTTCATTTATAATCTCATTTGCCTGACATTTATAATCGCGTTTGACTTTGGAAATGGTTTTTGAATAGATGTCTGTTCCAGATAGCTTTGTCAAACCTTCACCATTTAAAAACGAATTTATTGGTAATCCTTTGTCTTTTGCCATTTTTACAAGGTGACTTTTTAGTCCGCCTTTTCCCTGATATTTGATGCCAAGTTCTTTTAATCCACGTACAACAAGCTCATAACAGTTAATTTCATCATATGTTTTTCCTAAAAATGATTTGACAGCATTAACAAGGTTTGATGAAAGAAAATCTGTCTTATTTTTTTGGTTGCCCTCTGGTGGAATAATCACAGGACTGGCCAAATATTTTTCCTTTTTAATTAATGAATTGTTTTTATTCCATACAAGTTCACGTGTTTCTGGATCAATAAATATTTTTGTACCAGCCTGAAGTTTAGTAAAGTCCTTGTTTCTATTATTTTTTGAATAAACGATCTTCCAGCAATCTTTGCCAAGGTTTGGATGTTTTATTAAGATATGGGAAACAGTAGGTTTTTTTTCTGTAATTGTTCCTAAAAAATTTAGTTCTTTTTTGTTATTTGTAATAAGTTTGGTGTTTACAATTTTGGAAAAATCAGCTGAATTGTTTTTATGCTTGCCTTGAATTGTCTTATCAAATGTGTTTTTGTTATCTATTAAGCTGATTCGCATTGCATACCTTAGGTTTAAATTGAAGAAACATACATTTATACCAGATGTTCAAATTTTTTCATTTAAGATCAGAAATCTGGCAAAATTAAGGCAGTTTATTAAAAATCTGGTCATAGAGTTACAGGCTGAAATCATCACTTGAATTTTAAATTAAGATAATGCTACAAAACGCAATATTTATACCAGATATATTAAAAGGTTAGATGCTTTGGAAAGATATTTTTATGATCTTTTTAAAAATGGCGGTTAACGGATTAATAAATAAATTTATTTGTTGAAAGGAAAAGATTTATTGTTTACATTGGAATTTCATGTTGGTTTATTGCCAATATAATGGCATAAGCATTGCCAATAAACCGATATGAAATTTGCACTGTGGCTTCAAAAGAGAGCTTTTTAGCAAAATTTTACATTATCTTTGTTTCACAAGATTTTTTACAGCTTTTATATAAGTGTCAATCCCAACAGGAAAAATTGTATTGTGGTTGGCACCTGATATTTTAACAAGTTTTTTATTATCTGAAGGGCATGCGTTAAATAGTATTTCACCTTCTGAAAAAGGAATAACCTGGTCAAATTCAGCATGCAATATAAGAGTTGGTTTGGTAAAATTTTTGATTTTATCAACATTTTTTATCCCGGTTTTTTCATTCAGGTTCAGCCTGTCAATGTTGACACCAATTTTTTTAAGTAAAGGTATTAGATATGCAAAACTGCTTTCAAGTATAAGTCCGTTTATTTTATCCTGATAGTTTGCAGCCAGTTCCAAAGCAGAGGCACTTCCTAATGACCGTCCCATAATTATGCACGGACCTGAATAATTATTTTTATTTAGCCATTTGGTTATAAAATCAAAAATAATATGACAGTCACGTATCATGGAAGTTACAGTAGGTGTTCCAGTTGAGCGGCCATAACCTCTGTAATCAACAGGAACAAAATTTATTGCATTTTTCGTATAAAAAGGCGCAATATCATCGTAATCTGCTACTATTTCGCCATTTCCATGGAAAAGAATTATTGTAGGACTTTTTGGATTTGCATGATGAAAGCGAGCTCCAATAAATATATTATCTTCAACAGGTATTTGCAAATCCGTTATTTTTATTTCTAGGTTATTCTTATTATTGCTGTTTTCCCATTCTATTCTTGGATGGAATATAAAATTTAGTATCTCTGGACGATCCAGTACAAAATAATCTATCTGAGATATATTAACCATTTTTCCTCCTGAAATATCGTTTAGACAGATAAAATTTTATAATTATGTGAGTTATGTAGTGTCCATCCACAAATGAGGATTTTTGTTCAAGATCAAAGCATGGGGAAAAAATAACCGCAAGAATACACTGCCGTATTCTGAGGATTATTTTTTCGCATAACGCAGATATGGGCAAAAAAAGCATTTATAGAAAAACACTATTTAATTTTTGTATAAACGATCAATAAATAAATTGCAATAATAAGCTGTTTTTTTAGAAAAATGATTTTAGTATGTTAATCTTAAGGTAAGTGGAGATGAGGGGAATCGAACCCCTGGCCTCGGCATTGCGAACGCCGCACTCTCCCAACTGAGCTACATCCCCAAATTATACATTTTTAAATAATATCAGAATTTACAAGTTTGGTCAAATGGTTTGTCTTTTTACAAACAAAGACAGTAGCATTTTTAAATTCAAAAAAGATACTTTAAAAGATTATGGAAAAAAAAATTAGATGTATGTGGGCAAGTGCAGACCCTTTATATGTTAAATATCATGATACACAGTGGGCAGTTCCTGTGCATGATGACCAAAAGCTTTTTGAATTTTTAATTCTTGAGGGAGCGCAGGCAGGATTAAACTGGCTTACAATTCTTAAAAAAAGAGAAAATTATAAAAAAGCGTTTGATAACTTTGAGGCTGAAAAAATTGTAAAGTATGACTTAGCTAAAACCCGTACTCTTCTTTCAAATAAAGGCATAATAAGAAACAGGCTGAAAATAGAATCTGTCATAAAAAATGCAAAGGTTTTTTTATCTGTACAAAAAGAATTTGGTAGTTTTGATTCATATATATGGCGTTTTGTTGGAGGTGTTCCTGTAAATAACAGCTGGACAGAGCATGATAAGATTCCTTCAATGACAAAAGAATCCATCTGTATGAGCAATGATTTGAAGAAAAGAGGGTTTAAGTTTGTAGGACCTGTAATTTGTTATGCATTTATGCAGGCTGTTGGCATGGTAAATGATCATCTAACAAGTTGTTTCAGATATGAAGAGATAAAAAAGTATCAACAGGTTTTTTAATACAACAGTTAAGTGTTATTGATATTTTAATTTATAAAGTGCTATTATGCAGTCTATTAAGACTTAAATTTATCAAGGAGAAATAATGTTTTCAAAGAGATTGAAAAATCTTAATCCATATGTTCCTGGTGAACAACCTCAAAATAGAAAGTATATCAAACTTAACACAAATGAAAATCCTTATCCACCATCACCAGAAATAATTAATTGTTTAAAAAAACTAAATATCGAGGATCTTCGGCTTTACCCTGATCCGCAATCAGACAACCTTCGTCAAAAAATTGCAGACAGACATAATATAGATAAAAGCATGGTGTTTGCTGGAAATGGTTCTGATGAAATTCTTTCTTTTTCATTTTATGCTTTTTTTGACAGTGCATTTGGAAACTTGCTTTTCCCTCAATTTACTTACAGCTTTTACTCAGTTTATTGTAGTTTTTATGAAATTGAATATTTACAGATTCCCTTAAATTATGATTTTTCAGTTGATCTATCTGGTTTTTTAGAAGAAGAGCACTCATGTGGTGTTATTTTTCCAAATCCTAATGCCCCAACCGGAATACTACTGTCAATTGAGGAACTAACTGATTTTTTTGATAAATATCATAGCGATAAGGTTGTAATTATTGATGAGGCATATATTGATTTTGGAGGTATAAGTGCAATAGAGTTGATTGAAAGCTATAAAAATTTGCTTATAACAAGAACCTTTTCAAAAAGCATGGCTCTTGCGGGTTTAAGACTAGGATATGCAATAGGTAATAAAAAACTTATTGATGCTCTTTTTGCTGTTAAAGATTCCTTTAATTCATATCCATCTGATATTCTGGCTCAGAAAATAGGCGCAATTGCCATATCAGATGAAAGGTATTACAAAGAAATAACTGAAAAAATAATCAGCAGCAGAAAATATCTGGTTGACGAGCTTGTTGAACTGGGTTGGACTGTTGTGCCTTCAAAAGCAAATTTTATTTTTGTGGCGAAAAAAGGAGTTGCAGGTAAAGATATTTATTTAAAGTTAAAAGATAACGGAATACTTGTCAGACATTTTGATATAGATGGAATAAAAGATTATGTCCGAATCACTATAGGTAAAAAAGACGAATTAGATATATTACTTAATAAAATAAGCAAATACTTTTAACTTTTGTTTAGAGTATTTACAAAAGGTATTACATGGCTTTGATAAGTTTGCATGATGTAAGTTTTGGGTATTCATCTTTTTTATTGCTTGAAAAGGTAAGCCTTTATATTGAACGTAAAGATCGAATATGTTTACTTGGCCGGAATGGTGAAGGAAAAACAACTCTTATTAATTTGATTAACGGAAAAGTAAAGCAGGACACAGGTGAAGTTATTTTTAGCAGGGGAGTTACAACTGCTTGTTTACATCAAAACATCTCAAGTGACTTAGATAAAACAGTGTTTGATATTGTAGCTGACAGATTAGCTGAAACAGCTGATATGTATCAAAACAAAGATAGAAACGGAGATTTAGAATTAAAACTAAAAGATAAAAACATTTTATCAGAAAAAATAGCATTTGAAAATAATGGATCTGGCGATTTATACCGAATACAAAATAGAGTTGAACGAATAATATCGCAACTGCAATTTGATCCCGATAAAAAATTCATTAATCTTTCAGCAGGACAAAAAAGGATTGTTTTATTTGCAAAAGCAGTTGCAAAAAATCCTGATGTTTTGCTTCTTGACGAACCTACAAACCATCTTGATATTAAAGCAATCAAACAATTAGAACAAGTCATATCTGGTTTTAAGGGAGCCTTGTTGTTTGTAAGCCATGATCGAATGTTTTTAAAAAAAAATGCAACACGTATAATTGAGCTTGATCGGGGAAGTATCACAAACTGGCACTGCGATTATGAAACGTATTTAAAACGCAAACAGAATAATATTGAGGTTGAAAATAAACAAAACGCTCTTTTTGACAAAAAACTTAATATAGAAGAAAAATGGCTCAGAAAAGGAGTAAAAGCAAGACGAACAAGAAATGAAGGGCGTGTCAAATCATTAAACAGGTTGCGCGAGCTTAGACAAAAACGGCGGGAACAGATCAAAAACGCCAACATTGCAGCGCAAGGAGCTGAAGCCTCAGGAAAACTTGTTGTAAAAGCAAATGACATTGGAATTTCTTTTGGTGATAATAAAGTTATCCGTTCTTTTTCCACATTAATAATGCGCGGAGATAAAGTGGGTATTATAGGTCCTAACGGATCAGGAAAGACAACTTTGGTTCGTCTTCTCATAGGTGAGCTTTCTCCTCAAAAAGGGAAAATAAGATTCGGAGTAAAACTTAAAATATCATACTTTGATCAGCTTAGACAACAGCTATGTGAAGAAAAATCAGTTCAGGACAATATTGCAGGTGGAAATGACACAATAATTTTTAATGGAAAGGCAAAACATGTCATTAGCTATCTTAAAGATTTTTTATTTTCACCGGAACGTGCCCGTTCACCTGTAAAAACTCTTTCTGGAGGAGAACGAAACAGACTCCTTTTAGCCCGTATGTTTACTCAACCTTCCAATGTGCTGGTTCTGGATGAACCTACAAATGACCTTGATATTGAAACACTTGAACTTTTGGAAAAACTGCTTGCTGATTTTATGGGTACAGTTTTTTTGGTCAGCCATGATCGGGAATTTTTAAACAATGTCGTCACAAGTACGATAGTATTCGAAGAAAATGGAATGATAAATGAATACGTGGGAGGATATGATGACTGGTTGTGGCAGGCAAAAAAAGCTAAAGAAAATGAAAAAGACAAAGACAGGGCAAGACCAAAGAAAAATAATAAAAAACCAACAGATAATTTTAACAAAAATGGAAACAAAATTTATAAATTGACATATAATGAACAGCGCGAACTTACAGACCTTCCTGAATATATTGAAAAACTTGAAGCTGAGCAAACAAATTTGAATGAATTGATGTGCAATCCAGACTTTTTTAAAAGAAAAGGAGATGAGATTTCATTATCAGTTGAAAAAGTAAAAAAAAATGAAAGTGAGTTAAAAACAGCATATCAACGCTGGGAATTTCTGGAAACGCATAATCATTAAAAGCCTGCCAAAATAGCTGGTTACCTTTACAATAATACCCTTTTCTCATATCTTTTATTTTCTTTAATATTATATATTTTACTTTCTTCTCTCAATGCAGTTTTTGCTTTTACTAGTAAAAATGTTGAATTTGGAATTGACAGGAGTAAAAAATAATAATAAGTATTATTTTTCCACATAAGCTTTTTTACAAGAAAATAACTATTATTTTTAAACCAAAAGGATATTATAATTTATGGGTGAAGAAAATAAATATAACACTATTATCTATAGGCATGATAAGGATGAGCCAAACATCGCGTGGATTATTTTAAACAGACCGGAAAAATACAATGCGATAACCATTGGCGTTGATGAAATGACAGGAGAAATTCAGGATGCAATTAGGCGGGCAGATATCGATGAAACAGTGAAAGTTGTTATTTTTAAAGGGGCAGGTAAAAATTTTTGTGCTGGATTTGATCTTTCAAAAGTATATCGCGTATACGGTGGCAAACCTGGATTCAGACCCCATCAGAGTGAGAGGCTTAGAATTGATGAGGAGCATATAGTTGGATACCCCAAGGCTGTTTTCAACTGCAAAAAAGTAACTATGGCTCAGATAGAGGGGTGGTGTATTGAGGCAGGATTATGGCTGGCAGAATTTTCTGATATTTCAATAGCAGCAACCAATTCAAAATTTAATCACAGAGGGCAAAGGCTTGCTTTTGGCGGAATGCCCTTTCCCCAGGAAATTCTTTCAGGACACACAAAAAAGATAGTAGAACTTCTTATTACAGGTAGAACTATAAGTGGTAATGAAGCAGAAGAGTTAGGTATTATAACAAAAGCTGTCCCACAGGAAGATCTGGAAAATGAGGTCTATCAGCTTGCTAAAGCTGTAGCCCGTATGCCTCTTGATGCTATTTGTATGGGGAAACTGTGCAGAAAGCACACTTACGAAATGCTTGGAGCAAACAGTTGGTCAAATATGATAGTTTATCATACGCTTGGCACTAATATTACATACAGAGATGATGAGAAAAAAACCATGTTTATAAGAGACAGAGAAAAGGTGGGAGAAAAAGAGGCTTTTCATAAGCTTCATCATTCAATTGAAGAAGTTCTTGCAAAAACAAAATATTTTAAGAGCTATCAAGGAGAATAATATGGTTTTATTTACTTGACCACCCCAAATCTTACTGGGGTAGAGAAAAAAAGCTTCGGCAGGCTGTTACAGAACTAAAGAAAATAATTTTAATACGCAATATATTGTATGAAAAAAAATTAAAATTTGCATTCAGTAACAACCTGTTGATTATCTTGTATTTTAATTTTTTTTTCTTTTTCTACTTTTTCTAAATCCTTTGGTTTGCGGTTTTTTATTTTCGGCATATTGAATTCGAATATTTCGTCCATCAATTTTCGCACCTTTCATTGATTTTAACACTTTATCCGCAACACTCGTGTCAGTTTCAAAAAAAGAAAATTCCCGCATGATTTCTATTGGACCAATCTCTTCAGAGCTAATTCTAGCTCTGCTACATAGAATTCTTATCACAGTGCCTTTTTTTAGATTGTCAATAGATCCTGTATTTAAAAAAAAACGTTTCGATTTTCCATGTTCTAAATTTTTTTGTTGTCGCTCTTTTTTTACAGGACGACGAGCAACCTCCTTTTTTTTTAAGGATAAATTTATATCTCTGGAATCTTTATAATAATTAAGAAAGCGGTTAAATTCAATTGAAACAAATTTTTGAATGAGATCTTCTTTTGTAAGACTATCTAATGTATTATAAACTGGTTGCAGAAACCGCCCGATTTCTTCCTGATCTACGTCAACTTCTACTATTTTGTTAATCATGGAATAGAGCTGTTTCTCACAAATAGCACATCCTTCCGGGACTTTTGCATAATTAAAGTCAACCCCTGTTTTTTTTGCTATAAACTGAAATTTTCTGTTTTCACGGGAATTGATGATGACTATGGATGTTCCTGATTTACCCGCTCTTGCCGTTCTGCCGCTCCTGTGAGTATAGTTGTCCGGCTCATCAGGGAGCTTATAGTTAATAACATGGGTGATATCCTGAACATCTATCCCGCGGGCAGCGACATCTGTCGCAATAAGAATCTGAATGGATTTGGTTTTAAATCTGCCCATGACTTTATCTCGCAGTGCCTGGGAAAGGTCCCCATGGAGAGCTTCAGCATTATATCTGTCTTTGATCAGTTTTTCTGCTATTTCCTGTGTCTCTTTTCGCGTGCGACAAAACACAAGGCCATGAATATCCGGATAATAATCAATAATTCGTTTTAACGCCTGATACCTGTCTTTTTCTTTAACAATATAATTCACATGTGAAATATTTTCTGCACCACTATTTTTCTTACCTACGGTTATCTCAACTGGATTTTTCATATATCTTTTTGCAATTCTTGCAACTTCATTGGGCATTGTTGCAGAAAACAGCCAGCTTCTTTTTTGAGATGGCGTATTTTCAAGAATGGCATCTATATCTTCCTGAAATCCCATATTAAGCATTTCATCTGCTTCATCAAGAACCACATATGAAACTTTAGAAAGCTTTGCTATTTTTCTATTAATAAGATCACGCAATCTCCCTGGTGTCGCCACAATAATCTGAGCACCTTTTTTGATCTGATTTCTCTGCAGTTCAATACTGGCGCCGCCATAAACAGCAGCAACCTTTGCACCTTTTACATATTTGCATAATTTTTTAATATCATTTGAAATCTGCAGGCAAAGTTCCCTGGTGGGGCAAATCACTAATCCTTGAATATATGCCAGGTCAAAATCAATTAGCTGAATCATAGGTAAACCAAAGGCTGCTGTTTTACCTGTTCCGGTCTGGGCAAGCCCTACAAGGTCCCTGTTCCCTCCAATAATTTCAGGAATTGCATCTGTCTGGATGGGCGTGGGTTCAACAAAC